>Ga0210408_10000632_pt1 | contig 42266 bp, 32 predicted proteins | sample IncBWH4MmetaG_FD_155471 | JGI IMG/M metagenome (GOLD analysis project Ga0210408, IMG submission 155471) | Forest soil microbial communities from Barre Woods Harvard Forest LTER site, Petersham, Massachusetts, United States - Inc-BW-H-4-M | ecosystem: Environmental > Terrestrial > Soil >...
GCCGAGAATGCAGGAGTCCGGACTGCTCGGGACGCTCGATTCGGTCTGGGAGGATTGCGTGATGCTCCGGCCTGGCCTCGAGATCGTGGCGCGGAGGCAACTCAAAGAGGCGGACATCCCCGGAGAATTGAAGCCGGTGATTTTGCGGATTGCCCGAATGGCCTTGGATTGGGCCGACCAGGAGTCCGGGGCGCGCCGATTGACATGGGATCTCGCGCGGGAACAAGGTCAGATTCGGCTCTCGGTCCAAGTGCTCGGCGGAAGGGAGGCGCGCCGCGATGGAGCCCCGATCGCAGGAACGCCGTCCGACCTGACGGGCGCCATTCGCGCTCGGATCGTAATGTCGGGTGGAACCTCAGACGGAGCTCATGCCATCCCCGGAGGTCAGACGCTGCTCGCAAACTGGCCACTGCCCGTGTCTTTCGCGACCCGCAATAACGGGCCGTGCGACTCGACGACCCGATACAACTGGAGTACGGGAACCGGGAGCCCCTAAAGCCTGGCCGCAGGTGCCGCGGCACAACACGGCATGGAGGAATGCGCGGAAGCGCGCCGGGCTGCCGGCGCTGCGCTGGCACGACCTGCGGCACACCTGGGCAACGTGGCACGCTGAGGCCGGAACGGCGGCCATCGTGCCCCAGGCGCTCGGCGGATGGAAGGATGCGCGGATGGTGCGGACCTACACGCACCTTGCAGCGATCGATCTGCTGGATCACGCCGACGCGATCCGTCTTCCTGCAATTTTACCTACAGTGCCAGTTTCGACCGGCCCGGAGGTTGAGGAGAACTTGAATGTAATCAGTGGGGTGGACGAGGGGATTCGAACCCCCAACAACCGGAATCACAATCCGGGACTCTACCGTTGAGCTACGTCCACCGCGTAGAGATTCTGTTGGCCTGCCCGACAGGACTCGAACCTGTGACCCTCAGCTTAGAAGGCTGATGCTCTATCCGGACTGAGCTACGGGCAGCCCGCAAGTCTTCGGTCAGGACCACTGCAACAAAACGACCCGCCTCTTGCCCTGCCTCAGGAAGGTCTGGTCGGGGCGAGAGGATTCGAACCTCCGACCCCCTGCGCCCAAGGCAGGTGCGCTACCAGGCTGCGCCACGCCCCGAAAGAGACGATGATACCGGTCGGCTCCGGCAGCGGCAACGCGGCCGGGGTGGCCGCCGGGCAGCCCTTCAGGCCGCCTCGCGCTCGCCAACTTGGGCGATGCGCCGCGCCGGGGGAAACCAGGCCGAAAACAGGCTCCCGCGCCCTACTTCCGAGCGTACGTCCAGCCGTGCCTGGTGGCGGATCAGCACGTGCTTGACGATCGCCAGGCCCAGACCGGTGCCGCCGGTCTCGCGCGATCGGCTCTTGTCGACCCGATAGAAACGCTCGGTCAGGCGCGGAATGTGCTCGGGCGCGACGCCGATGCCGGTGTCCTCGACCTGCAGCGCGATGCCGCCTTCCTGCTCGACGCAGCGCAGGGTGATGTGGCCGCCCACCGGCGTGTAGCGCACCGCGTTGGACACCAGGTTGCTGTAGGCGCTGCGCAGCTCGTCGCGGCCGCCGCGCAGTTTCAGCGGCTGCGCTTCGACGCTGATCCGGTGGCGGCCGGCCGACAGGGTGCACGCCTCGTCGGCGACCTCGGCTACCAGCTGCGCGGCGTCGACGCCTTCCTCCACGTCAGGGCCCTGCTGCGATTCCAGGCGCGACAGCGTCAGCAGGTCTTCGACCAGCCGGTGCATCCGGTCGGACTGCTCGTACATCAGGGTCAGGTGGTGCTGCCGGGTCGCATCCAGGTCGGCGCCGCCGTCGATCATCGCCTCCAGGAAGCCCTTGATCACCGTGAGCGGCGTGCGCAGCTCGTGCGAGACGTTGGCGACGAAGTCGCGCCGCATCGCGTCCACCCGTTCGCTCTGCGTGATGTCGCGCGTGACCACGATCGAGCGGGCCGGCTCGAATTCGACCACCGCCAGCGACAGCGTGGCGCTGGGCAGCGCGAGCGGAGAAAACAGCAGCGGCTGCTCGTAGCGCCCGGTGCTGATGTACGCGACGAACGGCGGATCGCGCACCAGGTTGGTCAGCCGCAGACCCTGGTCTCTTTTCAACGATACGGCCAGGTGGCGCTCGGCCACCGGGTTGCACCATTCGATCTGCAGCGAGGCATCGATCAGGATGATGCCGTCCGGCAGCGCGCTGATCGTGCGGCGGAAGCGCTCTTCGTTGTCGATCAGGCGCTGCTGGGCGATTTCGCTGGCGCGCTGCTGCCGGTACAGGCGTGCGAACACTTCACCCCAGGCGCCGATCCCATTGGGTATCGTGGCCAGCGACGGCCGCTCGAGCCAGTTGCCCAGCGCGGCCAGGTACACGAGCTGCCCTGCGTACAGCACGCCCAGGCTGGACACGGCCAGCCACAGCCCGACCCGCGCGCCAAACAGCAGTCCCGCGCCGGCGCACACCACGCCGAGAACCGCCAGCCGCGCGATCGCGGGCCAGATGAAGCGATGGCGCCCGACTGCTCCCTTGGACATCCGTGCGAGTCTAGTACGGATCCGATCGGCCGCCCCGCACGCCGGCGCGCCCCGCGCCCCGCCCCGCTCAGCGGTCGGGGCGGGTCGAGAGCCGGTAGCCCAGGCCGCGCACCGTTTGCACCAGATCCTGCGCCTCGGCCTGCATCAGCGCCTTGCGCAGCCTGAGCACGTGCACGTCCACCGTGCGCTCCTCGATGAAGACGTGATCGCCCCACACGTTGTCGAGCAGCTGGCTGCGGGAGAAGACCCGTTCCGGGTGCCCGGCCAGGAACCGCAGCAGCTTGAATTCGGCCAGCCCCATTTTGACGGAGCGCTCGCCGATCGCGACCTCGTGCCGGGCCGGATCGATCCTGAGCGGGCCGTACTCGATCGCCTCGCCGCTCTTCTGCGGCGCGCGCCGGCGGAACACCGCGCGCACGCGCGAGACCAGCTCGCGCGGAGAAAACGGCTTGACGACGTAATCGTCGGCGCCGGCATCCAGCCCGGCCACCCGGTCACTTTCGGAGCCCTTGGCGGTCAGCATGATCACCGGAACGGCACGGGTCCGGTCGGCCACGCGCAGGTCGCGCAGCAGCTCGATGCCCGGCCGATCGGGCAGCATCCAGTCCAGGATCACCAGGTCGGGCAGCTCGCTGCGGATCGCCGACTCGGCCGCGCCGGCCGATTCGGCGCGGCGCACCCGGTAGCCGTTGCTGCTGCAGGAGAAGGCGATCAGCTCCTGGATCGAAGGCTCGTCCTCGACAACGAGAATTGAAGCATTGGACATGCAGATCACCTAGTTGGATTGTGAAACCGCGCGTGCGACCTGCTCCGGAGTGGCATGCCGCACGTCTTCGCCCTGAGCGATGAAGATCACGTCTTGCGCGATATTTTTCGAATGATCGCCGATGCGCTCGATCGCCTTGGCCACCCAGACTGTGTCCAGCGAGCCGGTGATCGTGCGGGGATCCTCCATCATGAACGTGATCAGCTGCCGCAGGATCAGCCGGAATTGCTCGTCGACGCCCTTGTCTTCGCGGATGATCTCGACTGCCGCGACCGCGTCCAGCCGCGCGAACGCGTCCAGCGCGCCGCGCAGCATCGACAGGGCCGCTTCGGCCGACACGCGGATGTCCCGGATCCTGGGCGTGCGCACCACCACGTCCTTTTCGTGGACCCAGCGCGCGGCACGCGCGATCTTGGTCGCTTCGTCGCCGATCCGTTCCAGGTCGGTGACCGCGCGCGACACGCCCATGATCAGGCGCAGGTCGTTGGCGGCCGGCTGGCGCCGCACGATCAGGTTCAGGATCAGACGGGCCATCTCGACTTCCTCGGCGTCGACCCGCTCGTCGGCCTCGATGACGTGCTCGGCCTTCTTCAGATCGGCCTGCTCGAAGCAGTCGATCGCCATCCGCAACTGCGACTCGACCAGCCCGCCCATCTGCAGGATGCGTCCCCGCAACGACTCCAGTTCCTGGTCGTACTGCTTGATCGTGTGCTCGCCGCTCGCCATCCGTCGCTCTCCGCCGAGGTCGGCTAACCGAACCGCCCGGTGATGTAATCCTCGGTCTGCTTCTTCGAGGGTTTCAGGAAAATCTGCTCGGTCGGCCCGAACTCGACCAGCTCGCCCAGGTACATGAAGGCGGTGAAGTCGGAGCAGCGCGCCGCCTGCTGCATGTTGTGCGTCACGATCAGGATCGAAACGCGCTTTTTCAGCTCGTCCACCAGTTCCTCGATCGAGGCGGTCGCAATCGGGTCCAGCGCCGAGGTCGGCTCGTCGAACAGCAGCAGCTCCGGATCGGTCGCCAGCGCGCGCGCAATGCACAGGCGCTGCTGCTGGCCCCCCGACAGGTTCGACGCGTCCTGGCTCAAGCGGTCCTTGACCTCGTCCCACAGCGCGGCACTGCGCAGCGCGTGCTCGACCTTCTCGGCCAGCACCGCCCGGGCCCGCACACCGCGCAGGCGCAAGCCGTAGGCGACGTTCTCGAACACCGTGGTCGGAAACGGGCTGGGCTTCTGAAACACCATCCCGATCCGCATCCGCACGTCCATCGGATCGATCGCGCGGTCCAGGATGTCGATGCCTTCCGGGTGCAGCCTGATGCTGCCTTCATACCGGTTGCCGGGATACAGGTCGTGGATCCGGTTGAAGCAGCGCAGCAGCGTCGACTTGCCGCAACCGGACGGGCCGATCAGGGCCGTGACCCGCTGCTCGTAGACCGGCAGCGAAAGACCCTTCAGGCTCTGGAAGGCTCCATAGAAGAAATTCAGTTGCTGAACCTCGGCTTTCAATACGAGCGGGTCCCGCACCGCGCTCGGCTGCTCCAATTGTTCGATCGACACGTCGACTCCGCCACCCCGGCATGCACGCAGACTATTTCACTGATGTCACCGAATCGTGACATGAAATATACGTGTGTTATCGAACTGACGCAGCCAGCCGCTCGGCGTACCGGCAAGCTGCGCCCGCGTCCTCGGCCTCGACCATCACCCGCAGGACCGGTTCGGTGCCGGAGGGACGGATCAGCACCCGCCCGCTGCCGCGCAGCTCCCGCTGCACCTCGGACAGCTCGCGTTTGAGGCTCTCGCTGGAGTTCCAGTTGTACCCGGGCTCGATCGGCACGTTGATCAGGTGCTGCGGAAACAGGCGCAATTCCTCGGTCAGCTGGGCCAGCGTGCGGCCGGCGCGGCGCACCGCGCCCAGCACCTGCAGTGCGCTGATGATGCCGTCGCCGGTCGTGTGCTTGTCCAGGCACAGGATATGGCCGGAGCCCTCGCCGCCGTACAGCCAGCCGTTCCTTTCCAGGACCTCCAGCACGTAGCGGTCGCCGACCCGGGCCCGCTCGAACGGCACGCCCAGCTGCGCCAGACGGCTTTCCAGCGCGAAATTGGTCATCAGCGTGCCGACCACGCCTTCGACCTTCGAGTGCAGCATGCGGTCGCGCACGACAACGTACAGCAACTGGTCGCCGTTGTATTGGCGGCCCTCGCCGTCGGCGAACACGACCCGGTCGCCATCGCCGTCCAGGGCCAGGCCCAGGTCCGCTCCGTGCCGGCGGACCTGCCCGGCCAGCTGGTCGGCGTGGACGGCACCCACCCCGTCGTTGATGTTGAACCCGTTCGGCGACACCGCCAGCGCCACCACGTCGGCGCCCAGCTCGTGAAACACGTCGGGCGCCGCGTGATAGGCGGCGCCGTGAGCGCAGTCCACCACCAGCTTGAGCCCCTTCAGATCGATCTCGCCGGGGAAGGTGCTCTTGCAGAACTCGATGTAGCGGCCGGTGGCATCGTCCAGGCGGCGCGCCTTGCCCAGCTCGGCGGAGGCCACGCACCCGGGCGGCTGATCGAGCAGATCCTCGATCCGCTGCTCGATCGCGTCATCGAGCTTGCGCCCGTCGCCGGAGAAGAACTTGATGCCGTTGTCCTCGTACGGATTGTGCGAGGCGCTGATCACCACCCCGGCCGACAGCCGTTGGGCCCGCGTCAGATAGGCGACCGCCGGTGTCGGCAACGGACCGCACAGCACCACGTCGACGCCGACGCTGGAGAAGCCCGCCTCCAGCGCTGCCTCCAGCATGTAGCCCGACACCCGCGTGTCCTTGCCGATCAGCACCGTGGTGCGGCGTCCGGCCGACCGTTGCGCGAGCACGCGCCCGGCCGACTGGCCCAGCCGCAGCATGAACTCGGGGGTGATCGGGAACGCACCGACGGTGCCGCGGATGCCGTCGGTTCCGAAGTAGCGTTTGCTCATAACCGCTCCTGCCGCACGCCCTCCCACACCGCGATCGCGTCGCGCGTGGCCGCCACATCGTGCACCCGCACGATGTTCGCGCCGGCCTGGATCGCCAGCAGCGCCGCCACCACCGAGGCGACCAGCCGCTGGTCGACCGGCCGCCCGGTCATGTCCCCCAGCGCAGCCTTGCGCGACAGCCCGACCAGGATCGGCTGGTCCAGCTCACCGAACCGGTCCAGCCGGGCCAGCAACTGGCGATTGTGCTCGCTGCGCTTGCCAAAGCCGAAACCCGGGTCCAGCGCGATCCGCCCCGCCGCCACCCCGGCCCGGACGGCCTCGTCACGGCGCGCATGCAGGAAATCGCGCACCTCGTCGACCACGTTCTGGTAGGTCGGATTGTCCTGCATGGTCTTGGGTGTGCCCTGCATGTGCATCAGCACCAGGCCGCAGTCGCTGCGCGCCATCTGCGCCAGCGCGCCCGGCACGGCCAGCGCGCGCACGTCATTGATGATCGCGACTCCCTCGTCGAGCGCTGCGCGCATCACCTCCGGCTCGCTGGTGTCCACCGACAGCGGCACCGACACGTCGCGCAGCTCGCGCACCACCGGCACCACCCGCTCGATCTGGGCGGCGGGGCTGACCTGGGAGGCGCCGGGACGCGTCGATTCACCCCCGATGTCCAGGATGTCGGCGCCCTCGGCGAGGAGCTGGCGCGCGTGCTCCGCCGCCCGCTCCACCGCCAGATAACGGCCGCCGTCGGAGAACGAGTCGGGCGTTACGTTGATGATGCCCATCACCAGCGGGCGCGCCAGCGGCAACCGGAAGCGGCCGCAGTGCCAGTGGGTCGGAGGGTTCACGAAGGCAGGGGCAATGGACAATACAAACCGCGACTCTAACTCAACCCTCACCCCCTCCCCTCTCCCGCTTCGCGGGCGAGGGGCGACTCGTCGCCTCAGTTCCGAAGTCGTTTCAGGGGCACCCCGTGTCGCCCCTCGCCCGCGAAGCGGGAGAGGGGAGGGGGTGAGGGCAAGGCGCTGCGCGCGCCGTTCAAGCCGGCTGGGCGGCGCCCTGCACTCCCGAGCCCGGCGCAGCAGCGGCGCCGGCCTGGGCGCCCGGGTTGCCAGCGCGCGGAGGCCGCGGTGGGCGTCCCGCCATGATGTCGTCGATCTGCTCGGCGTCGATCGTTTCCAGCTCGAGCAAGGCATGGGCCAGCGCTTCGACCTTGTCGCGGTTTTCCTCGATCAGGCGCCGCGCCAGCGCGTATTGCTCGTCGATGATGCGCCGGATCTCGTTTTCGATCTTCAGCAGCGTCGAGTTCGACACGTTGGTGGTGCGGGTGATCGAGCGGCCCAGGAAGATCTCGCCTTCGTCCTCCGCGTACACCATCGGCCCGAGCGCCTCGGTCATGCCGAACTTCATCACCATGTCGCGCGCGATCTGCGTGGCGCGCTCGAAATCGTTGCTGGCGCCGGTGGTCATCTGGTGCATGAAGATCTCTTCGGACACGCGACCGCCGAACAGCACGCAGATCCGGTTCAGCAGGAACTCGCGGTCGTGCGCGTACCGGTCCTGCTCGGGCAACTGCATCGTGACGCCGAGCGCGCGGCCGCGCGGAATGATGGTCACCTTGTGCACCGGGTCGGTCTTCGGCAGCAGCTTGGCGACGAGCGCGTGCCCGGACTCGTGGTAGGCCGTATTGCGTCGCTCCTCCTCCGACATCACCATCGACTTGCGCTCGGCGCCCATCATGACCTTGTCCTTGGCCTGCTCGAAGTCCTGCATCTCGACCACGCGCGCGCTGCGGCGCGCCGCGAACAGGGCCGCTTCGTTGACCAGGTTCGCCAGGTCGGCGCCCGAGAAGCCGGGCGTGCCGCGCGCCAGGATGTCGGCCTTGACGTCGGCGCCGATCGGCACTTTGCGCATGTGCACGTTCAGGATCTGCTCACGCCCCCGGATGTCGGGCAGCGGAACCACCACCTGCCGGTCGAACCGGCCCGGCCGCAGCAGCGCCGGGTCCAGCACGTCGGGCCGGTTGGTCGCGGCGATCACGATGATGCCCTGGCCGGTCTCGAATCCGTCCATCTCGACCAGCATCTGGTTCAGGGTCTGCTCGCGCTCGTCGTTGCCGCCGCCCAGGCCCGCTCCCCGCTGGCGCCCGACCGCGTCGATCTCGTCGATGAAGATGATGCAGGGCGCGTGCTTCTTGGCCGTCTCGAACATGTCGCGCACGCGCGCGGCGCCCACGCCCACGAACATCTCGACGAAGTCCGATCCCGAGATCGAGAAAAACGGCACCTTGGCCTCGCCGGCGATCGCCTTGGCGAGCAGCGTCTTGCCGGTCCCGGGCGATCCCACCATCAGCACGCCGCGCGGAATGCGCCCGCCCAGCTTCTGGAACTTGGACGGATCGCGCAGGAACTCGACCAGCTCCTGCACTTCTTCCTTGGCTTCGTCGCAGCCGGCCACATCCGCGAACGTGATGCTGTTGTTGGATTCGTCCAGCATGCGCGCGCGCGATTTTCCGAACGAGAAAGCCCCGCCGCGGCCGCCGCCCTGCATCTGCCGCATGAAGAAGATCCATACCCCGATCAGCAGGATCACCGGGCCGAAGGCGTAGAAGAAGCTCAGCAGCGGCGACGGCGCCTCGTGCGGCTCGATTTCGACCCGCACCTTGTTGTCGAACATGTCCTTCCACAGGCCCCGGTCGTAGATCGAGCCGGTCGTGTGGACCTGGGCGCCCTCGTCGGTCGTGGCCGTGATTTCCAGGTTGCCGCCGGCCGAATCCTGCAGCTTGGCGCTCTTCACGTGGCCCGCATGCACCTGGTCGAGGAACTCCGTGTAAGCGATGGTCCGCACGCCGCCGGAGGCGTTCCGTTCGAGCTGCCTGAACACCATGAACAGGACCATCGCGATCACGAGCCAGATCGCGGCCTTGGCGAGCATGCTGTTATTCAAGTTGTGTCACTCCGACAGGGCCGCCGCAAAAGCGGCGCCCCGAACAGGTATTTCGTAGAGCTGGTGGCATGGGCTCATTCTAGGCTGCCCGCGATCGATGCCGGACCAAGTCTAGGCGCCGAGAAGGCGGCTGAGGGTGGGGGTATTTCATTATCTATTGGTATTTCACTATCTATTCCGCCTAGCCAGATTTGGGGCGGATCGGCCCGGTTTCAAGCGGCTTCTAGGCCGACGGCGGCCCTGAAACGCGCTTCAGGCCTCGGGCGAGCAAGTAGACCTCGGCCGAGGCCGGGCGCGACGCCGCCGGTTTGCGCACCGAAACGGTCGAAAACCGCTTCTTAAGCTCATGAACAAACTGGCCAAAACCGCTGCCGTGGAACGTTTTGACCAGCAGGTCACCCCCCGATTTGAGGTGGTGAGCGGCAAATTGCAGCGTCAGGTCGCACAGATCCTGGCTGCGCGCGGCGTCGGCCACGTCGATTCCGCTCAGATTCGGCGACATATCCGAGACAATCAGGTCTGGCGGCCGCTCGCCCAGCGCCTCGACGAGCTGCCGTTCGACCGCCTCGTCGCGGAAATCGCCCTCGATCACCTCCAGGCCGGCCAGCGGCTCGATCGGCAGCAGGTCCAGCGCGATCACGCGCCCGTGCAGGCGACCTGCTCGGTCCGACAGGCGCTGAACGATCACCTGGCTCCAGCTGCCCGGCGCCGCTCCCAGGTCCACCACGGTCGCCGGGGCCCGGATCAGGCGGTCCCGACCGTCGATCTCGATCAGCTTGTAGGCAGCGCGCGAGCGGTAGCCTTCGCGGGTGGCCGCTTGCACGTACGGATCGGTCAAGTGGCGCCGGATCCACTCGCGCTTCGAGTGGTGTTTCGTCGGGCTATTCTTCGAAACCATGACTGAACTGGTCCTGTCGCGCGATCAGCGGCTGCAGCTGAAAGCGGATTCTCATCACCTGGAACCGGTCGTGCTGCTGGGAGCCAGCGGGCTGACCGCAGCGGTCATGAAGGAGATCGACCGCGCCCTGGCGGCGCACCAGCTGGTCAAGGTGCGCCTGCCGGCCTCGCCGCGGCCCCAGCGCGAACAGCTTTTTGCCGAAGCCGCGGCACACCTGGGTGCGGCCCGCATCCAGCTGATCGGCCGTCTGATGGTGCTGTTTCGGCCACTGCCCGAGGACCCGCCTCAAACGTAGCGCACGTCCAGCACCTCATACTCGCGCGGACCCGCGGGCGCGGCCACTTCGGCCACGTCGCCCTCGCTCTTGCCGATCAGCGCCCGCGCGATCGGACTGGACACCGAGATCAATCCGGACTTGATGTCGGCCTCGTCGTCACCGACGATCTGGTACTTCACCCGGTTGCCGGAATCGACCTCCTCCAGCTCCACCGTCGCGCCGAACACGATCCGGCCGCCGGCGTCGACCGTGGCCGGATCGATCACCTGCAGCGCCGACAGCTTCCCCTCGAGCTCCTTGATCCGGCCCTCGATGAAGCCCTGGTGCTCGCGCGCCGCCTCGTATTCGGCGTTCTCGGTCAGGTCGCCCTTTTCCCGAGCGTCCTTGATCGCCTGGATGACCGCCGGTCGATCCACCGACTTCAAGCGGTTCAATTCGGCCCTGAGCATCTCGGCGCCGCGCTGAGTAATCGGAATCGCCGCCATCGACAAAGGCCATCCGTAGTTGGGAGGAAATTGAGGTGGAAAAACAAGGCCCCGACACTGCCGGGGCCGACTGCGGCTCACTTTACCGGCGCGGCCCGATGCTGGCAAGCATCCCGCGCGTCGTCCAGGACGGATCAACCGTCTACAAGGGACCGGCCGGGCGGCGCATTTTGCGATGGAGCGACTGCAGGTCGTAGACCTCCAGCGCCGCCAGGTGCCGCATGCCCTCGACGGCCGCGCGCCCGCCCGCAATGGTCGTGTAATAGGTCACGCGCTGCGCCAGTGCCGTGGTGCGAATCGAGCGCGAGTCGGCGATCGCCGAGGCCTTCTCGTCGACCGTCGTGATCACCAGGTCGATCTGCCCGTCCTTGAGCAGGTCGACCACGTGCGGACGGCCCTCCTTGACCTTGTTGATGGTGCGAACCGGGATCGAGGCGGCCGCGATCGCCGCCGCGGTGCCGCGCGTGGCCACCAGCGTATAGCCCATCTCGTGCAGGAGCTTGGCCACCTCGACCGTCTTGGGCTTGTCGGAATCCTTCACGCTGAGAAACACGGTGCCGCTGGGCGGCAGCGTTGCGCCGGCGGCCAGCTGCGACTTGAACAGCGCCTCCCCGAACGTGCGCCCCACGCCCATCACCTCGCCGGTCGATCGCATCTCCGGCCCGAGCAGCGGATCGACGCCGGGGAATTTGACGAACGGGAAAACGGCTTCCTTGACCGCGAAATAGGACGGCGTCACGTCCACCCGCGCGCCCTGGTCGGCGAGCGAGCGCCCCAGCATGCAGCGCGCCGCGATCTTGGCGAGCGGCTCCCCGGTGGCCTTGGAAACGAACGGCACGGTACGGGAGGCGCGCGGATTGACCTCCAGCACGTACACCACCCCCTGCTGGATCGCGAACTGCACGTTCATCAGGCCGACCACCTTGAGCGCGCGCGCCATCACCTCGGTCTGGCGCTTCATCTCGTCGATCGTGTGCGCCGGCAGCGAATACGGCGGCAGCGAACAGGCCGAGTCGCCCGAGTGCACGCCGGCCTGCTCGATGTGCTCCATCACGCCGCCGATCTGCACCTGGCGGCCGTCGGCGACGCAATCGACGTCGACCTCGATCGCATCGTCCAGGAAACGGTCCAGCAGCACCGGCGAGTCGTTGGACACCTTGACCGCTTCGCGCATGTAGCGCTCCAGGTCGCGCGGTTCGTGCACGATCTCCATCGCGCGTCCGCCCAGCACGTAGCTGGGCCGCACCACCAGCGGATAACCGATCTCCTCGGCCAGCCGCAGCGCATCGGCCTCGTTGCGCGCGGTGCGGTTGGGCGGCTGCTTCAGGCGCAGCCGCTGCAGCAGCTGCTGGAAGCGCTCGCGATCCTCGGCCATGTCGATCGAATCGGGCGAGGTGCCCACGATGGTGGCGCCCTCCGCTTCCAGGTCGCGCGCCAGCTTCAGCGGCGTCTGCCCGCCGTACTGCACGATCACCGCCTCGGGACGCTCCTTGTCCAGGATCTCCAGCACGTCCTCCAGGGTCAGCGGCTCGAAATACAGCCGGTCCGAGATGTCGTAGTCGGTCGACACCGTCTCCGGATTGCAGTTGACCATGATCGTCTCGAACCCGTCTTCGCGCAGCGCCATGGCGGCGTGCACGCAGCAGTAGTCGAACTCGATGCCCTGCCCGATCCGGTTGGGTCCGCCTCCCAGCACCACCACCTTGCGGCGGCTCGTCGGCTGGGCCTCGCATTCCTGCTGGTAGGTCGAGTACAGGTACGCGGTCGTGGTGGCGAATTCGGCCGCGCACGTGTCGACCCGCTTGTAAACGGGCCGCACGCCGTGCGAGCGCCGGGCCCGTCGCACATCGGCCGGCCGGGCCGCCAGCAGGCGGGCCAGCCGCGCGTCGGAAAATCCCATCTGCTTCAGCCGCAGCCAGTCGCCCGCCTGCAGCGAGGACATCGTTCGGCCGGCCAGGCGGTGCTCAACGTGCACCAGCTCTTCGATCTGCGCCAGGAACCAGGGATCGATGGCGGTTTTCTCGTAGACATGCTCGCGCGTCAGGCCCACCCGGAATGCGTCGGCCACGTACCAGATCCGCTGCGGGCCGGGCTCGCCGATCTGCTTCAGGATCTCCTCCTGATGGGTCGAGCGCTCGTCCAGCCCGTCGGAGCCGATCTCGAGGCCGCGCAGCGCCTTCTGGAACGACTCCTGGAAGGTGCTGCCGATCGCCATCACCTCGCCCACCGACTTCATCTGGGTGGTGAGCGAATCGTCGGCCTGCGAGAACTTCTCGAAGGCGAAACGCGGAATCTTGGTGACCACGTAATCGAGGGTCGGCTCGAACGAGGCCGGGGTGGCGCCGCCGGTGATCTCGTTTTTCAGCTCATCGAGCGTGTAGCCGACCGCCAGCTTGGCGGCGACCCGGGCGATCGGAAAGCCGGTGGCCTTGGACGCCAGCGCCGAGGAGCGCGACACGCGCGGGTTCATCTCGATCACCACCATGCGCCCGCTGGCCGGATCGACCGCGAACTGCACGTTCGAGCCGCCCGTATCGACGCCCACCTCGCGCAGGATTGCGATCGAGGCGTCGCGCATCAGCTGGTATTCCTTGTCGGTCAGCGTCTGCGCCGGCGCCACCGTGATCGAGTCGCCCGTGTGGATCCCCATCGGGTCGACGTTTTCGATCGAGCACACGATGATGCAGTTGTCGCTGCGGTCGCGCACGACCTCCATCTCGAACTCTTTCCAGCCGATCAGCGACTCCTCGATCAGCAGCTCGCGCGTGGGCGACAGCTCCAGGCCGCGCTGGCAGATCGATGCGAACTCCTCCATGTTGTAGGCGATTCCGCCGCCGGTGCCGCCCAGCGTGTAGCTGGGCCGGATCACGGCCGGGAAGCCGACCATCGCCTGCACCTGCTGCGCCTCCTGCAGCGAATGCGCAATGCCCGATCGGGCCGAGATCAGGCCGATTCGCGTCATCGCCTCCTTGAACTGCTGGCGGTCCTCGGCCTTCTCGATGGCCGCCCGCGAGGCGCCGATCAGTTCGACCTGGTAGCGCTCGAGCACGCCCTTGCGATGCAGGTCCATCGCGCAGTTCAGCGCGGTCTGCCCGCCCATCGTCGCCAGCACCGCCTGCGGCCGCTCGCGCGCGATGATGAGTTCGACCACCTGCCAGGTGATCGGCTCCACGTAGGTCACGTCGGCCATGCCCGGGTCGGTCATGATGGTGGCCGGATTGCTGTTGATCAGCACGACCCGGTAGCCCTCCTCGCGCAGCGCCTTGCAGGCCTGCGCGCCCGAATAGTCGAACTCGCAGGCCTGCCCGATCACGATCGGGCCGGCGCCGATGATCAGTATCGATTCGAGGTCCTGGCGTCGCGGCATCGGGAGGTCGCGTCCTCAGCGGCGCTGCTGCATCAGCCGCACGAAGCGGTCGAACAGGGCCGAGACGTCGTGCGGCCCCGGACTGGCCTCCGGGTGCCCCTGGAAGCAGAAGGCCGGCCGGTCGGCATACCGGAAGCCCTGAAGGCTCCCGTCGAACAGCGATCGATGCGTGACCTGGCAGCGGGCCGGCAGGCTCGCCGGGTCGACCGCGAAACCGTGGTTCTGCGAGGTGATCAGCACGCGGCCCGTATCGATGTCCAGCACCGGGTGGTTGGCGCCGTGGTGGCCGAATTTCATCTTCAGCGTGCGCCCGCCGGCGGCCAGGCCCATGATCTGGTGACCGAGGCAGATGCCGAAGGTCGGATAGCCGCGCTCGATCAGCTCGCGCGTGGCCTCGATCGCATAGTCGCACGGCTCCGGATCGCCCGGACCGTTGGATAGGAAGACGCCGTCGGGCTGCAGCCGCACCACCTCGCTCGCGGGCGTCTGCGCCGGCACCACGGTCACGTGGCAGCCGCGCTCGGCCAGCAACCGCAGGATGTTGCGCTTGATGCCGAAGTCGTAGGCCACCACCCGCCAGCGCGCCTCGGTCAGGCTGCCGTAACCGCGCCCCAGCTGCCAGGCCGTTTCGTTCCATTCGTACGGTTCGCGCACTGAGACCACCTTGGCCAGGTCCAGCCCGGACATGCCCGGGAACGACCGCGCCAGCTGCAGCGCAGGGCGCTCGTCGCTTCCGGTCACGATCGCGCCGGCTTGCGATCCGTGATCGCGCAGCAGGCGTGTGAGGCGGCGCGTGTCGATCCCGGCGATGCCGACCACCGCGCGATCGGTCAGGTAGTGCTGCAGCGACCGTTCCGCGCGGAAGTTCGAAGCAAAGTGAGACAGGTCCCGCACGATCAGCCCGGCGGCGAACACCGTCGGGGCCTCGTCGTCCTCGCTGTTGGCGCCGACGTTGCCGATGTGCGGGTATGTCAGGGTGACGATCTGGCGGCAGTAGCTCGGGTCGCTCAGGATCTCCTGGTAGCCGGTCATCGCCGTGTTGAAGACGACCTCGCCGCAGGCCGAGCCGGGAGCACCGATGCTGACTCCCTGAAAGACGGAGCCGTCAGCAAGCGCAAGCAGCGCCAGCGGGCGGGGATCGTCGAACAGGCGGGCCAAACACTCTCCTGCAAAGGCGAGCCGGACGGGCGTAACGGGATCGCGGGAGGACGACCGGCGCCCAGACGGCGATATGCGGCTGCGCGCCTTGCTAAACAGATGGATCGAGTGACGGCGCGCCGCTTAAACTGGCCGATTATAGCGGCCGCGCGGCGGGGAACGCCCACGCGCGGGTTCAGGCACGCTCAGTGATCGCTCAGTGATCGTTTTGCCGATTCGACGCGGCTTAAGAACCGGGCCGGTCCCGGTGGCCACGCTGGCATTGGCCGTGGCCAGCACGCTCGTTTTCGCCGTCTGGACCACCCGCGACCGCACGATACTGAACACGGCGGCGTTCTTCTACGTGGACAGCGGCCTGGCGGCCATCGAGCTGCCGCGTTACCGCGAATACCTGCAGCAAAGCACCGATCCGGACGCCCTGACGCGCCTGGCGCACCTCGAGCGAGCCGCCGGCCCGGCGATCGATCGGCCCGTCCACCCGCTCGCGACGGTCGAAGCGCTGCGCTCGGACCGCGACTTCGATCGGGACCTGCACGCCGACAAGGTCGTCACGCCATCGGACCCCGCTTACCCGGAATGGCAGCGCGAGCGCCGCCAATTCGATGACCTGGAAGCTTCGGCGATGGGGCCGCAGCTGGCGCTGTCGGCCCGCAGCTGGAACGAGCCGTGGCGCCTGCTCACGCACCTGCTCGTGCGCCCGTCGGCACCGGCCTGGCTGACCAGCCTGCTGGTGCTGCTGCTGATCGGACCGCTGGCCGAAGCGGCCGCCGGGGTGGGCCTTTTCGTGCTGTGCTACCTGGGCGGGGGCGCCTTTGGCGCCGTCGTGAACCTGCTGTTCTCCAGCCGTCCGACCGACGCGGACTGGGCCGCACTGGCGGCGCTGGCCGGCCTGCTGGCCACCACGTTCGGGACCCGGTCGATGCACGCGCGGCTGGCGCTGACAGAAAAAACCATCGGCATACCGGGGCTGGCCGCGCTGCTGATAGTCGTCGGCCTGGAGGCGGCGCGCTGGCTGGTGGGCGCGCGCGAGGCGATCCACCTGCCAGCGGACCTGGCCGGACTGGCGTTCGGGGCGGTACTGACCAGAACGGTGAAGCTGCACAATTCTCACCGCTTCGAGGAACTGACGGAACAGCAGCCAGCCCGGACCACCACTACCCCGCGGCACTCCGGGCTCGCCCACCAGGCGCACGAGGCCGCCAAGAACCAGGACACGCGCCGCGCCAAGGACCTTTTCAAGGAGCTGGTGGACCTGGAGCCGCAGCGCCTGGAGCACCTGTGCGCGTACCTGAACGTCGCGCTGCTCGGGCCGGACGAGACCACGCTGCAGGATGCGGCGCTGCGGCTGCTGTGGCTGCGATCCAGATCGCACTCGGACCAGATGCGCAAGGCCTTCCTGCAGCTGACACAGCCCAAGGTGCTCAAGGTGCTTCCGATCGACGAGCACCTGCGCCTTGCGCGCCGCCTGGTCCGGCTGCGCGAGGACGCCGCCGCGCTTCGCGTGCTGGATGCGATCCTGACCGACTCGCATCTGCGCCAGCTGTACGGCCGCCAGCTCGCCGACTGCCTGCTGGGCATCTACACCGGCTACGTGCGCCGGCGGATGACCACGCTGGCCGAGCAGATCCGTTCGCGCCTGACGACCTACTTCGAGGCGCCGGACGATCTGGGTGGCATTGAAAAGGCGAGCCACCCGCCGACCACGCTGCTCACGAGCGGGCCCCGATCGCGCATGCCGCCCAGGTCGTAGGTGGTTTGCGGGCTGTCTCTTCGCGCCCGAACACGGATTACCGTATGTCGGACGATGGTCGGGGCGCGGACGCCAGAAAGTCCCGTGCATAGACGACTTCAGCGCGCAGGCCGTCTCCCTGTGCGCCCAACGCTTTCACGCGCCCGTAGTATCCGACGGCCGCGTCACGGTCACCGGAAGCCTGCGCGGCTTTGCCCGCGCCGAACAAGGTGCGCAACCGATTGGGGTCGCGTTTGAGCGAGCGCTGGAATTGCTCCAGCGCGGCCTTCGGCTGCTTCAGCTCCAGCAGCATCTCGCCCAGCAGCGCGCGCATCGGTACGACATTTCCGGGCGTCACCGGGTGCTTGTCACTGGCATCCTCGGCATCGGCTGCCGCCTGCATCATCCGCAGGGCCTCCTCGTCGCGATGCCCGGCCAGAGCAATCCAGGCGCCGAGCGCGTCGATCTGGACGCTGGCCTGCTGCGCCCAGTAAGCCAGGGCCAGCATCTGCATCGATCCTTTCAACTGGTTCAGCCGCGCCAGGTCGGATTGCGCCGCCTCGACTCTTGCCGAGCGCGCTTCGCCCAGGCCCCGCGAAAAAACCAGAATCGCTTCGGCCTGTGGAAACTTCGCCCAGGCCATATCCGCGGGCGACAAGCTCAGCTGCGAGGCCTGGGTCCAGTCGCTTCGCTCCAGTGCGTACCGCGACGGAATCGCGGCAAAGGCATAGGCCGCGGGAAAGTTCTCCACATTGACCTTGCGGATCGCGGCGACTTCATCGACCACCGCTTGCGCCGCCTGGTCCCGACCCAATTGCAGCTCGGCCATCACCATGTAGTCCAGCGCGTGCAACGCGTCGTAGGGCCTGACCGCGGTCGTCTTGTCGGCGAGTTCAGCCCTGGAGGCCTCGTACGACGCGCGATTGGAATCGATCATTTCCTGCCAGCTGCCCACGCGCGCGTAAATGTGCGACGGCATGTGCAGCGCGTGCGGCACGGATGGTGCGATCGCGCCATAGGCGTGCGCAGCGGCGAGCCCCTGTTCGGCCAGCTCGGCATAGTCGTAAGTGTGAATCAGGTAGTGCGCGACCCCAGGATGGTCCGGGTACTTCTTGAACAGGGGTTCCAGGATCGAGGCCGCCTTGCGCTGGTTGGCGAAGGTCTTGTCGCTGGGCAGGGCGGTGGCGTCGAGCAGGAGCGCATACAGTATCCGCGCCTCGTCATCGTCCGGGTAGTGATCCGAGACCACCCCCATCGCCGCCGCGAATGCCTTGGCGCGCACAGCGTGGGGCGCGGTTTCCCAATCGTTGAACAGTGCCGGCAGCGTGCCGATGTAATCGCGTTCGCGCGGGCTGCGCGCCCCGACGCGCCGAGCTTCGGCGGCGTCGTCGGCGGCCTCTTTCATCGCCTTCGGGTTGGCCGGCCAGGCGAAAGGGTTTCCCATCGACATGATGGCAATGCCCCAGTCCGCCATCCCGCAACCCGGATCGAGCTCCAGCACGTGGCGGAACGACTGGATGGCCGGCTTGAACCAGAACGAATGGAAAAGCGCCATCGCACGATTGAATTCGGTCTGTGCCGCGGCGTTGCAGGAGACCTCGAATCGCACCTGCCCCAGGCGCTCCCGCTCCCCGCCCGGCGCCGCGTCCTGGTCGTGCGCCTTCGCCAATGGGGCAGCCAGGGCAATGACCGCGCCGATCAGCGGCGCACAAAGCTTCGAAACTCTCATCGCATCAACCCCGCGTGAACCGCTTCAGAAACGTCAGTACCGCCGTCCAGTGCGTCTCGGCGCCGGCCGGGTTGGCGTCGACGCGCAGCGTGGACGAGCCGTGCGTCGATTTCGACTGCGACTGGAACTGCTGCTTGTCGGTGCTCTTCACCGCCTGCAGGATCGCTGCCGATTTGGCCACCTCGTCGGCGTCCGATGCCTGGTCGATGTAAACCGGCACCTCGACTTTGCGTGCGGCATCGCGGACCGCCGTGCCATTCGACAGGTACTCGCCCGGCGAAAAAGCGACGACGCCGTTCACGTCACCCGGGTGCCGGGCGGCCAGCAGGAAGACCAGCGCGGCCGAATAGCTGGAGCCCCACACCACCACCGGAGCGCCGTGTGCACTGGCCTTGGCCCAGGCCAGCGCCGCTTCGAGGTCGGGCAACGCCTCTTCGTAGGTTGCCTCACGGGCCAGCGCGGCCGCCGTGCGGTTGGTACCGCCGAAGGCGCCGTCGCCCGAACGCTGGTCGATCGCCAGGACGGTGAAGCCGGCCTGCATCAGCCGCGGCGCGATGGGCGCGTATTCGGCGCTGCTCGATCCGGCCTGGTGGAAAGCAACGATGATCGGGGGCTTCGCCCCGGCGGCGCGCCAGACCTCGCCGAACACCTTGACGCCGTCGGCGGCAGCCAGCTGCACCGTCTCGGCCGACGCGACGGGAAGTGCGAGTACGGCCGCGAACGCCGCGGTGAGAAATCGCATCATCGACTCGATCCTTTGAAACGTTGAACGATTAGCGCGCATCGTGGCAGATGTCAAAGGATCGCCCCGTTGCGCCGCAGCTCGTCGATCTGCACGCGGCTCACGCCGATCGATTCGAGCACTTCGTCGGTGTGCTGGCCCAGCGCTGGGCCGAGCCAGCGCGTCTGGCCGGGCGTTTCCGACAGCTTGGGCACGATCGCCGGCACTTTCAGCGGTGTGCCATCGCCCAGCACGTGCTCCTCGATCATCGCCCGCGCCGCAAACTGCGGGTCGCGGAACATGTCGGCGACGCTGTAGATGCGCGAAGCCGGCACCTGGGCCTGCTCCAGCGCGGCCAGGGCCCGATCGATCGGATGACGGCTGCACCATTGCTGGATCGCCGCGTCGATCTCGCCGGCGCGGGGTACACGGCCGTCGTTGTGCGCCAGCTGCGGATCGTCGCCCAGGTCCGGCCGTGCGACCGCGGCCATCAGCCGCTTGAAGATCGCATCGCCATTGCCGCCGACCACGATCGCGGCGCCGTCCTGGCAGGTGTAGGTGTTGGAAGGCACGATGCCCGGCAGCGAGGTGCCGGTGCGCTCGCGAACGACCCCGAAACGGTCGTACTCGGGCACGGCGCTTTCCATCATATTGAACACGGACTCGTACAGCGCCACATCGATCATCTGGCCACGGCCGCGGCCCGCACCACCCGTGGCATCGCGGTGTCGAAGCGCCATCAATGCACCGACCACGGCGTGCAGCGCTGCTATCGAATCGCCGATCGACAGGCCGATCCGCACCGGCGGGCGATCGGCGTATCCGGTCACGTGCCGGATGCCGCCCATCGCCTCGCCGATCGCGCCGAATCCGGGCCGCTCGCGCATGGGCCCGGTCTGCCCGTAGCCCGACAGCCGGATCATGATCGTGGCCGGGTTCTGTTCGGCCAGCTGCCCATAGCCGAGGCCCAGCTTCTCCAGCACGCCGGGGCGGAAGTTCTCGATGACGATGTCAGCCCGCACAGCGAGCTGCCGGGCCAGCGCGCATGCGCGCGCATCCTTCAGGTTCAGCGCAACGGACTTCTTGTTGCGAGCCTGCACCGCCCACCACAGCGACGTGCCCTGGTGCAGGTGGCGCCAGCGCCGCAGCGGATCGCCGCCGTCCGGGTCTTCCACCTTGATCACGTCGGCACCGAATTCGGCCAGCATCCGCGCTGCGAACGGGCCCGCGATCAGCGTGCCCAGCTCCAGCACCTTCACGCCGGCCAGCGGTCCGCTCACATCGTCACTCCGCGCGCCGATCCAGCATCGCCTGGGCGATCGTGTTCACGTCGGTGTACTCCAGCTCAGCTCCGGCCGGCACGCCGCGTGCCAGGCGCGTGACCTTGATGCCCGGATCGCGGGCGCGCGCCAGCTCGCCGATGTAATGGGCGGTAGCGTCGCCTTCGGGCGTGAAGGAGGTGGCGACGATCACCTCGCGCACCACGCCGTCGCCGACCCGTTCCAGCAGCCGGTCCATCTGGATCTCGCGCGGGCCCACTCCGTCCAGCGGCGAGAGGCGTCCGAGCAGCACGAAATACAGACCCGAGTACGACAGCGACTGCTCGATCACCAGCTGATCGGCGGGCGATTCGACCACGCACACCAGGCCCGGGTCGCGCTTCGGATCCGAGCAGTTTTCGCACACCGGCTGCTCGCTCAGCGTGTTGCAGCGCGCGCAGTGTCCGACGCGGTCGACCGCGCCCAGCAGTGCGCGGCCCAGCTCGGCGGCGAGCGGCCGGTCGAACTGCAACAGGTGAAACGCGATCCGCTGCGCCGAGCGCGGCCCGATCCCGGGCAGCTTCTTCAGCGCGTCGACGACACCATCCAGCGCAGCGCCCAGTCTCATAGCCCGGGTCTTCTCGACGCGCAACAACGCAGCTTCGACACGGTCGCAGCCTGCAGGGGAAAAGCAGGAGGATCGGCTTCGAGGGAGGGCTGCGCCCCCCCTCGAGCACCCCCCGCGGCATTCACAAGCGTCACAGTTTTCTAGAAGGGGAGCTTAAAGCCCGGCGGTAACGGCAGTCCCGTGGCGAGCGAGCCCATTTTCTGCTGGGTCATCTCGTCGGCGCGGCGCGATGCGTCGTTGAAGGCGGCCGCCACCAGGTCCTCGAGCATGTCGCGGTCCTCGGCCAGCAGGCTCGGGTCGATCGTCACGCGGCGCACCTGGTATTTGCAGGTGAGCACCACCTTCACGAGTCCGGCCCCGGACTGTCCCTCGACCTCGGTCGTGGCGAGCTCGTCCTGCAGGCGCTTCATGTTCTCCTGCATCTTCTGGGCCTGCTGCATCAAGCCGGCTAATTGATTTTTCATGTCGACCATGCCTGGTTGCCGCTCACGTGTCCTGTATCGGTTTGATCGATGTCGGGTCGACACTGGCCCCGAAATTCTCGATCAATTCTCGCACGAAGGGATCCGAGTAGATCGCCTCCTCGGCGCGGCGCTGGCGCTGCGCCCGGGCCTCCTCGTTCAGGCCGGCCGCGGTCGGACCGCGCATGGCGCCGACCTCGGCCAAGATCCGGGTCGGCCGGCCGAAATACTCGGACAGGGCGGCCCGCAGCCGTGCCTCGGCGCCCGATTCGAGCAGCGTCTTCACGGGCACGCGGATCCGGAATAGATCGCCCTCGCGCGACACCAGCTCGCTGCGCAGGGCCAGCTCGCGCGGCATTCCGGCCAGCTTCAGCCGGCCCACCAGCTCGGGCCAGGGTAGCTCGTCCGCCTCCGCCTTGGCCTCCTTCACCAAGGCTTCGGAGGCCAGGGCGGAAGCGGACGAGCTACCCTGGCCCTCCGAAGCCTTGGCGAAGGAGGGCGGTACAGCGGTACGGGGTGGCCGGGATGCGCTCAGCGCTGCGCTGCGCGCCGGGGCGGGCGCGGCGGCAACCTCGGGCTGGAACGCCAACATCCGCAGCAGCGTCATCGTGAACCCAGCATATTCGTCCGGAGCCAGCCCCAGATCGTTGCGGCCGTGCAGCGCGATCTGGTAGTACAGCTGGACCTCCTCGGGCGTGAACCGCTGCGCCAGGCGCGCCAGATCCGGATCCAGCAGGTCGCCGCGCGCGCCCGGGTCGACCTGCTGCGCCAGCGCGATGCGATGCAGCAGGCTGGCCAGGTCGCGCAGCGCCTGCGCGAACGACAGGCTGCGCTCGGCCATCGCGTCGGCCAGCGCCAGCAGACGCGGAGCCTCGCGCTGCGCCAGCGCGTCGAGCAACTGGACGAGCAGCGTCGCATCGATTGCCCCGAGCATCTGCTCGACCGCCTGCGCGTCGACGTGTCCGCCGCTGTAGGCGATGGCCTGGTCCAGCAGGGACAACGCGTCACGCATGCTGCCGCGCGCCGCGCGAGCCACCGCCTGCAGCGCCGCCGGCTCGGCCGCCACCGCCTCGGCCTGGGCAATCTCGCCCAGCCGCTGCGCGATCGCCTGCGGGGTCACCTGCTTCAGGTTGAACTGCAGGCAGCGCGACAGCACCGTCACGGGAATCTTCTGCGGATCGGTGGTGGCCAGGATGAACTTGACGAAATCAGGCGGCTCCTCGAGCGTCTTGAGCATCGCGTTGAACGCGTGCGTGGTCAGCATGTGCACTTCGTCGATCGTGTACACCTTCACACGCGCATCGGCCGGCGCGTAGATGGCGCGCTCGAGCAGCTGGGTCATCTCGTCCACGCCCCGGTTGCTGGCCGCGTCCATCTCGATGTAGTCGACGAATCGGCCCGCGTCGATCCCGGTGCAGGCCCGGCACACGTTGCACGGGGTCGCGGTGACCCCGCCCTGGCCGTCCGGCCCCACGCAGTTCAACGCCTTGGCCAGGATGCGCGCGATCGTTGTCTTGCCGACCCCGCGCGTGCCGGTGAACAGGTACGCATGGTGCAGCCGCTGGTTCTGCAGCGCGTGCGTCAGCGCGCGCACCACGTGGTCCTGGCCGATCAGCGAGCTGAAATCGCGCGGCCGCCACTTGCGGGCGAGAACCTGGTAGCTCATGCCGATCCAGCCTGCCCGAGCCGGTCCAGCGCCTCGCCGGTGACGCGGCAGATGCGCCAGTCGGCCAGCAGCTCGGCGCCGAGCGAGCGGTAAAAGTCGATCGCGTGCTCGTTCCAGTCGAGCACGGCCCAGTCGAAGCGGCCGCACCGGCGCGCCACCGCAATCGATGCCACGTGCGCGATCAGGGCGCGTCCGACGCCGTGCCCGCGCGCGTGGGGCACCACGTACAGGTCCTCCAGGTACAGTCCGCGCCGCCCCAGGAAGGTCGAGAAGTTGTGGAAGTACAGCGCAAAGCCGACCGCCTCAGTGCCCTCCCACGCGATCGAGGCCTCGATGACCGGGCGCCTGGCGCCCAGCTCCTCGCTGAGCTGCTCTTCGGTCGCGACCACCTGGTGTTCCAGTTTCTCGAAGCGCGCCAGATCGCGCACCAGCGACAGGAGCACCGCCGCGTGCTGCGGGCGCGCCGGTTCGATGCGCAGCGAGCTGCTCATGTCCGCGTCCTTGGGCCGGTAGTTTCGGAAAAGGCGAGCCTGATCCTCGGCACTCGGGGAATTCCGCTATGGCTGCTTCGTTCCCGACCTGACCAGGTTTACGGCGCCTCGATGCGAGGGGGCCCGCCGCTGCTGATCTTATCAGCGCCCGGATCCGGGGTCCGTCTCCAGCAGCGAACCGTCGGACAGCACCAGCGCCGTGCGGACCGGCCGGCCCGGTCGCAACGACTCGATCGCGGCCGCATAGCGCGCGAGCTGTCGCCAGTAGGCTTCGCGTTCCGAATCCAGGCAGCGCCACTTGTAGTCCAGAATCCACACGGCCTCGTCGAGCTCGACCAGCCGGTCGATCCGCAGCGACTCACCGGACGCCTCGACCAGCTCCAGCTCGTTCCAGGCCGCAACCGATGGCCTGAAAAAGGGCGCCAGTTGCGCCGACCCGGTCACCCGCCGTGCGGCCTCCAACACCTGCTGGGCTTGGCCCGGGCTGAGCGCGAACTCGGCACCGATGTGCTGCACCTGCGGTTCGAAATCCTCCGGGGCGCGCTGCAGCAACGCGTGCCAGGCCTTGCCGATCCGGATCGCTTCGGTTTCGGCGTTGTTCAGGCGCCGCCCGGTCGGCAGCGGCTGCGGTTTGAATTCCACAAAGCTGCGCGGCTGGCCGGCTGCATCCGCGGCGAAAGCCGCGGATGCAGCCGGCCAGGCCTCCGTAGCCTTGGCGAAGGAGGCCGGGCTGGTAGCGAAGGAGGGAGCCTTGGCGAAGGAGGCCGGGCTGGTGGCAATGGCGCCCTGCAGGCGCTGATACCAGGTCTCAGTCGCGCCACCCTGCCCGCTTCCCGACACGATCAGCACCTGGCGCGCGCGCGTCATCGCCACGTACATCAGGTTCCAGTCTTCCTGCCGCCGCTGTTCGCCGTCCGCATCGAGCCAGCGCCGGCGGCCGGCGCCGCCCTGATGGGCGCGAGCGATCAGCGAGAAGTGCTCCGGCAGCGCCTGCTCGGGCGGCCAGTCCATCAGCACATCGTAGCGGTCGGGCGGACCGTCCTCGGCGCACGCATCGGCGATCGCCACGATCGGCGCCTCCAGGCCCTTGGCGCCGTGGATCGTCATCAGGCGCACCGCCTCGTCCGAAATGGCCACCCCTTCCTCGACCGTTTCTCCATCGCGGTCGCGGATCCACAGCACCTCGTCCAGGAAGCGCGTCAAGGTCGGAAAGCGGCCCGCATCGAGCGTCAGGGCGAGCTCGAGGAAGGCATCGAAGTTGGCCTGCACCTGGACGCCGCGTTCGCGCGGCACGCAGGCCGCGTAGCGGGCGCGCAGCTCGGCCTCATCGAAAATCCGGTCCAGCAGGTCGTGCACCGGCAGCACGCCGGCCGCCTGCAGCCAGCCAGCCAGCAGCCCGCGCGCCCGTTTCAGCACGGTGCTGGGGCCGGGCAAAGCGGCCAGGCGCGACCACCAGGTCGCGCCCTGACCGGAGGCGATCGCCTGCAGATCTTCGTCGCTGCAGCCAAACAGCGGCGCGCGCAGCGCGTGCGCCAGGCTCAGGTCGTCTTCGGAGCACAGGAATTCGAGCAGCGCCACCAGGTCGGCGATTTCGGCGTTCTCCAGCAGGCCGCCGCGCCGATCCGACAGCGTCGGCACGCCCGCCTCGCGCAAAGCGCGCTCGAGCGAGGCCATGTGGGTGCGCCGCCGCAGCAGCACGACCACATCGCTCCAGCGCGCCGGCCGCGGGCCCGCCTCGTCCGGCACCTGCAGGCAGTCCACCCAGTGGGCGATTTCGGCGGCCAGCAATCGCCCTTCCGATTCGTGGGAATCCGGGCGCGGCGCGGGCCGAGGCTCGCGCAGCACGTCGCGCAGGGCCTGTGGGGCCGCGCCGCGCCGGTGTGCCGCCGGCGGCGGATCGGGCAGCGGCAGCAGCACGAAGTGCCCGTCGTGGCGGGCATGCGAGCTTTGCGGCTGGTACAGCGGGTTGCGCTGGGCGAACACCGAATCGAGCATCGACACCAGCGCCGCCGGGTTGCGGCGGGTCACGTTGGTGCGCAGGTGGGCGGCCTGCAGGCGCTGCGCGAGGTAACGGCGCGCCGCCTCGAACACGCGCGGCTCGGCGCGCCGGAAGCGATAGATCGATTGCTTCGGGTCGCCCACGACGAAGACGGTCGGGCGGTCCACATCGCCCTCGTAGGCGTCGAGCCAGCATCGCAGCGCCCGCCACTGCAGCGTGCTGGTGTCCTGGAATTCGTCCACCAGCAGGTGGCGGTAACGCGCATCGAGGCTCGCCTGCATGTAGGCAGCCGTGGATTCGTCGCGCAGCAACCGGTCGGCATGCCACTCGATGTCGGTGAAGTCCAGCACGTTGGCGTCGCGCTTGCGCCGCTCGTAGGCCTGCAGCAGGCGCTCGCCGCAGCGCAGGCCGCACTCGTTCACGCGCAATGCCTGCCATTCGATCTCGGCCGCGCGCACGGCCTGCACGGTATCGATGGCCCCGGACCACAGGTCCCGGTAGAGCGGCTCGGACAGCGGCCCGCCCGGCGGCGTCGGGTCGAGCGCCTTTCTCGGCGTTGCGTGCCGGGTCGTCAACAGCAGTTCGGCAGCGCGCGCCAGGTCCTGCTGCGGATCGGCGGCCTCGCGCAGGAACCGTTGCGCCGCTTCGATCGCGGCAACCAGCAGCTTCGCCGGCCGCTCGACGCGCTGCCAGCACGCCATCAGCGCGCTGACGGTCTGAACAAAGAGCGGCTGGCGCAGCTTTTCGCCGGGGTGGCACGACGCCGAAAAGCCGCCCGCCCGCAGCGCCTCGCGCATCGGCTCGCACGCGCGCTCGATGGCCCGGCCGCCATCATCGCCGCCGAAGCTCCACCACTCGGCCCGCTTGGTCACGAAGTTGCGCAGCAGCCGGTCCGTATTGAAGCCGCCGAGCCGGGTCACCAGTTCTTCGTAATCGGCCAGCAGCGGGTCATCCGGCTCGAGCAGGCCGCCGGCGAACTCGCTCCAGGCCTCCTCCAGCAAGCGGCGCGGCGCCTCCACCAGGCTCGCCGTGTGCGCCACTCCGCTTCCGAGCGGCGCGCGGCGCAGCAGCCGCCAGAACCAGCCGTGAAACGTCTCGATGGAAACGCTCGGCTCGGCCGAGGCCACCCGCTCGTACAGGTCGCGCGCCGCCGGCCATGCCGCCAGCGCCTCGCCGGCCGCCAGGCCGCGCTCCTGCAGCAGCAGCACCGCCTCGCTGCGGTCCGAGCGCGCCAGCGCCGCCAGGTCTTCCAGCAGGCGCTGGCGCATTTCCTGCGCGGCCCGCCTCGTAAAGGTAATCGCCAGGATCTGCGCCGGCGGCACCTCGGCCAGCAGCAGGCGCACGATCCGCCCGACCAGGAGCCAGGTCTTGCCGCTGCCGGCACAGGCCTCGACCACGGCGCTCGCACCCGGGTCGAGCGCGCGCTGCACGAAGCGCTGATGCGTTACCGGCTGCCCGTCCCACAGGTACTCGCTCATCGCTCTTATCCGGGGCCCCATTCGGCGCGCCGGCACAGGCCACGCATCTCGCAATGCGAGCAGGTCGGCTCGGCGCCGAGCGCTTCCAGGCCGGCGCCTTGCGAGATCCGGGTCAGATCGACCAGCAGGCGGTCCCGCACCAGAGCGACCCAGCGGTCGAACGGTTCGGCCGCCGCAAACTGCCGCACGGCGCCCGCCGAACGCCGGTCCGCCTCGCCGGAGCGCTCGAAGCTCAAATAGCTCGCCTTGACGCAGGCCTCGGCCGCCGGGTTGGAGGCCTTGGCCGACGTAGCCGCGGCAGCAGCCGCGGCCTCCTCCGCCCCGGCTTCCGCCGGGGCTACGGAGGCCAGGGCGGAAGGCGCGGTGAAGCAGGCCAGTGCATACAGCGGCAGCTGGATGTTCTCGCCGGGATCGTCCGCGGCGTCGCGCACCTTTTCGCGCGAGCCCGTCTTGTAATCGATCAGCTCGATCTCGTCGGCCCCGCGTGCGTCGATCCGGTCGATCCGGCCCGAGAGCTCGACGCTGCGGAACAGGTCCAGGCGCAACGGCAGCCGGAACGCGGTTTCGACCGATTGCAGGCGCCAGCCGGCCGCAGTGCGCCGGCGCAGCCAGCGCGCGTAGTCCGCCATCAGGTCGAGCAGCCGGCGCCGGTACGCGATCAAGGCGGGCCGCTCGCGCAGCTCGGCATCGAACACCTCGCGCACGATGTGCTCCAGCGCCTGCTGCACCTCGATATCGGTCATCCGCTCCAGGCGATCCGGATCGAAGTCGCAGTGCAGCCGATACAGGATCGTGTGCAGCGCGGTGCCCAGGTCGCGCTTGTCGGGCAGGTCGGAAGCCAGCTCGCGCCGGCGCAGGCCGAGCAGGTAGCGCGCATAGAACTGGTACGGGCAGTCCACCAGGCTCTGGCAGGCCCCCACGCTCAAGCGGTCCGGCAGCCGGTGCGCGGCGCCCGGGGCGGGCCGCCGCGACGGCCGGGCCGGCACGGTCCGGATCGGAGCCTCGAAGGCGGCGACCGGATCGGGCCAGCCCGCCCGCGCGGCCATCACGCGCAGCCGATCCAGCCAGGGCGACAGCGCGCGCGGCTCGTCGCGCTCGCGCATGCGCCAGGTGGCCGCGGCAGCCGGCACCGAGCACAGCAGCGTGGCCAGTTCAACGGCCTGCGCGCGATGCGCATCGGCCAGCGTCGCCAGGCCCAGGTCGCGCCGCACCCCCGCGGAAATCAGCACGCCCGGCTCGGTGCTGGAGGGCAGATGCTCGGCACCCACGCCGATCAGGATCGCGCAGTCGAATCCGCGCAGGCACGCCCCTGCCAGCGACGTCATCACGACCGCACTGTCCGCACCCGCCCCGCTCGCGTTGGTGCTTTCGAAGTGCTGCGCCAGCAGCTCGCGGAAAGCCGGCAGCGACATCCGCACGCGGCTGGCGGCCATGCTGTCGCGCAGGTGCCCGAGCTCGCGCAGCACGTCGCTGCCGACCGGGTCGCGCGCCAGGGCCTCGCGCATGCCCAGAGCGTCGAGCGAGGCATCCAGCCAGACGCTGAGCGCATCGAGCGTGTCGGCCGATCGCAGGTGGCGGGCCTGGGCGGCCAGCTGTGCCAGCACGGCACGCGCGTCGCTCACCGGTCCCGGCCGATCTTCGTGCAGACCGTGATGGCGGCTCAGCGCGCGATCGATCGCCCGCAGGCCGCCGGCCAGCGCGCTGGAGCGGGCCACCTGATCGATCTGCCATGCGGCGGCCAGCCGTTCGGGCCGGCCGCCCAGCACGAACGGCGAACGCAACCAGTCCAGCAGATCGCGGATGCGGAAATCGCCGCCCGCCAGCTCGAGCCAGCGCATCACGGCCGCCGCGGCGCTGGTGGTGGACAGCTTCCAGCCGGCCTGATCGGCCACCAGGATCCGGGCCCGCTCCAGCAGCGCGCGCACGCGCCGCGCGGTGAGCCGGTCCAGCGCGATCAGCGCGACGCGCCCGGCCCCGTCGCGCAGCCAGCTTTCGACCTGGTAGGCGGCGGCGCTGGCCTCCTGTTCGAGCGAGCGGGCGGGCAGGATTCTCAGCTGCGGCGGCGCCTGCGCGCGCGCTGCCTCGCAGCGCCAGGCCATGGGCGCCGGCGGCTGGTCCGGCGCAGCCAGCTCGGGCCAGGTGAGCTCGAGCCAGCCGTGCCGGGACAGCGCCGCGCGCAGGTCGCCCAGCACGGCACAGACGGGTTGCGCGCGGGCCAGGCCGTGCAGCAGCACCTGCTGCCAGGGCGGCAGCCCGAAGGGCGCCAGCAGCGCCAGGGGGCCGTGCGCGCGGGGCGCCCGGCGCGCCCAGTTCCTTAACAGCGCGCCGGCGCCGAACTGCGCGCTGGAATGCGCCTTCCACAGCTGAAGCACCAGCTGCGACTGCACGCTGGCGGCCCGCGCAGCGCGGCGCTGAAAATGGCGCGCGACGCTGTCGCGCCAGCGCCCTTCAAAGGCCGGGTCCGACCCGACCGCGGCCAGCGTGAGCTCGTCGGCCAACCCCGCCAGCTCCGCCGCCAGCGCCCACAACGCCGCCGGCCGCTCGCCGAAGGCCTCGCGGGCCCAGTCGCTGGCGCGCAGCGCCTCGTACAGCTCCACCAGCCGCTGCGTCTGCGCCCCCGGCGCTCCCACCCAGCGCTCCAGCGTCGCGATGCGCGGCGCCACCCAGCCGGCGCCCCCGCCCAACGCACGGTGCAGGGCGGCGCGCAGCCAGGGCGCATCCGACAGCCGCGGTACCAGCACGGTGAGCGCGCGCAGATCGTGGTCGGGCAAGCCGCAGCGGGCGGTGAATTCGAGCAGCCGCGAGGCCGCAACGTCCCACCAGCGCCCGTCCAGCGGTGCGCTGACCGTCTCCAGGTTCACGACGATCGGTCTTCCGGATTGGACCGCCAAAGTGTTACCATACGCGTTCAGCACACCGGTCGTGCGCAAGGACGAAATGCGGGGCCAAGTGTCAGCGGATGAAGCCGCCGGTGTTGTTGGCCCGGCACGCCCCTGAAATCGGCCCACCCTGTGCGCATCCCGCAAGCGGGAAACTGAAGCGTTCCGGCATTTCGCGTTACCGTGGATTTCCAATGAGTGATATCAAGTACGTCAGTGACGCATCATTCGATCTGGATGTTCTGAAAGCCTCGAGCCCGGTTCTGGTCGACTACTGGGCCGAGTGGTGCGGCCCGTGTCGGGCCATTGCGCCGCTGGTGGAGGAGATCGCGAAGGACTATGACGGGCGGCTGACGGTGGCCAAGGTCAATGTCGACGAGAACCAGGCCACGCCGGCCAAATACGGCATTCGCGGCATCCCGACCCTGATGCTGTTCAAGAACGGCACCGTGGTTGGGACGCGGGTGGGTCAACTGAAGAAACCGGAGCTGGTCGCCTTTATCGACAGCAACCTGTAGATGTCGGTCGCGGCGGGCGGCCAAAGGCCTCCCGCCGCATTCTCGCGGGCCCCGCGGGTCGTCGGGTCCGCTGCAAATCCGCGGCGCCCGTCACGTGCGCCCCATCCATCGCACCCTTCCTCGCACTGATCCCACTGCACTCTCCCCCGCACTCTTCCCCTGGTAGACCCCTCCATGCAACTCTCCGAACTCAAAGCACAACACGTGTCCGCGCTGCTCGAAATGGCCGGCGCTCTGGAAATCGACAATGCCAACCGGATGCGCAAACAGGAGCTGATGTTTGCGATCCTGAAGAAACGCGCGAAGTCGGGCGAGCCGATCTTCGGCGACGGCACGCTGGAGGTGCTGCCGGACGGCTTCGGCTTCCTGCGCTCGCCCGAGACCTCTTACCTCGCCAGTACCGACGACATCTACATCTCGCCGTCCCAGATCCGCCGCTTCACGCTGCACACCGGCGATTCGATCGAGGGCGAGGTGCGCACGCCCAAGGACGGGGAGCGCTATTTCGCGCTGGTAAAGGTCGACAAGGTCAACGGACAGACGCCCGATTCGACCAAGCACCGGATCCTGTTCGAGAACCTCACGCCGCTGTTTCCGGACAAGCCGCTGCAGCTGGAACGGGACTTGCGCGGCGACGAAAACATCACCGGACGCCTGATCGACATCATCGCGCCGATCGGCAAGGGACAGCGCGGACTGCTGGTGTCCAGCCCGAAGTCCGGCAAGACCGTGATGCTGCAGCACCTGGCGCACGCGATCGCGGCGAATCATCCGGACGTGATACTGATCGTGCTGCTGATCGACGAGCGGCCGGAGGAAGTCACCGAGATGCAGCGGTCGGTGCGCGGCGAGGTCGTGGCTTCGACCTTCGACGAGCCGGCCGCGCGCCACGTCCAGGTGGCCGAAATGGTGATCGAAAAGGCCAAGCGCCTGACCGAGTCCAAAAATGACGTGGTGATCCTGCTCGACTCGATCACGCGGCTGGCGCGCGCCTACAACACGGTGGTGCCGGCCTCGGGCAAGGTGCTGACCGGCGGCGTCGACGCCAACGCCCTGCAGCGGCCCAAACGGTTTTTCGGCGCGGCGCGCAACATCGAGGAAGGCGGCTCGCTGACGATCATCGCCACGGCGCTGATCGACACCGGTTCGCGCATGGACGACGTGATCTACGAGGAGTTCAAGGGCACCGGCAACATGGAGATCCACATGGAACGGCGCCTGGCCGAGAAGCGCGTGTACCCGGCGCTCAACGTGAACCGGTCGGGCACGCGCCGCGAGGAGCTGCTGCTGAAACCCGATGTGCTGCAGAAGGTCTGGATCCTGCGCAAGCTGCTGTTCGGGATGGACGAGATCGAGGCGATGGAGTTCCTGCTCGACAAGATGAAGCAGACCAAGAACAACGCGGAATTCTTCGACATGATGCGACGGGGCGGTTAGCCCCGCGCAGCGGGGCCAACCGCCCCGTCGCCCTCCGAAGCCGGCGCAGCCGGCGAAGGAGGGCGGAGATGGTAGACTTTTCGGTCACCGAAAGAACTAATTCTCAGGTCAACACCATGAAATCCGGCATCCACCCCGAATACCGGGAAGTCGTGTTCCTGGACGTGTCCAACGACTTCTCGTTCGTGACCCGGTCCACCGTGCAGACGCGCGAGAAGACCACCTGGAAGGACGGCAAGGAGTACCCGCTGTACAAGCTGGATACGTCGTCCGAGTCGCACCCGTTCTACACCGGGGCGCAGACCCGCACCATCGAGGCCGGGCGGGTGGAGAAGTTCCGCCAGAAATTCGCGGCCAAGACGGAGGCCGTCAACGCCGCAGCCGCGCAGGCTTCGGCGGCCAAGGGCAGACGCCGCTAGGCCACTGCCGCAGTTGCTGCGGAAAACAGGGGCGGCCGCGGCTGCCTCTTTTTTTTACCCTCGATGAACTTCGACCGCGACCGCCCGACCCCCTCGCACCTTTCCGCTGAAGCGGCGGCGCCCCTGCCGCGCGCGGCGCTGCTGGCGCTGCTGCTCGCGTTCGTGCTGCCGGGCGTGTTCGGCCGCGACCTGTGGCCGGAGGACGCCTCGGCCTTCGGACGCATGTGGACCATGGCGCACGGCTCGGCCACCGACTGGTGGTTCACGAACGTGGCCGGCATGGCAACGCCCCAGGACGGGCCGTTTCCGTTCTGGCTGGGCGCGGCCGCCATCCGTGCACTCGGAAGCTGGCTGGGCGACACCGCCGCCAGCCGCCTGTCGGCGCTCTTCTGGTTCTCGGTGGCGGCGCTGTCGCTGTGGGCCGCGACGCGGCGCCTGGCCGTCAGCGAGCAGGCCCAGCCGATCGCGCCGGCCTTCCTGCGCGAGACCGACGCCCGCGATTACGCGCGGCTGCTGGCCGACATCGCGGTGCTGATGTTCGTCAGCACGCTGGGCATCCTGGTGACACTGCACGTGACCAGCGGCGACACGGTCTCGATCGCGATCGTGGCGGCGGCGCTGTATGGACTTTCGATCGCGCCCGAGCGGCCCGTCACCGGACCGGCGCTGGCCGGATTGTGCGTGGCTGCGCTGGCCCTGAGCCGCGGCCCGCTGCTGGCGGCTGGCCTGCTGGCCGGCTGCATCCTGGGGCTGGCCCTTTGCGTGAATTGCCGCCGCCGCTGGCTGACCGTGCTGGCGTGTACTTTGTGCGCGCTCGCCGTTGCGGCCGCTTGCGTGCTGTGGCAGCTGCCCCAGGGATCGGGCCCGCTGATGTCGCGCTGGCTGCACGCGGTGGCCTCGGCGTTCGGACTGCCCAGCCGCAGCGATGGCGTCTGGCTGCTGCGCAACGCCAGCTGGTACGTGTGGCCGCTGTGGCCGCTGGCGGGGTGGGCCCTGTACGCGTGGCGTCACCAGTTGCGCGCCGCGCACATCGTGCTGCCGGCTTCGATGCTGACGGGGCTGGCCCTGGCTCTGGTTTTCGCGGCGCCGCTGGACGAGACCAAGCTGGTGACGGCCATCGCGCCGCTGGCGGTGCTGGCCGCGTTCGGTTTTCCGACGCTGCGGCGTTCGCTCGAGCAGTGGTTCGACTGGTTCGCCATCGCCGTCTACACGCTGTTCATCCTGTTCGTGTGGGCCTATTTCCTGGCGCTGGTCACCGGCACGCCGCGCGCGATGGCCGCTTCGGTGCTGCGGCTGATCCCGGGCCACAATCCCGGAACGAGCCTCGTCCCGCTGGTGCTCGCGCTGACGGTCACCGGCTTGTGGATGGCGCTGATCATCTGGCGCGTGCGGCGCCGCCCGCGTGCGCTATGGCGTGGAGCCTTGCTGTCGGCCGCCGGCATGACCTCGCTGTGGTTGATCGCGGTCGCGCTGTTTCTGCCGGCAGCCGATTACAACCGCAGTTACCGGGTGCTGTCGCAGCAGATCGGACGCCGCGTGCCGCCCGGCGAGTGCGTGGTGGCGGTGGGTCTGTCCGCGCAACTGCGCGCGGTGATCGCTTACTACGGGCATGTGCATTTCGCACCCGACGGAGCCGCCGCCGGCTGCCGCATGGCGCTGCAGCCGCTGTACCGCCGCTCCGGCGCAGCCGCGCTGCCGGTGGATTCGAACGGCTCGTGGGACCTGGTGTGGGAAGGCCGCCGGCCTGTGCGCGCGGACGAAACCTGGCGGCTGTGGCGGATGGCGCGGCGAGCCGGTTGAGCGTGACCGAGCCCGCGCAGACGCCGCCGTCGCGCCGCACGATCCTGGCGCAGGCCTGGCCGATGTTCGTGGCGCAGCTCGCGTTCGTCCTGAATATCACGATCGACACGGCGATGGCGGGACGGCTGTCGGCGGTACAGCTGGCCGGCGTCTCGCTGGGACTGAGTCTGTATGTGTCGATCGCGATCGCGCTGATCGGCGTGCTGTCCGCCCTCGGACCGATCGCGGCGCATCACTTCGGCGCAGGACGCGCCGGCGAGGTCGGCCGCGATGTGCGGCAGGCGATCTGGCTGGCGGCCTTCCTGTCGGTGCCGGGATGCGCGGCGCTGCTGTGGCACGGACCCTGGATCCGGCTGGCGCAGCCCGGCGCCGACGTGGCCGATGTGGCCAGCGCATACCTGACCGCCGCCGCCTTCGGACTTCCCGGCTCGCTCGGAACGCGCGTGTTCGTCAACCTGAATTCGGCGCTGTCGCGGCCCAAGTTCACGATGGCCATCAACCTGACCTCGCTGGCGCTGAAGATCCCCTTGAATGCCCTGTTCATCTGGGGCGCGGGTCCGGTGCCGGCACTGGGCGGAGCCGGATGCGCGGTGGCCACCGCCTGCCAGTCCTGGCTGACGTTCGCACTGGGCCTGGCGGTCTGGCGCCTGCACCCGTATTTCGAGTCGTTTCGCGCGAGCGCCGCCGCGCGCCTGGAGCTTCCGCAATGGCCGCGGCAGAAAGAGCTGCTCCGGATCGGCGTGCCGGCCGGACTGTCGCTGCTGTTCGAGGTGACCTCGTTCACGCTGATGGCAGTCGCGATCGCGCGCCTGGGCGCGGCCACGCTGTCCGGTCATCAGATCGTCGGCAACATCGCAGCGATCCTGTACATGCTGCCGCTGTCGATGGGTTTCGCTTCCAGCGCGCTGGTGGCGCAGGCGCTGGGCGCCCGCGATCCGCGCCGCGCGCGCGCGCTCAGCGTGCACGGTCTGCAGATCGCCGCGGCCTTCGGTGCCGCGCTGGCGCTGCTGACCTGGCTGGCGCGCGCGCCGATCATCGCCGCCTACACGTCCGATCCGCAGGTGGCCGCTGCGGCGTACCGGCTGATCGCGCTGGCGGCGGCGTTTCACTTCTTCGACGCCCTGCAAGGCGTCAGCGTGTTCGTGCTGCGCGGCTACCGGGTGACGCTGGGTCCGATGCTGATCTACGGACTGTGTCTGTGGGGAATCGGGCTGACGGGCGGCTACCGCCTGGCCTTTTGGGGAATCGGATCGGTGCCGGCGCTGGGCGCCGCCGGAATGTGGACGGCCGCGCTCACGGGCCTGAGCGTGGCCTCCACGTGCCTGGTGCTGCTGACGCTGTACGTGTCGCGCCGGCGGGTGGACGCGGACGCCGCGCGCCCGCGTCCGACCTGATCAGTGGGCCGCCGCGCGCAACGCCGCGATCCGCTCTTCGATCGGCGGATGGCTGGCGAACAGCTGCCCCAGGCCGCCCGGGCCGCCCGTGATTCCGAAGGCGTTGAGCTGGCGCGGCAGCGCGCCCGGCTCCATTCCGCCCAGGCGTTGCAACGCGCTGATCATCGGTCGGGGCGAGCCCAGGATCTGAGCCGAGCCGGCATCCGCACGGAACTCCCGGCGCCGCGAGAACCAGGCCACGATGATTCCAGCCAGCAGACCGAACACGATGTTCAGCACCAGCGAGGTGGCAAAGTAGCCGATGCCCGGCCCGTCGTTCTCGTTGCGCAAGATCATCCGGTCGATCACGTACGCGAGCGCCCTGGACAGGAATATGACGAACGTATTCAGCACCCCCTGCAGCAGCGTCATCGTCACCATGTCGCCATTGGCGATGTGCGTGACCTCGTGGCCGAGCACCGCATCGACCTCTTCCTTGCTCATCGTCTGCAGCAATCCGGTCGACACCGCCACCAGTGCGCTGTTGCGAAACGCGCCCGTGGCGAAGGCATTGGGCTCGCCTTCGTAGATCGCCACCTCGGGCATCGCCAACCCGGCCTTTTCTGCATGATGCCGGACCGTGTCGAGCAACCAGGCTTCCATGGCATTGGCCGGTTGTCCGATCGTGCGTGCGCCGGTGCTGAACTTGGCCACCGGCTTGCTGATCAGCAGCGAGAAAAACGCCCCGCCAAAGCCGAATACCGCAGCAAAGCCTAGCAACATCGGCAGATTCAGACCTTGCGCGGTCAGAAACCGGTCGACTCCCAGCACGCTCGTCACGACGCCGAGCATCACGATGATCGCAAGGTTCGTCAGTACGAACAGAGCGACACGTTTCATCTCATCTCACCTTTGATCTTCAGAAAACACACCGCAGTCTACTTCAGCCGAGTGACACGCCGCGGTGTAGGGCGCGCTCGCGCCGCGGGGTGCACAAACACCCTGCGACCGCCTGCAATTGGGGGTGAAACCGCCCGTTTCAAGCGGCGCGAGCGTCCGGTCGCCGGCTCGCTAGAATGTCCTTCGAACGCAGTGCACCATGGCCACGATACGCAAGGACGATCTGGTTGAAAGCGTTGCAGCGGCGCTGCAGTTCATCAGCTACTTCCACCCGGTCGATTACGTCCGCTCGCTGGGACGCGCCTACCAGGCCGAGGCCTCGCCCGCGGCGAGGGACGCGATCGCCCAGATCCTGACCAACTCGCGCATGTGCGCGCAGGGGCGGCGCCCGATCTGCCAGGACACCGGCATCGTGAACGTGTTTCTGAAAGTCGGCATGGATGTGCGCTGGGAAGGCTTCCAGGGCGGACTGGACGATGCGGTCAACGAGGGCGTGCGGCGCGCCTACCTGGACGCCGACAACAAGCTGCGCGCCTCCATCGTCGATCCGCCCGAAGGGGCGCGCCGCAACACCCGCGACAACACCCCGGCCGTGATCCAGGTCGAGCTGGTGCCGGGAGGCGAAGTCGAGGTCGACGTGGCCGCCAAGGGCGGCGGCTCGGAGAACAAGTCGAAACTGGCGATGCTCAATCCGGGCGATTCGATCGTCGAGTGGGTGCTCGAGACCGTGCCGACCATGGGTGCCGGCTGGTGCCCGCCGGGCATGCTGGGAATCGGCATCGGTGGGACCGCGGAGAAGGCGGCGTTGCTGGCCAAGCAATCGCTGATGGAGCCGATCGACATGGCCGAGCTCCTCGCGCGCGGCGCGCGCAGCGAGGTGGAGAAACTGCGCGTTGAACTGTACGAGAAGGTCAATGCGCTGGGCATCGGCGCGCAGGGCCTGGGGGGACTCACGACGGTGCTGGATGTGAAGATCCGCATGCATCCGACCCACGCCGCCGGCAAGCCGGTGGCGATGATCCCCAACTGCGCGGCCACGCGGCATGCGCACTTCGTGCTGGACGGCTCAGGTCCCGCCTACCTGGATCCGCCGTCGCTGTCGGAGTGGCCGGACGTGCAGTGGGCGCCGGACACCGAGCGGTCGCGCCGCGTCGATCTGGACGCGCTCAGCCAGGACGAGGTGGCCTCGTGGGCGCCGGGCCAGACGCTGCTGCTGTCCGGGCGCATGTTGACCGGCCGCGATGCCGCCCACAAGCGCATCCAGGACCTGCTCGCGCGGGGCGAGCAGCTGCCGGTGGATTTCGGCCGGCGCGTGATCTACTACGTGGGTCCGGTCGATCCGGTGCGCGACGAAGTGGTCGGCCCGGCCGGACCCACCACCGCGACCCGGATGGATTCGTTCACCGAGATGATGCTGTCGCGCACCGGGCTGCTGGCCATGATCGGCAAGGCCGAGCGCGGCCCGGTCGCGATCGAGGCGATCCGCAAGCACCGCTCGGCCTACCTGATGGCGGTCGGCGGCGCGGCCTACCTGGTGGCCAAGGCGATCCGGTCGGCGCGCGTGGTCGCCTTCGAGGACCTGGGCATGGAAGCGATCTACGAGTTCGAAGTGCGCGACATGCCGGTCACGGTGGCGGTCGACAGTCGCGGCACGTCCGTACACGACACCGGACCACGCGAATGGAGGGCCCGAATTGGCAAGATCCCGCTCGCCGTGGCTTGAACGGCTCTCCGGCCTGGTGCGGCGTCACCGGCCGGTGAAGATGACGCTGATTCCGAACGGACCGGTGAAGCTGATCGGTCCGATCGAAATCGTCTCCGCCACCGGAGAAACCGTGGAGCGCTGCACCGAGGTGTTCCTGTGCCGCTGCGGCGGCTCAGCGCGCAAGCCGTACTGCGACGGCACCCACAAGAGGATCGGGTTCAGGTCCGGCTGAGGGCGCCTTACGACGACGCCGCGCTGCGCTCGGCCAGCTGCGCTTCCAGTTCGGCCAGCCGCTTGCGCAGGGCGCGCTCTTCGCTGAAGCGGGCGGTCTCGTCCCGGATCACGGCCGCGATGGCGGTGGGTTGGCCGTCTGGCGCCGGCAGCAGGGCCACCGTGAATGCGATGGACAAGGTGCGCCCACCCTTGTTCACCGCCGGCACGCGCAGCAGGTCGGTACCGTACTTCGTCTGCCCGGTCAGCATGGTCTTGTGAAAACCCTCCCAATGCCGCTGGCGCAGCCGCTCGGGAATGATCAGGTCGAGCGACTGGCCGAGGGCCTCGGATGCCGCAAAGCCGAACATGCGCTCGGCCGCGGCGTTCCACAAAGCGATGGCGCCGCTCGCGTCGGTCACGACGACGGCATCGGCCACGGCAGCCACCAGCTGGTTCAGGTCGACGGGTGCGGGCACGGCGTTTCTGCGTCGATGGGCCGCGCCGTCAGACCGCCTGGGCAGCCCGCAACGAGTCGATCTCGGCCTTGCTGTAACCCAGGATAGCGAGAACCTCGTCGGTGTGTTCTCCGAGCAGGGGCGAGGCGGTGATTTCGGGCTTCAGGTCCGAAAACTTGATCGGGCTGCCCACGGTCAGGTATTTGCCCCGTTCCTTGTGGTCGACCTCGACGATGGTACCGCTGGCGCGCAGCGACGGGTCGTTGGCGAGCTCCTTCATCGTGAGCACCGGCGCGCAGGGAATGTCGAACTTGCGCAGTATATCGACCGCCTCGAACTTGGTCTTGTCGGCGAGCCACTCCTCGATCGCGGCGAAGATCCGGTCGATGTGGGGCTGGCGCGCCTGGGCCGTGTTGTACTTCGGATCGCTGATCCATTCGGGCTTGCCGATGGCGCGGCAGATCGGCTCCCAGGCGTGGCCCTGGATCGTGAAATAGATGTAGGCGTTCGGGTCGGTTTCCCAGCCCTTGCACTTCAGGACCCAGCCGGGCTGACCTCCGCCGCCCGCATTGCCTCCGCGCGGCACCACGTCGGTGAAGGTGCCGTGGGGATATTGCGGATACTCTTCCAGGTACCCGACCCGCTCGAGGCGTTGCTGGTCGCGCAGCTTGACGCGGCACAGGTTCAGCACGCTGTCCTGCATGGAAACCGCCACCTTCTGGCCTTTGCCGGTCTTGTCGCGGCCAATCAGTGCCGTCAGGATGCCGATCGCCAGGTGCATGCCGGTGTTGGAGTCGCCCAGGGCCGCGGCGCTGACCGTGGGCGGGCCGTCCCAGAAGCCGGTGGTCGAGGCGGCGCCGCCCGCGCACTGGGCGACGTTTTCGTAGACCTTCAGGTCGTCGTAGTGATGGCCGTCGCTGAACCCCTTGACGGAGGCGACGATCATCTTCGGATTGAGTTCCTTGATCCGCTCCCAGGTAAAGCCCATCCGGTCGAGCGCGCCCGGGCCGAAGTTCTCGACCAGGACATCGGAGCGCTCGATCAGCTGTTCCAGCACCTTTTTGCCTTCGGGCTTCTTGGTGTCCAGCGTGAGCGACTTCTTGTTGCTGTTGAGCATCGTGAAGTACAGCGCATCCGCATCCGGAATATCACGCAGCTGGTTTCGCGTGACGTCGCCCGAACCCGGCCGCTCCACCTTGATCACGTCGGCGCCAAACCAGGCCAGCAGCTGCGTGCAGGCCGGGCCCGCCTGCACGTGGGTGAAGTCGATGATGCGAATGCCCTCAAGCGGTTTACTCATGATCGTAATCTCCATCGTCGTGACCTACTTGTACATCGTCTGTGCTTTGGTGCCCGGCGCGTACTCGCGCGGGTCGACCCAGATGTTGATCACCGCGCTGCGGCCCGACTTGGCCACCGACTCGCGGCCGCGCCGGAGCGCCGCCGCGATCTGCGCCGGATCGCGCACCTCTTCGCCGTAGCCCCCCAGCATCTCGGCGAACTTGCCGAACGGCACATCGCCGAGCAGATTGCCGACATTGCCGCGTTCTTCTCCATACTTCGTCAGCTGCCCATACCGGATCTGGTTCATCGCCGAGTTGTTGCCGATGACCGCGAGGTAAGGCACACCGAAGCGGTTCGCCGTCTCCATGTCGAACGCGGTCATGCCGAAGGATCCGTCCCCGTAATAGCAAAGGACTTCCTTGCCGGGATTGGCGAGACCCGCCGCGATCGCGAAGCCGGTGCCGACGCCAAGGCTGCCCAGCGCGCCAGGATCCATCCACTGGCCCGGTTTGCGCGGACGCACCGCCTGCGCCGAGATCGTGACGACGTCACCGCCGTCGCCGATGTAGATCGTGTCGTCGGACAGGAACTCGTTGAGCTCGTAGGCGACGCGGTAGGGGTGAATCGGGGTGCTGTTCGACTTAAACAGCGGCATCAGCTTCTCGGTCGCCACTTCCTCGGCAGCCGTCAGTTCCTTCATCCACCGGCGGCGCGCTTGGCGCTTGTCGTTCTTGATCCGGCCCGATGCCGCTTGCAGTACCGCGGCCAGGACCGCGCCCGGATCGCCGGCGATGCCCAGCGTGACGTCGCGGTTCTTCCCGACGGTGCGGTAGTCCTGGTCGATCTGCACCAGCGCCGGCGCCGAGATGCGCTTGCCGTAGCCCATCCGGAAATCAAACGGCGTGCCCACGATCACGATCACGTCGGCCTTGGCAAAGGCCTCGCTGCGGGTTCGGTCAAAGTGGTGCGGATCGCCCGGCGGCAGCAAGCCGCGGCTGGCCCCATTGAAGTACCCCGGTATGTCCAGCCCCTTGAGCAGCGCCACCGCCTCCTGGTGCCCGCGCGCCGCCCACACCTGCTGCCCGTACAGAATCGCCGGCCGCTCCGCATTGACCAGCAGATCGGCCAGCCGCTCGATGTCGCCCAGATCGCCCACCGCTCGCGTCGAGGCCCGGTACTGCCCCGCCTTGGGCAGCACCGCCCGGCTCACATCGATCTCGCGGTCCAGCACATCGCGCGGTATCTCCAGGTACACCGGCCCGTACGCCCCCGCAAAGGCCTCCCGCGCCGCCATCGCCACCATGTCGGCCACCCGCTCCGTGCTCATCACGGTGGAGGCAAACTTGGTGATCGGCCGCATCAGGTCCACGTGCGGCAGATCCTGCAGCCCGCCCATCTTCCATTGCACCAGCGCGCTCTGGCCCCCGATGTGCAGCACCGGGCTTTCCGACCGCAAGGCCGTGGCGATCCCCGTGACCGCATTGGTGCAGCCGGGCCCGGCCGTGGTCACCACGCACCCCAGCCGCCCGGTCTGGCGCGCATAGCCGTCGGCCGCGTGTGCCGCCACCTGCTCGTGGCGCACATCCACGATCTTGATGCCCTCGTCGATGCAGCCGTCGTAGATGTCGATGATGTGACCGCCGCACAGCGTGAAGATCGTGTCGACCCCCTCGCTCTTGAGCGCCTTGGCCACCAGGTGCCCTCCCGACACCACGTCGGCCTGCCGGCTCTTCGCCTTCAGCGTGTCTTC
>Ga0210408_10000633_pt1 | contig 42248 bp, 39 predicted proteins | sample IncBWH4MmetaG_FD_155471 | JGI IMG/M metagenome (GOLD analysis project Ga0210408, IMG submission 155471) | Forest soil microbial communities from Barre Woods Harvard Forest LTER site, Petersham, Massachusetts, United States - Inc-BW-H-4-M | ecosystem: Environmental > Terrestrial > Soil >...
GTCCCACGCCGAGGAGGACCGCCGCGCGCGCGAGCTCGCCGAGGCCCGCAACAACGGCGAGAACGCCGCCTACCAGGCCGAGAAACAGCTCGCCGACCTCGGCGACCAGGTCGACGCGGACTCGCGCTCGCGCATCGAGGAGGCCGTCAAGGAGGTCCGCGAGGCGCTCGAGTCCGAGGACCCCGCTCAGATCAACGCCAAGGCCGAGGCGCTGCAGGTCGCCTTCCACTCCGTCTCGGAGGCGATGTACCAGCGCGCCCAGGAGCAGGCGGCGGCGGGCGGCTCCGACGGGGCCGGCGGACCATCCGCGGACGGCGCCGGCGCGGCCGGGTCTGACGACGAGGACGTGGTCGACGCCGAGGTAGTCGACGAGCCAAAGTCCTAGCGGGGGAGAGACACACATGAGTGGCGAGAGCACCCCCGAGCAGACGGTCGCGGAGCAGACCCCCGGCGCATCCACCGCGCCGGGGGATGACTCCCCCCCCGAGGTCGCCAATGTGGCCGTCGGCGTCGGCCACGGTGATGGCGACAGCGAAGGCCACGGCGACATCGACAGCCATCGCGATAGCGACAGCGACGACCACGGCGAAGGCGACGGCCACAGCGACGCGGCCGAGATCGAGGGCGACCTCGACGAGCTCGTCACGATCGCCGCCGAGCGCGACCAGTACCTCGCGCTGGCGCAGCGCACCCAGGCCGACTTCGAGAACTACCGCCGTCGCGTCGCGCGCGAGTCCGCGCTCGCCCAGGAGCGCGGCGCGATCAAGCTCGCCCGCGAGCTGCTCCCCGCCCTCGACAACCTCGACCGCGCGCTGGAGGCGGCGGATCAGGACGACCCGCTCCTGCAGGGCGTGCGTCTGGTGCGCGAGGAACTCAGCGCCGCGCTTGGCCGTGTCGGGATCGAGTCCTTCTCGCCCACCGGCGAGATCTTCGATCCCGGGTTGCACGAGGCTGTCGTCCACCAGCCGGTCGCGGGGTCGGCGAGCGGGACCGTGGCCGAGGTCTACCAGCCCGGCTACCGCCTGCGCGATCACATCATCCGCCCGGCGCGGGTCGTCGTCGCCGCGTAGCCGGCAGGAGCTTCCATGGCGTCAGGACCCGACTATTACAAGACGCTCGGGGTCGACAAGAAGGCGACCCCCGAGGAGATCAAGAAGGCCTACCGCAAGCTCGCGCGCCGGTACCACCCCGATCGCAACCCCGACGACAAGAACGCCGAGGCGCGCTTCAAGGAGATCTCCCAAGCCCACGACGTCCTCGGCGATCCCGACAAGCGCAAGCAGTACGACTCCGGCACGGGACCCTTCGCGACCGGCGGCGGACCCGGAGGCGGCTTCGGCGGCTTCGGCAACTTCGACTTCGACGCCTCCGGAATGGGCGACATCCTCTCCAACCTCTTTGGGGGCGGACGTGGCGGCGCCGGCGCAGGGGCGTCCGCCCGCGGGGGACGTCCGCGCGCGCAGCGCGGCGCGGACCTGGAGGCACAGGTCTCGATCGCCTTCGACCAGGCGATCTCCGGCGCGCAGATCCCCCTCTCCGTGCCGATGCACGACACCTGCCCCACCTGCCACGGCACCGGCGCCAAGCCCGGCACGACCCCCACCGTCTGCCCCGTCTGCGAAGGGCGCGGCGTCGAGACCCAGGGCCAGGGCATGTTCTCGATCTCCCAGCCCTGCTCGCGCTGCGGCGGCTCCGGGACGATCATCGAGCATCCCTGCCCCACCTGCCACGGCGCGGGCGCCGTGCGCACCGTCAAGCGCCTGCGCGTGAACATCCCCGCCGGCGTCCGCGACGGCGGGCGCATCCGCCTGGCCGGCAAGGGCGAGCCCGGCCGCGACGGCGGCCCCCCCGGCGACCTCTACCTCGTCACCCACGTCTCGCCCTCGCCCGTCTTCAAGCGCCGCGGCGACAATCTCGAGGTCGAGGTCCCGCTGACGATCCCCGAGGCCCTGCGCGGCGCCGAGGTGCGCGTGCCGACCCTCGACGGCTCCAAGACCCTGCGCGTCGCGCCCGGCACGCGGCACGGCGCCGTCCAGCGCCTGCGCGGCGAGGGCCCTCCCAAGCTGGGGGGCAAGGCGCGCGGCGACATCCACTACCGCTTCCTCATCGACGTCCCCGACTCGCTCACCGACGAGCAGCAGTCGGCCGTCGACGCCCTCGCGGCCGTCATGAACGGCAACCCCCGCGCACGCCTGTTCGAGCAGGCCGGGGCAGGAGGGGGGTCGGCCTCGTGAGCTCCAAACCCATCGCCCGCGTACAGGTCGAGACCGACCGCGGCGTGTTCATGATCTCCGTCGCCGCCGAGCTCGCGAACATGCACCCCCAGACCCTGCGCACGTACGAGGCGCGCGGTCTGATCGCGCCCAAGCGCTCGCCCCGCGGCACGCGCCTGTACTCGCAAGAGGACGTCGAGCGCCTGCGCCGCATCCAGGAGATGACGGCCGAGCTGGGCCTCAACCTCGCCGGCGTGCAGCGCGTGCTCGACCTCGAGGCCGAGGTCGACGACATGCACGCCCGCATCGAGGAGCTCGAGGTCAAGGCCCTCCACGCCCAGGTCGAGCTGGCGCAGCGCCTGGAGGAGGTGCGCCGCTCCTTCCGCGCCGAGCTCGTAGTCCCCTACCGCGGCGGGACCGACATCGTGCGGGCGGCCGATGCACGCTCGAGGTTCGGTCCCACAACCGCGCGGGGTACGCATAGTCGTAGCGGTGGCAATGGCTCCTGACGGCACCCCGGGCTCCGCCCCGTCCCAGCAGCAGCCGGGCCAGGAGGACGAGCAGAGCCCGCTGCAGCGCTTCGGGCGCGACCTCACCGAGATGGCAGAGCAGGGCAGGCTCGACCCCGTGATCGGCCGCGACGAGGAGATCCGCCGCGTGATCCAGGTCCTCTCCCGGCGCACGAAGAACAACCCCGTCCTGATCGGCGAGCCCGGCGTCGGCAAGACCGCGATCGTCGAGGGCCTGGCCCAGCGCATCGTCTCCCACGACGTGCCCGAGTCCCTGCGCGACCGCCGCGTGATCGCGCTCGACATGGGCGCGCTGATCGCGGGCGCCGCCTACCGCGGAGAGTTCGAGGAACGCCTCAAGGGCGTCCTCTCCGAGGTATCCGAGGCCCAGGGCGCGATCATCCTGTTCCTCGACGAGCTGCACACGATCGTCGGCGCCGGCGCCGCCCAGGGCTCCGTCGACGCCTCCAACCTGCTCAAGCCCATGCTCGCCCGCGGAGAGCTGCGCTGCGTCGGCGCCACCACCCTCGACGAGTACACCAAGTACATCGAGAAGGACGCCGCCCTGGAGCGCCGCTTCCAGCCCGTGACGGTCGGCGAGCCCACCGTGCAGGACACGATCGCGATCCTGCGCGGCCTGAAGGAGCGCTACGAGAACCACCACGGCGTGCGCATCCAGGACGGCGCCCTGATCGCAGCAGCCACCCTCTCCCACCGCTACATCGCCGACCGCTTCCTGCCCGACAAGGCGATCGACCTGATCGACGAGGCCGCCTCGCGCCTGCGCATCGAGATCGACTCCGTCCCCACCGAGATCGACGAGGTCAACCGCCGCGTGATGCAGCTCGAGATCGAGCTCACCTCGCTGCGCAAGGAGAAGGACGAGGCGTCCAAGGCCCGCCGCGACGCGATCGAGGCCGAGCTCTCAGAGCTGCGCGAGCGCTCCGCCGAGATGACCGCCCAATGGCAGCGCGAGAAGGACGCCATCAAGGGCGTAAGCGAGCTCAAGGAGCGTCTGGAGGCAGCCCGCGCCGAGGCCGAGCGGGCCGAGCGCGAGTCCGACCTGCAGCGCGCCGCCGAGCTGCGCTACGGCGAGATACCCGAGCTCGAACGCCAGCTCGCCGAGTACGAATCGGCCGAGCGCGCACGCGCGCAGGGCGACGCCGGCGACGCGGACGGGGACGGCGCGACGGCCGCGCCCCAGTTCCTCAAAGAGGAGGTCGACGCCGACGACGTCGCCGAAGTCGTCGCGCGCTGGACCGGCATCCCCGTCTCGCGCCTGCTCGAGGGCGAGACCGAGAAGCTGATCCACATGGAGCAGCGCCTGCACGAGCGCGTCGTCGGCCAGGACGAGGCGATCGAGGCGGTCGCCACCGCGCTGCGCCGCTCCCGCGCCGGCCTGCAGGACCCCGACCGCCCGATCGGCTCCTTCCTCTTCCTCGGCCCCACCGGCGTCGGCAAGACCGAGCTCGCCCGCGCCCTCGCCGAGTTCATGTTCGACTCCCAAGACGCCATCGTCCGCATCGACATGTCCGAGTACATGGAGAAGCACTCCGTCTCCCGCCTCGTCGGCGCGCCCCCCGGCTACGTCGGCTACGAAGAGGGCGGCCAGCTGACCGAGGCCGTCCGCCGGCGCCCCTACTCCGTAGTCCTCCTCGACGAGATCGAGAAGGCCCACCCCGACGTCTTCAACACGCTCCTGCAGGTCATGGACGACGGCCGCCTCACCGACGGCCAGGGCCGCACCGTCGACTTCAAGAACACCGTCCTGATCATGACCTCGAACCTGCCCATCGGCCGCAGCGCCGACGGCGCCGGCGCAGGCGGGGCATCGAGCGCAGCGGATGGCTCGTCCGGCGGCGACGTCGCGGCCGACGCCCAGCTGCGCACCGAACTGCTCCAATACTTCAAGCCCGAGTTCGTCAACCGCCTCGACGACATCGTCCGCTTCCACTCTCTTACCCGCGAGCAGATCGCCGAGATCGTCGACCTCCAGGTAGCCCGCGTGATCGAGCGCGTGGCCCAGCGCGGCGTGCACGTGACGCTCACCGCCGCCGCCCGCGAGCTGATCGCCCGCATCGGCTACGACCCCACCTACGGCGCGCGGCCCCTGCGCCGCGTCATCCAGAAGCAGCTCACCGACCGCCTCGCACTCGCGCTGCTGGAGGGCGAGCTGCGCGACGGGGACTCAGTGCGCGTGGACGCGGTTGACGGAGAGTTGGTGCTGGAGACGGCGGGGGCCGGGGTGGGCGACGCCGCCTGAGCGGGCGGCGTCGTGAGCGACACGGACACGTAGGCCTCCCGCGCGCTGCGGAAGGCCTACGCGATCGCTGGCTGTCAGCCTGCGTAGAAGGAGACCCCCTCGAGATCTACGAAGGCGGCGGTCGAAGCCGTCCCGCCTATCGTCCCACCGAGCTCGAGCCACATGGTGCCCGTAGTGCTGTCGATGTAGATGTCGACGAGATGAGGATCGCTACCCCCATTCGTTGCGGCGGCCCGCAACCACGTATTGTTCGCCCGGGTCGGCCTGAAGCCTGCCGGCAGAGTGGCGAAGAAGGTGGTGACTTTCGATCCATCGAGAGCGCCGCTCAGATGCACGAACCCCTCGGCGTCCTTTGTGTAGCTTGGCGTGCCATATATACCGGAGCCGTAGACGACGGCGCCGTTTTCGAGTGTCAGGTTGGTCCACGTCAACGCTGGCAGGCCTTTGGCGACTGTAGCGCTGTCGGCGCTTGTGGCATGGCCTGCATTGGTTGCGAAGACAGCGTTCGGATTGGGCGCTCCTTCTTTGCCTTGTGGTCCTTCTTTGCCCTGCGTTCCGGGCACTCCCGCCGCGCCGGTGTTGCCCTTGAGCGACTTGAGCACCTTCGGGTTGATCTGCTTGGTCGAGTTGATCAGATAGTGCTTCGCCGCCAGCGCACCGCCGCTCATCGCGAACACGAGCGCGATGGTGGCTGTGACGTTGGCGTAGTTGAGGTGTCTCCTAGATATGTGCATGCGCGCACCATACGCGCGGGAGCGGCGGACAAACCGGGCTCTGGACGGACGGACGATCGGCCGCTGAAGACCCCGATCCGCTCCTCGACCATCTTCGGCAGCGCGTTGGGCATCTGCGGCCGCCGGCGCTCTCTGGGGCGAAGCATCTCTAGGCGGTGACGGGGCTGTCTGTTACGAGTCGAGCTCCGCGAGAGTGAATTCCTCTTGGATTTTCTGTCCGCCGACTTCGACGGGTTCTGTGTACTTCCCAGCCCCCTCGCATACCGCCGTAGACCAGCATGATACGCCAAGCAGTTTGCTGCTTGTCACGTGTGGCCCTGGTTCGGTGGTCGGCAGCTGGTACACCCATGACGCGCCGTTCCACAGCTCCGCCAAGATGCCCAAGATGCTGCTGCTGTACGACCCTACGGCGGTGCACGCCGAAGACGACGTACACGACACTCCGCTCAAGGCACTGGCCGTGGTTTCCGCCGGGTTTGGGACCGACTTCACAGTCCACGACGTTCCGTTCCATACCTCCGCAAAAGCGTATGTGGTAGACGACATACCCGAGTGATGCTGGTATTCCCCGACGGCTACGCATGCCGAGGTGGACGTACACGACACGCCCCTAAGGGAACTCGCTGCTGCTTCGGCGGGATTAGGCGTTGTCTGCACAGACCAGGAGGTGCCGTTCCACGCCTCAGCCAAAGTAAAGTTGTTGTACGACCCTACGGCGGTGCATGCCGAAGACGACGTACACGACACTCCGCTCAAGGCGCTATCCGTGGTTTCCGCGGGATTAGGAACAGACTTGACAGTCCATGACGTTCCGTTCCATACCTCCGCAAAAGCGTATGTGGTAGACGACATACCCGTGTGATGCTGGTATTCCCCGACGGCGACACATGCTGACGACGATGTGCACGACACACCATTCAAGTAGCTTGATGTCGCTTCGGACGGGTTGGGCGTTGTCTGTACAGACCAAGACGTGCCGTTCCATGCCTCAGCCAAGGTGACGATCGTTCCCGCGCTGTTGGAGTACCACCCTACGGCGGTGCAGGTCGAGGACGACGTGCACGAGACGCCGCCGAGGGCGCTTTGGGTCGCTCCCGTCGGATTGGGCACCGTCTTCACAGCCCACGACGTTCCGTTCCATACCTCCGCGAGAGCCTGTAGACTCATGGTGGTTGTCGCGTACTGTCCGACGGCCGTGCAGGCCGAAGACGAAGTGCACGAGTCTCCCCTGAGGACGCTGTGCGTCGCTTCGCTCGGGTTGGGCGTCGACTGAATCGACCAGTACGGTTTCGGGGTTCCGAATTCTTGATCCATGCCATATGTCGTCCCCGTGCTGTTCGTCGCGACCAGGCGATAGTGATAGGTGCTGTATGCCTGAAGACCTTTGGCGAGCTGTTCGACCGGGACGTTTTTTACCCCGGCTCCGGCACTGGCTTCGGAGGTGTTCGACCCGTAAGAAGTCGTTGTTCCGTATTCGAAATGGTATTTCGTTTCCAGTCCCTCTGGGTTTACCACACCGTGGAGGTCGGCTTCGGAATAACTTCTGTTCGATGTGAGGTTGGTGACCGCGTAGACGTGAGGCGGTTCTTTATCGGAGAGCGAGCAGGCGCTCTGGTGGTCGTCCCATAGTCCCTGCACCCATGAGCCGTTGGGTAGTTCGTCATCGCCCGACGCGCAGATATCGCCAATCTCGTATTCGTTGCTGGTCTGCCATGTCGCGTTGGTGCCAGATGGGGTTGGGTCGGTCGCGCTCTCGGCATACTCGTGGGCAGCGATCATCGACGTCACGTGATTAACATTTTTGGCCGCGTCAAACCCCGCGCATCCTTCGTAGAATGGTGCGTTGCCGATATAGGGTACGAACGTGTAGCTCGATTCCCCTGTCGTCGTGATGCCGTGGTAGCCGCAGAAGCCTGTGTCAAAGCCCGATTCATAGGTAGAGCCGGGGGCCGGGATGACCACAAACTGGTCGTTGAATTCGCGCGTCCATTTCTTCACACTGACCGCCGACGAAACCTCACCCTGAAGCGCGGCATCGTTAACGGACGTAGGAGCGCTCACGGTTTCGTCGGTGTAGGAGGTCACGGTCACGGACGACGAGATGCGCCCGGTCGCGTCGAAATACTGGGTGAGGATACCCTGGTATGCCGAGCCGGAGAGCCCTTCGTAGAATTTCAACAGCTGCGTACGCAGTTCAGATCCAGGCGCGACCGTCCATTTTTTACCCCAGAATATGACAAACACCTTCGGAGTATGCTGGACTCCCTTCCCGCTTTCTTTGTAGAGCAGCGGCGGTTCAGGACAATATCCCGTTTCGCAGCGCCGCCCCAACTGGCCACGTTTGCGGGGTGCAACGGTCGCTTTGGTCAGACCTGATCGAGCTTTCGGACTCGCAAAGAAATGGATGTGCCGGCCCACGGCCCACGCCGGGGGAGTCGCCAGACCCGTCGCGGTAGCTTGCGTGCCGCAAGCGCCAGGGCACGCCGCAACGGCTTGAGCACCGCCCCAAGAGAGAAGCATCGAACCCACAAGGGACGCCGCAAGAGCCGTCAGGCGGACGAGGCCACCGGCTCGCTGCTCTCGCGCCCGCTCGCTTTGCTCGGCCTGCCAGACTGAACTGAAGTGCGGGACCCGCATATATCTTCTCCCTTTTACGAAACTTGAACGCGACCTGTCCGCCTGCGGCGCAGGCGATCCTACCTACACAGTTTGGCGCGGAGACTAGGGAGTGTCCTTCGCCTCGTCAGTAGGTGTTTCTCACTTACACCGGCGAGCGCCGGCGCACTCCGGCAAAACGGGCGAAGTCTCCGTCGAAGGAGACGATCTCCGCGCCGTGCTCCAGGGCGAGCGCCGCCAGGTGCGCGTCGTTGACGAGGTTGCCCGCCGTGCCGGCTTCCCGCAGGAGGCCGGTCATCAAAGCCAGATGACGTTCGCCCGCTTGGAGGACCGCGGCGCCGGGCTGCTCCAGCCATCGCTCGACCACCCCGATCGCCGTGTCGGGCGACAGCGGATGTGGGAAGACTCCCCGCCGCGTGCTCAACCTCAGGAAGGCGAGCAGCACCACCCAGGCGAAACCGACCGTCTCGCGACTCGCCAGCGTGTCGTCCAGCCAGCGCCGCGCCGCCGTGTGGTTGACCGCCTGCTCGTTGACGGCGTAGAGCAGGATGTTTGCGTCGACGACTTGCACACTCTCACTTGCGGGCCGCCAGCCGGCGCTGCAACTCCTCGTCCTCCAACTCGCCTGCCAGCGCAAGCGCTTTGTCAAGAGGTACCAGTGGCTCGCCGAGGGCAAACGTCGGAGTGTGAAAAACCCCCTTCTCGCCGGCTCCGAGGAGACCGTCGCGTAGTGCGCCATTGACGACCTCCTTGAAGCTGAGGCCGCGCTCGTTCATTCGGCGCTCGAGCAGAAGTCGCACATCCGGGTCGATCGTGAGCGTTGTACGCATAGCGACATCATAGTAGATGATGCCTTGATGTCAACGAGCAGCTCCATCACGATCGCAAGCGCGACGAGTCCCGGAGTGCCCCTCATGAGTGCCGATCTCTTGCGGACCAAACTCTTGATGATTGGCGCGCACTTCCGCCGCGAGATCGGTGACGATCCGTTGCACCACTCCGTGGCACACTGTGGTACAGTCCTCTGTATGAGCGAGCACTTCACCCTGCGGTTCCAGCCGGGCGTGAGCAAGCGGTTGGCGGCGCGGGCGCGGCTAATCGGCCTTGCCCCACGGACCTTGGCCCAGCGTTTCGTCGACGAGGGGCTGCGCCGGGAGGATCATCCCCTGATCCGCTTCGCCGACGGGCCGAGCGGCCGGCGGGCCGCGCTCGTGGGCAGCGGGCTGGATGTGTGGGAGGTCATCGCGACGGTCCGCGATAACGACAACGATCCCGAGGAGGCCGCCGCGTATCTCGAGATCGCGCCCGGGCTCGTGCAGGCGGCTGTTGCCTATTACGGCGAATATCGCGAGGAGATCGACGCCGAGATCGCGCTCAACGAGGCCGAGTCGGAGCGCGGATACGCCGCCTGGGTGGCGGGCCAGCAGGCACTGGCTTCGTGAAGGCACTGCTCGATGAGCACTTCTCCCATCGGATAGCCCAGACACTGCGCGAGCGCGCCCTCGACGTGGAGGCGGTCTCCGAGCGCTCTGACTTGGCGGAGGCTCCCGATCGGGAGGTCATGGAAGTCGCTCGGCGCGAGGAACGCGCGGTGGTGACGAACAACATCAAGGACTTCCGCCCGATCGCCGCCGAACGTCTGACCAGCGGCCAAGGTCATGCGGGCCTCATCCTCGTGCCGGCGAGACGCGGTCGCAGCCGCGACGCCACCGGCGTGCTTGCCGACGCGATCGAGGGCGTGATGCGCGCCCACCCCGAAGGGATTACCGACGCTGAGCATTGGATCGGGCCGCTGCCCTGACTGGACGCGGACGAAGCCAGCAAACCCGGGCACCCGGCCGCGGCCTGCGCCCGGGCAGCCGATCCGCTACAAACAACCATGCGCGCAGTAGCGCGGAATGCGACCGGCCAAAACTCCACGGAGGAGCCTTCACGCCATGCCCACCTACATCATGCTCTCCACGCTCACCCCCGAGGGCGTGCAGACGGTCAAGAACAACCCGCAGCGGATCAGAGAGGTCAACAAGGAGGTCGAGCAGCTCGGCGCGAACGTCAAGGCGCAGTGGGCGACGCTCGGCCACGTCGACTTCATCTCGGTCGTCGAGGCCCCCGACGAGGCGACGATGGCGCGCGTCTCGCTGGAGCTCGGGTCGCGCGGAACCGGGCGCTACGAGACGCTCTCCGCCATACCGATAGACGACTTCATCGCGTCGCTGTGAGCATGCGCCTCACCGCGCCTTGGGCTGTGTCGCCGCGAGCGCGGCTGTGCCAAGCACTGTCATCCCCCGCGCGCTCCTATTGCCAGCACGTCGATCCACGACTCGCAGATCATTGAGACGATGAAGGTCCTGGTCGTAGGCGGCGGGGGGCGCGAGCACGCGATGGTGCGCGCGCTCGCGCGCTCGCCGAAGGTGACCGAGCTTTTGTGCGCGCCCGGCAACGCCGGCATCGCGCGCGACGCGCGCCTGCTCGACATCGCGGCCGAGGACATCGACGGGATCGTGGCCGCCGTCGAGCGCGAGGGCGTCCACTTCACCGTCGTCGGTCCCGAGGGCCCGCTCGTGGCGGGCCTCGTGGACGCGCTCGACGCGCGCGGGCACCTCGCCTTCGGACCCTCCGCGGCGGCCGCCCAGCTGGAGGGCTCGAAGGCGTTCGCCAAGCAGGCGATGGCGGAGGCCGGGGTGCCGACCGCGCGCTGGCGTCATGTCTCCTCGCTCCAGGAGGGGCTGGACGCGGTCGCCGAGCTGGCCGCGCCCGGCGTCGTGATCAAGGCCGACGGGCTCGCCGCCGGCAAGGGCGTGACCGTGGCCGACGGCGCCGAGCAGGCGCACGCCGCGCTGCGCGAGATCTTTCTGGAGGGGCGTTTCGGCGAGGGCGGCGCGAGCGCGCTCGTGGAGGAGCGACTGAGCGGCGGCGAGCTGTCGCTGCTCGCGCTCTGCGACGGACGGTTCGCGCTCCCGCTCGCGGCCGCGCGCGACTACAAGCGGATCGGCGAGGGGGACACCGGCCCCAACACGGGCGGCATGGGCGCCTACTGCCCCGCGCTCGATCGCGGAGACGAACTGGAGTACGAGCTCGCCGAGCTCATCCACGCGCCGATCGTCAACTGGATGCGGGCGCGCGGGACTCCGTTCCACGGCGTCCTCTACGCCGGCGTCATGATGACCGCCGACGGTCCGATGGTGCTCGAGTTCAACGTGCGCTTCGGCGACCCCGAGACCCAGGCGGTGCTTCCGCGCCTGCGCGGCGATCTGCTGCAGATGCTGCTCTACGCGGTGTCCCCCGGCGGCCTGCTGGACGAGTGGGAGATCGAGGAAGACGACATTCCCTCGTGGTCCTCCGAGTCGGCGGTCACGCTCGTGCTGGCGAGCGCCGGCTACCCCGCCTCGTCCTCCGGCGGCGATCCGATCTCCGGGCTCGAGCTCGTCCCCGACGACGTGGAGGTAACCCACGCCGGCACCGCCGTTGGGCCGGACGGCACGATCGTCACCGCGGGGGGGCGCGTGCTGAACATCACCGGGTTCGGTCCCGACGCCGAGTCGGCGCGCGCGTCGGCGTATGCTGCGGCACGGATGATCTCCTTCGAGGGCATGCAGCTGCGCGGGGACGTCGCCGCCGACGCGGACGAGAGCTCCACGCCCCTGCGCGAGGGCGTGCGCGCATTCAAGCGCTGGCTCGAAGAGCCGTCGGAGCCCGCGGAGGGCGCGCACGAGCTCGAGCTGGGCAGCCGCGATGGGTGACGTATCGCCGATAGTCACACCGCTGGCCGAGGCCGAGGTGCGGGCACAGCTGGAGGAGATGGACCTCGACGCGCCGCGCGTGGGCATCGTGATGGGCTCCAAGAGCGATATGGAGACGATGGACAAGGCCGCCAGCGAGCTCGAAGAGCGCGGCATCCTGCACGAGCTGCGCGTGATGTCCGCCCACCGCGAACCCGACGTCGTCGCCGACTACGCCAAGAACGCGCACATGCGCGGCCTGCGCGTGATCATCGCCGGCGCCGGCATCTCCGCCGCCCTGCCCGGCGCGATCGCCGCCCACACCGACCTGCCGGTGATCGGCGTGCCGCTGTCCGGGCGCTTCACCGCGGCGGGCGGCCTCGACGCGATCCTCTCGATCGTGCAGATGCCCCCGGGCGTGCCCGTGGCCTGCGTCGGCCTGGACAACCCCCGCAACGCGGCGATCCTCGCGGCGCAGATCCTGGGGGCATGATCTCGCGCTACACCCGTCCCGAGCTCGGCCGACTGTGGACCGACGGGGCGCGCATGGAGACCTGGCGCCGGGTCGAGGTCGCCGCCTGCGAGGAGCTGCCGGGCCTGCTCGGGGACGGCGGACCCACCGCGAGCGAGCTGCAGGCGATCCGCGCCGCCACGTTCACGGTGCAGGCGGTGAACGAGCGCGAGCAGGTGACCGACCACGACATGGCCGCGTTCGTCGACGTGCTCGCCGCCTCCGCGGGCGAGGCCGGGCGCTGGATCCACTTCGGGCTGACCTCCTCCGACGTGCTCGACACCGCCCTCGCGTTGCAGCTGCGCGCCGTCGGAGAGGTCGTTGTGCCGGGCGCGTACCAGCTCGTGGCGACGCTCGCCGCGCGCGCGCGCGATCACGTCCGGACGCTGTGCGTCGGGCGCACCCACGGCGTGCACGCCGAGCCCACGACGTTCGGGATCAAGCTCGCCGGCTTCGCGTTTGAGGCCCACCGCAACGCGCAGCGCCTGGAGCGAGCCTTCGCTCAGGTGGCGGTGGGCGCGATCTCGGGCGCCGTCGGCACCTATGCGTCCACCAGCCCTGAGTTCGAGGCGCGCGTGCTCGCGCGGCTGGGCCTGGTGCGCGAGGACGTCTCCACGCAGGTCGTCGCCCGCGACCGCCACGCCGAGCTCGTGCAGGCGATCGCCCTCGCAGGCGCGGGCCTCGAGCGCTTCGCGACCGAGATCCGCCACCTGCAGCGCACCGAGGTGCGCGAGGCGCAGGAGCCGTTCCGCGCCGGCCAGAAGGGCAGCTCGGCGATGCCCCACAAGCGCAACCCGATCAAGGCCGAGCAGATCTCGGGCCTCGCGCGCGTGCTGCGCTCGGGCGCCCAGGCCGTCCTGGAGAACGTCGCGCTGTGGCACGAGCGCGACATCTCCCACTCCTCCGTCGAGCGGGTGATCCTGCCCGACTCAACGGTCCTGCTCGACTACCTGCAGCAGCGCACGATCGTGCTGGCGCGCGAGATGACCATCGACGCCGAGCGCATGCGCGCCAACCTCGAGCTCACCCACGGCGCGCTGTTCTCCCAGCGCGTGCTGCTCGCGCTCGTCGCTGCCGGCTCCACGCGCGATGACGCCTACCGCATCGTCCAGGAGCTCGCCCAGCGCGCGTGGGACGACGGCGTCCCCCTGCGCGAGCTGCTCGCGGGCGACGAGCGCGCTACGGGGCTGGACCTCGATGCGATCTTCGACTACGGGCACTACGTGCGCTACGCCGAGGAGATAGTCCAGCGGCTGGACGGGATATCGTCCGAGCCGTGACAGCGCTCGCCGACCTGCCCCTGATCGCCAGCGGGAAGGTGCGCGAGATGTACGACCTGGACGACCGGCTGTTGATGGTCGCCAGCGATCGCATCTCGACTTACGACGTAGTTCACCCCACACCGATCCCGGACAAGGGCGCCGTGCTCACCGGACTGTCGGTCTTCTGGTTCGAGCGCACACGTGACATCGTCGCCAATCACTTCGTGTCCGCGACAGACGGCGTGCCGGACGAGGTCCGCGGCCGAGCGCTCGTGGTCAAGAAGCTTGCGATGCTGCCCGTCGAGTGCGTTGTGCGCGGCTATCTCAGCGGCTCCGGCTGGAGCGAGTATCAAAGCTCCGGATCGGTCTGCGGGATCGCTCTGCCTGCGGGATTGCGCGAGTCCGAGCAGTTGCCCGAGACGATATTCACGCCGAGCACGAAGGCCGACGTCGGCCACGACGAAGCGATCGACTTCGACCGCGCCGCCGAGCTCGTCGGCGATCGGGCTCTGACCGAGGAGCTGAGGCGCGTCTCGATTGCTGTCTACCGGCGGGCTGCCGAGCACGCTAGCGAGCACGGGATACTCCTCGCCGACACGAAGTTCGAGCTCGGGCGGGATACCAATGGTCTACTCACGCTCGCCGACGAGGTGATCACGCCCGATTCCTCTCGCTTCTGGCCGGCCGATGCGTATGAGCCCGGGCGGGGCCAGCCAAGCTTTGACAAGCAGCCGGTGCGGGATTGGGCGGCTGGCACAGGCTGGGACAAGCGACCGCCCGCGCCGGCCATCCCCGACGACGTCGTTGCTCGCACGCGCGCAAGGTACGTGGAGGCGTACGAGCGAATCACCGGCGAGCCATTTCAGGCGTGGCTGGACCGCACCGCATGAGAGCCCGCGTGCTGATTCGCCCGAAGGCCGGCATCCTCGACCCGCAGGGCGCGGCCGTCGAGCGGGCGCTGCCCGCGCTTGGTTTCGCCGGGGTCGCCAACGTCCACGTGGGACGGCTCGTGGAGCTCGACGTGGAGGATTCCTCGCAGCTCGATTCGATGTGCGAGCGCCTGCTCGCCAACCCGCTCGTCGAGGACTACGAAGTCCAGTTGCTTTCGTGAGATTTGGCGTTCTCCAGTTCCCCGGCTCCTGCGACGAGGTCGACGCGCTGCACGCCGCCCGGCGCGTCGGCGACGCCGAGCTGATCTGGCACGCCGAGCGCGACCTGCGCGGCGCTGAGGCGATCGTCGTGCCCGGCGGGTTCTCCTACGGCGACTACCTGCGCGCGGGCGCCATCGCCCGCTTCTCGCCCGCGATGGAGTCCGTGATCGACTTCGCCCGCGACGGCGGGCTCGTGTTGGGGATCTGCAACGGCTTTCAGGTCCTCTGCGAGGCCCACCTGCTCCCCGGCGCCCTCTTGCCCAACGCCAACCTGCGCTTCACCTTCCGTCAGGTCGAGCTCGATGTCATCCAGTCCGACACCGCCTTCACGTGCGCGAGCGCCGGTCTCGCGCGCCTGAGCATTCCCGCCAAGCACTCCTGGGGGCGCTACTACGCCGACGCCGCCACGCTCGACCAGCTGGAGCGCCGGGGTCAGGTCGTCCTGCGCTACGCGCCCGCACACAACTTCAACGGCTCCCTGCGCGACATCGCGGGCGTCTGCAACGAGGCCGGCAACGTCTTCGGCCTGATGCCCCACCCCGAGCATGCCGTCGATGCGCTCACCGGCGATGGCTCAACCGACGGCTTGACGATCTTTCAGTCGATGCGCCTCGCCGTCGAGGGCGCCCGTGTCTGACGGCGCCACGCTGCCGACCGTGCAGGACGCGCTCGCGCTCGGTCTCACCCGCGCCGAGTACGAGCTCGTCTGCGAGCGCCAGCACGGCCCCCCCAACCAGGTGGAGCTCGCGATGTACTCGCTGCTGTGGAGCGAGCACTGCGCCTACAAGCACTCCAAGAAGCTCCTGCGCACGCTGCCCACCGAGGGTCCGCACGTGGTCATGGGCCCCGGCGAGAACGCCGGCGCGGTCGATATCGGCGACGGCCTCGTGTGCGCGTTCAAGGTCGAGTCCCACAACCACCCTTCCGCGGTCGAGCCCTTCCAGGGCGCCGCCACCGGCGTCGGCGGCATCCTGCGCGACATCTTCGCGATCGGCGCCCGCCCGATCGCGGTGCTCGACTCGCTGCGCTTCGGCGAGGTGAGCGGCGATCGGAATCGGCGCTCGCGCTACCTGCTCGACGGCGCCGTCGCGGGGATCGCCCACTACGGCAATTCCATCGGCGTCCCCACCGTCGGCGGCGAGGTCTACTTCGAGGCGCCCTATGAGCAGAACTGTCTGATCAATGCCATGGCCCTCGGTCTGGCCCCGCGCGAGCGCCTCGTGCGCAGCGCCGCCGCCGGGCCCGGCAACGTCGTGATCCTGTTCGGCGCCTCCACCGGCCGCGACGGCATCGGCGGTGCCTCCGTGCTCGCCTCGGCCGAGCTCGGCGACGAGCACTCCGACAGGCGTCCCACAGTCCAGGTCGGCGACCCGTTCGCGGAGTCAAAGCTCTTGGAGTGCTCGCTTCAGCTGCTCGACCGTGGCCTGCTTGTAGCCTTGCAGGACCTCGGCGCCGCCGGCCTGACCTCCTCGGCCGCGGAGATGGCCTGCGCCGGCGGGGTCGGCATCGACATCGACGTCTCGCTCGTGCCCCTGCGCGAGGCCGGCATGGAGCCGTTCGAGATCATGGTCTCCGAGTCCCAGGAGCGCATGCTCTGCGTGGTCGAGCCCGCGCGTGTGCCCGCCGTGCTCGCCCTGTGCGAGCGCTTTGAGATCCACGGCACGGCCATCGGCACGGTCACCGACTCCGGGCGCATGCGCGTGTTCGACGGCCCTGAGCTCGTCGGCGACATGCCCGTCGGCGCGCTCGTCGAGGACTGCCCGCTGTATGACCTCTCACCGGCTCGCCCCGCCACGCCGATCTACGACCCTCCGCCCGCCACGCTCGCATCCGGCGCCTCACCGCGGGACGCACTGCTTGCGCTTCTCGCCTGTCCCAACATCGCCTCACGGCGCCCCCTCTTCGAGCACTACGACGCGATCGTCCAGTCGCGCACCGTCCGTCGCCCCGAGCAGGCCGACGCCGCGGTGCTGGCGATCCGCCATCCGGGGAAGGAGGTGCGCGCTCGCGATGATGGTGAAGGCGCCGATGGAGGCGACATCGGTGCCTGGAACCACGCCGGCACAGACGGAGCCGACACGGGTGCCGGCGGCGACCACGGACCGGTTCCCGCCCTCGCCGTCTCGATCGACTGCAACGGCCGCCGCGTCGCCGCCGACCCCTATCGCGGGACGATCGCGGCGGTGCTCGAGTGCGCCTCCAACCTCGCCTGCGTCGGCGCCGAGCCGCTCGGCACGACCAACAACCTCAATTTCGGCAACCCCGAGCGCCCCCACGTCGCCTGGCAGCTGACCGAAGCGGTGCGCGGCCTCGGCGCCGCCTGCCGCGCGCTGGAAGCCCCCATCGTCGGCGGCAACGTCTCCCTCTACAACGAGACCTCCTCCGGCCCCATCTACCCCACGCCCGTCATCGGCATGGTCGGCCGCCTCCCCGACGCGCGCTGCGCCGGGCGCCTGGGCTTTGCGCGCGCGGGAGACACCGTCGCGCTCGTCGGCCCCTTTGCCCCCTCACTGGCCGCGAGCGAGCTGGCCAAGCTGCGCGGCCAGGAGCTCCCCGACGGACTACCCGACTTCGACGTCGGCGCCGTGCGCTCCGCCCAGTTCGCCGTCCGTGGCGCCGTGCGCGTCGGCGGGCTCTCCTGCGCCCACGACATCGCCGAGGGAGGACTGGCTGTTGCCCTCGCCGAGTGCTGCCTCGCGGGCGGGCTCGGCGCCGAGGTGCGGCTGGACGCGCTCGCCGGCGAGGACGGCGAGGACGATGATCCCTTTCGGATCCTATTCGGCGAGGGACCAGGCGGCTTTCTCATCAGCGGCATTCCCACCGGCGTGCGCGCCCTCGGCCGGCGCACCCGCGTGCGCGTCATCGGCACGGTTCGCCCCGATGTCCTGCGCATCCAGCTCGGTGACGTCTCGCTCTCCGCCGCGCTCCCAGAGCTCGCCGCGGCGCACGCTGCGCTCGCGGAGCTGTTCCTTTGAGGACGAAAGCCACTTCCCCGGTTTGCCGCCCTCACGCATCCCTCGACGTACCATGCTCCCTTACACAAACGCCGTCTTCCGCGCACGCGCATCGCCGCGGACTGTGGCGTTCGCGCATCCTGGGGCCTCGTCTCGACCCCATGCTGTTAGCGTGTAGGCCTAATGCGTGACGGCCCTCGCGACGAGTGTGGTGTCTTCGGCCTGTACGCGCCCGGCCACGACGTCTCGCGGCTCTCCTACTTCGCGCTCTACGCGCTGCAGCACCGCGGCCAGGAGTCCGCCGGCATCGCCGCCGCCGACCGCGGCGGGCACATCATGACGCGCCGCGAGCTCGGCCTCGTCAGCCAGGTGTTCGGCGAGAACGACCTGCGCACGCTCGCCGGCGAGCTCGCGATCGGCCACGTCCGCTACTCCACGACCGGCTCCAACGCCTGGGAGAACTCCCAGCCCGTCCAGCGCTCCGAGGGCACCCACGGCTCCACGCGCGAGCTCGCGCTCGCCCACAACGGCAACCTCATCAACGCCGTCGCCCTGCACGAGGAGCTGCTCGCGCGCGGCGTCACGTTCAGCTCCACCTCGGACTCGGAGATCGTCGCCGCGCTGATCGCCACCCACCCCGCCGCGTCGATCGAGGACGCGATCGCCGACATCCTCCCGCGCCTGCGCGGCGCCTTCTCGATCGTGCTGATGACCCGCGACCGCGTGATCGCCTTCCGCGACCCCCACGGCCTGCGCCCGCTCGCGCTCGGCGTGCTCGAACCCGGCTCGGACGATCCGACGGGAGAGACCCGCTACTGCGTCGCCTCGGAGTCCTGCGCCTTCGACATCATCGGCGCCCGCTTCCTGCGCGACGTCGCCCCCGGCGAGATCGTCACGCTCGACGAGCGCGGACTCTCCAGCCGGCAAGTACCGACGAGCGTCCGCCCGGCCCTGTGCGTGTTCGAGTACATCTACTTCGCCCGCCCCGACTCGCGCATGAACGGCCACGTCCTGCAGGTCGCCCGCGGGCGCATGGGCGAGATCCTCTGGCGCGAGGCGCCCGTGCAGGCCGACCTCGTGATCGCCGTCCCCGACTCCGGCAACGCCGCCGCCCGCGGCCTCGCCCGCGCCGCCGGCCTGCCCCAGGACGACGGCTTCGTCAAGAACCGCTACGTCGCCCGCACCTTCATCCAGCCCGGCCAGGAGCTGCGCCGCCACGGCCTGCGCCTGAAGTTCAACCCCCTCCCCGAGGTCATCGCCGGCAAGCGCCTGGTCGTCGTCGACGACTCGATCGTGCGCGGCAACACCACCCGCCAGATAGTCCAGATGCTGCGCGACTCAGGCGCCGCCGAGGTCCACATGCGCATCTCCGCCCCGCCGATCGTCCACCCCTGCCACTACGGCATCGACATGTCCACGCGCGAGGAGATGATCGCCCACGGCCGCACCACCGCGCAGGTGGCCGCCGAGCTCGGCTGCGACACGCTGCACTACCTCTCGCTGGACGGCGTCTACGAGGCGATCCAGGGCGAACGCGCCACCCACTGCGACGCCTGCTTCAGCGGCCGCTACCCGCTCGAGCGCACGAGCGAGGCGAACGGGAAGTACGCGCTGGAGGATGGTCCTGAGCAGGAGGGGCAGGACACACCACCCCTCCCACTCGTGCGCGCCTGATAGTCAACCCGCTGCCCTGACCGCCAAAGGTCGAGCAGATCAAGAGGACGCGAGGGAGCGCGTGGTGTGCTGGCCGAAACGGGGATGCGAGCGGAGCGAGTGTCTCCCGGCTTCGGTACATGTGCTGGCCGATCGGAGATCCCATCGATCTCCGATCGGTAAGGACGCCGACCGATCAGAGATCGGCCAGCGAAGGCATTTGGCCGTCAGGGCTACTCGAACAGGGCGTAGTCGCGTGCTCCGCTGGCGTCGTCGTAGCGATTGTTATACGGCCTGTGCACGATCAGATCCCCGTCCCGGCCGTGCCGGCCATGTCTCAGCGCGTATCCGAGCGCTCCGGCTATGACCGCGGTGACAATTATTGATGTCAGCATTTTCTCGTCCAGTTGGTTGTGAATTGTGCTGTTCAACCCTCGCCGCCCATTGCACCGCGATCCGTCTGCGCTCTCTGTGAGGTCGCTCACTTATGTCTGCGGCTAGGATGATTGGCGCGACGGAAGCGCTTCGAGGGCCCGCCTCGGCGGGCCCTCCGTCCTGACTATGGCTGCTGCACAGACGCCCCTTCCCATCGCCGTGCTCGTGTCCGGCGCCGGCACCAACCTGCAGGCGCTGCTCGACACCGTCCACGCACGCGAGGCGCAGATCGTGGCGGTCGCCTCATCGCTCGCCGACGTCCCCGCGCTCGCGCGCGCCGAGGCGCGTGATGTGCCCACCGAAGTCTTTGCGCGAGCCGACTATCCCGACCGCAGCGCCCGCGACGAGGCCCTCGCCGGCTGGCTGCACGCGCGCGGCGCGCGCCTGATCGTGCTCGCCGGCTACATGGCGCTGCTCTCCGAGCCTTTCCTGCAACGGTTTCCGGGCGCCGTCATCAACGTCCACCCCTCGCTGCTGCCCGCGTTCCCCGGCCTGCACGCGATCGAGCAGGCTCTGGCGTACGGCGTCACCGTCTTTGGCGTCACCGTCCACTACGTCGACGTGGGCGTGGACACCGGACCCGTGATCCTCCAGCGCGCGGTCGAGCTCCCGGATGCGCGCACTCCCGAGGAGGTCCTCGCGGCGCTGCGTCCCCTGGAGCACGCGCTGCTGACCGAGGCCGTGCGCCTGTTCGCGCGCGGCGCCCTTCGTGCAGATCCCGAGCGCCCCCGCCACATCGTCATCGACGGGTAGGCTGCGGCTCACCATGCTCGAACAGGCTGCCCCAGGCGAGGTGCGCATCCGCCGCGCGCTGCTGTCCGTGTCCGACAAGACAGGTCTCCTGGACTTCGCTCGCGGCCTGTCCGAGCTCGACGTCGAGCTCGTCTCCACCGGCGGCACCGCCCGCGCGCTCGCGGACGCCGGCATCCCCGTGCGCGCGATCGAGGACTTCACCGGCTTTCCCGAGATGCTGGACGGGCGCGTGAAGACCCTGCACCCGCGCCTGTACGCCGGGCTGCTCGCGCTGCGCGACGACGACGTCCACCTGCAGGCCGCCTCCGAGCATTCGATCGAGCCCGTGGATCTCGTGTGCGTCAACCTCTACCCGTTCGAGCAGACCCTCGCGCGCGGCGACGCCACCGACGCGGAGATCGTCGAGATGATCGACATCGGCGGTCCCACGATGGTCCGCGCGGCCGCCAAGAACAGCGCGTTCGCGGCCGTCGTCGTCGATCCGGCCGACTATCCGCTCGTGCTGAAGGAGCTGCGTCGCGGGGCTGACGCGCGGGCGGCGGGCGGTGAGGGGGGGACGAGCCCCGGCGAGCCCGGTCGCCTGCTGTCTCTTCGCACGCGCTCCCTGCTGGCCACCAAGGCGTTCGCGCTCACCTCGCGCTATGACACCGCGATCTCGACCTGGTTCGCGATGCGTACCTACGAGGGCTTTCCCCCCACCTGGCGCGACGCCTACGAGAAGGTCTCAGACCTGCGCTACGGCGAGAACCCCCACCAGCAGGCCGCCTTCTACGCCCGCGTCGGCTCGCCCACGCATCTGCTCGACGGGGTGACCCAGCTGCACGGCAAGGAGCTCTCCTTCAACAACCTGCTCGACCTCAGCTCCGCCCGCGAGCTCATCGAGGAGTTCGACACCCCCGCCTGCGCGATCGTCAAGCACAACAACCCCTGCGGCTGCGCCCTCGGCGACACCGTCCAGGCGGCCTACGAACGCGCCTTCGCCTGCGATCCGCTCAGCGCCTACGGCGGCGTGATCGCGCTAAACCGGCGCGTCGATCGGGCGTGCGCGCAGCGCCTGAGCGAGCAGTTCATCGAGGTGCTGCTCGCGCCCGGCTATGACCCCGTCGCGCTCGAGCTCCTGCGGGCCAAGAAGAACGTGCGCCTGCTGGAGCTGCTCAACTGGCCGGCGCCCAGCCACGAGGTCGACTCCAAACCGGTGATCGGCGGTCAGCTCGTGCAGAGCAGCGACGTTGTCACCGAGACGCGCGCCGACATGCGCGCGATGTCCGCCACCGAGCCCACCGACGCCCAGTGGCAGGACCTCCTGTTCGCCTGGCGTGTCTGCCGCCACGTGCGCTCCAACGCGATCGTCATCGCCTCCGGCGGCGCCACGATCGGCATCGGCGCCGGTCAGACCAGTCGCGTCGACGCCGTCCAGCTTGCGGTCGACAAAGCCCGCGCCACCCAGCCCGACCTCTTGGCCGGCTCGGCGCTCGCCTCCGACGCCTTCTTCCCCTTCGCCGACGGTCCCCAGCTCGCGATCGACGCCGGCGTCGGCGCGATCGTCCAGCCCGGCGGGTCCGTGCGCGACGAGGACGTGATCGCCGCCGTCGACGCCGCCGGTGTGGCGATGGTCGCGACCGGGATTCGCCACTTCCGGCACTGAGCGCGCGCCCTCGGACGCCTCGGGCGACCTGCCGCGCCGGCGCGTGGTCGCTGGGTCGGCAGGGAGGACTTGACAGAGTGAAGATAACGATATATCGTGAGCGTACTTTGATAGCTCAAGATAGGACCAGGATATGTTTGCTTGTTCAAGTTATTCCACAGATGCAGGACCGCGCGGGCGCCATGCGGCGCACCGCCACCGTGGCTTCGGGCCCGGAGGATGGGGCGAGTCCGGCGGTTTCAGCTTCCCGTTCGGCGGCTTCGGCGGATCGGGAGGTCCGCGCGGCCGTGGGCGCAAGGCTCGCCGCGGAGACATTCGCACCGCCGCACTGTTGTTGCTCGCAGAGGAGCCGCGCAACGGCTACCAGATCATGCAGGAGATCGAGGAGCGCAGCAACGGCGCCTGGCGTCCGAGCCCCGGCTCGGTGTACCCGGCGCTCCAGCAGCTCGAGGACGAGGGTCTGATCCGCTCGCAGGAACTCGACGGGCGTAAGGTCTTCGCGCTCACCGACGCCGGCCGGGAACTGGTGAAGGAGCGTGACAGCGACCGACCGGCTCCCTGGGAGGAGATGGGCGGCGAGGTCAGCAGCGAGGCTCATGAGCTCGCCAGGCTGATGCGCGAGGTCGCATCCGCCTTCGTGCAGGTCATGCGCACCGGCAGCCCCGACCAATGGGCCAAGGCGCGCGAGGTGCTCGACAAGACACGCCGTGACCTCTACCGCATCCTCGCCGACGGCGAGGGCGGCGACGCTACTACTGTGGAGGGCGATGAGTCCACCTGACAATGGCACCGTCCCCGCCGTATCGGTGGAAGGTCTGGTCAAGCGCTACGGCGAGCTCGAAGCGGTCCGGGGCATCGACTTCGCCGTCGCCACCGGCGAGACGTTCGGCTTTCTCGGCCCCAACGGCGCGGGCAAGTCCACGACGATCAGCATGCTCTGCACGCTCGTGCGCCCGAGTGCCGGGAGCGCGCGCGTGGCGGGGCACGACGTCGTGCGCGAACGCGACGACGTGCGGCGCAACATCGGGCTCGTGTTCCAGGACACGACGCTCGACGGCTACCTGAGCGCCGAGCAGAACCTGCGCCTGCACGCCGAGCTCTACGGCGTACCGCGCGACGCCGTAACCGAGCGGTTGCAGCAGGTGATGGAGATGGTCGGCCTGTGGGAGCGACGCTCGAGCCTCGTGATGACGTTCTCCGGCGGGATGAAGCGCCGCCTGGAGATCGCACGCGGTCTCTTGCACTCCCCGCGCGTGCTCTTCCTCGACGAGCCCACCGTGGGTCTTGACCCGCAGACGCGCAGCTCGATCTGGAGCTACATCTCCGAGCTCAAGCGAGACGAGGACATCACCATCTTCCTCACCACCCACTACATGGACGAGGCCGAGTACTGCGATCGCATCGCGATCATGGATCGCGGCACGATCGTCGCGCTCGACACCCCCGCCACGTTGAAGGCCGGCGTCGGCGTCGATCGCGTCCAGATCCAAACCCCCGATGAGGAGGCCGCGATCGCCGCGCTGCACGAGCGCTTCGACATCGAGGCGAGTGTCGCCGAAGGGTCCGTCACGTTCGGCGTGCCGGAGGGCGAGCAGTTCGTCCCGCGCCTGTTCGCCGAGCTCGGCCAGCCGATCCAGTCCGTCAACGTCTCGCGCCCGTCTCTGGACGACGTCTTCATGTCCTACACCGGCACCACCATCCGCGACGCCGAGGAGTCGGGCATGACCGATATGCGCCGCAACATGGCCCGCATGATGAGCCGGTGAGGGGCTTATGAGCCCGAGCGATGTGAGACAGAGGGCGATGTGATGTGAGGCCAGAGGGCGATGTGAGAGGGCCGGATGTGTGAGTAAGCAAAGGGATCCGAAGGTTAACTATGGTATGCACAAGAAAGGATAAAGGGAGCAGGCGTTGGTGTATTAAAAATTGGAGCGCGTATAACGATGGTTCACAAGGTTTTAGAATTGAGTTGACTACGTTCCCCCACTGACTCACAATGGCCACCGAAACCACCACCAACACCTCCACCACTGGGCTCTCCGGAGCGCCTACCGCGTCGGGTCCTCCGGCCCATCACCTCGCGCGGGTGCGCGTCCCCGCGCGCAGCTGGCGCGGCGAGCTGCGCGCGATTCGCGTCGTCTGGCGGCGCGAGCTGATCCGCTTCAGCCGCGATCGCCTGCGCATCCTCACCTCGCTGATCCAGCCCTTCCTGTTCCTGTTCGTGCTCGGCACCGGCATCTCCACGCTGGCCTCGGCCGGCACGCACGGCGTCAACTTCAAAACGTTCATCTATCCCGGCGTGCTGTGCATGGCGGTGATGTTCACCGCGATGTTCTCCGCCGCCTCGATCGTGTGGGATCGCGAGTTCGGTTTTCTGCGCGAGATGATGGTCGCGCCCGTGCGGCGCAGCTCGATCGTGCTCGGCAAGGTCGCCGGAGGGGCCACCGTCGCCACGTTCCAGGGCCTGATCGTGATCGCGATCGCCGGACTCGTCGAAGTTCCCTACGAACTCAGCCTGATCCTCGAGCTGTTCGCCCTGTCGATGCTGCTGGCATTCGCGATCACCGCCTTCGGCGTGATGTTCGCCGCGCGCATCAATCAGATGCAGTCGTTCATGGCGCTCATGCAGATGGTAATAATGCCGATGTTCTTCCTCTCCGGCGCGATGTTCTCGGTTGCCAACCTGCCCCAGTGGCTGGCGGTCCTCAACCGCCTGGACCCGCTCACCTACGCCGTGGACCCGATGCGCCGCGCGATCTTCGCGCATCTCAACGTCTCCCCGGCGGCCCGCGCAGCGCTCATCCCCGGCGTCACCTGGTTCGGCTGGCGCGTCCCCACCCTGCTCGAGGCGGCGGTCATCGCGATCCTCGGGCTGATCATGCTCGGCGTGGCGATATGGGAGTTCTCCCAGGCGGAGTAGCTCGCGTCAGGGCTCAGCGCGGCGCCTCCCTATGCGGCTCATACGGCGGCCAACTCTACGCGCTCGTGCGCGGGGCGCGGGCGCAGCTCGTAATCGCTGGAGTGAAACCGGCGTGTGCGCCGGCGGTACGGCCATGTCGAGCCCGGCCAGATCGTGGAGTTGCGTCCGTGCTCGTCCAGGTACCAGCTGACGCACCCACCCGAGGTCCACACGCTGCCGTCGAGCTTGCGCTGGAGCTCCTCGTTGAAGTGTTCTTGCACATCCTCGCGTACGTCGAATACGCTCGTGCCAGTCCTATCGAGGTGGGCGATGCAGTCCATCAGGTAATTCAGCTGAGACTCGATCATGAACACGATCGAGTTGTGCCCCAGGCCCGTGTTCGGCCCCACGAGCAGAAACAGGTTGGGGAACCCCGCGACGGTGCTGCCGAGATACGCCTGGGGGCTGCCCTGCCAGACGTCTTCCAGCGTGCGCCCGCCGCGACCGTACACCCACTCCGCGACGGGCATGTCGGTCACGTGAAACCCGGTGCCGAGGATGATCGTGTCCACCTTCCGCTCGACCCCGTCGTCGGTGAGGACCCCGTGCGGCGTGATCGCAGCGATCGAGTCCGTTACGACCTCCACGTTGGCGTGTTGCAGCGCCGGGTAGTAATCGTTGGAGATGAGCGTGCGCTTGCAGCCGATGCGGTAGCGCGGCGCGAGCTTGGTGCGCAGCTCGTGGTCGGGGACCTGCTCGCGCAGGTGCTTGCGCCCGGCCCGCTCCGCCAGCGAGCCTTCGCGGGGGTGCATCAGCGTGAACACGAACAGCTCTCTCGAGCAGTAGACCAATCCGCGCACGAGCCGCTGGGCGGGCGGGAACACGCGGTAGAGCGCTCGCTCGGCGCGCGAGGTCTGCCGGTCGCGGTGGGGCACCACCCACGGGGGGGTGCGCTGGAACAGGTGCAGCTTCGAAACTTCCGGCTGAATGTGCGGCACGAACTGGATCGAGGAGGCGCCGGTGCCGATCACCGCGACACGCTTGCCCAGCAGCGAGTGCTCGTGATTCCATTGCGCCGAGTGGAACATCGTGCCTGCAAACGTGTCGATCCCCTCGATCTCGGGCAGCTTCGGCTCGGCCAGTGGCCCCGGCCCGGCGATCAGCATCTCGGCCGTCAGCTCGCCCGCGCTCGTCTCGATCAGCCACGCCTGCGCGTCCTCGTTCCAGCGCGCGGCGAGAACCTCGTGGTGAAGGCGGACGTGGGGGTCGATGCCCTGCTCGCGACAGACGCGTCGCAGGTACTCCCAGATCTCCGGCTGCAGCGAGTAGGTCCGCGTCCAGCTCGGGTTTGGCGCGAACGAGAACGAGTACAGGTGCGATGGTATGTCGCACTGGCAGCCCGGGTAGGTGTTTACATTCCAGGTGCCGCCGACCTCGCCCGTGCGCTCGAGCACGACGAAGTCCTCGATCCCCGCCTGCTTGAGCTTGATCGCGGCGCCGAGCCCGGCGAAGCCAGAGCCGACGATGGCGATGCGGTGGTGGGCGGGGGTGGTGCTCACGGAGGTGGCGCTCACCCACGGGAGCCTATCGGCGCCACGGGCTCGGGTGAGTCTATTGCGCCCGACGCAGGAGAGCGGCCGCGTCTTGCAGGCGGTCGTCTCCCCAGAACAGCTCGTCTGCGATGGAGATCGTGGGGACGCCGAATGCGCCGAGCGCGTGAGCGTCATCGGTGGCAGATCGCAGCGCCAGCTTGATCTCGGGGTCAGAGGCGGCGTCGGTGACCGTGTCTGCATCGAGGCCGACGTCGGTGGCAGCCTGCAGGACGTGCTCGTGGACGCCGAGATCGTGGCCGTGCTGAAAGGCGTGGCGAAATGCCTGCGTGGTGAACTCGCGGCCCCGGCCGACCTGGAAGGCGTAGGTGGCGGCGCGCATCGCGAACAGGTAGTCGGTGGGCCAGGGGTCGGGCCAGCGCATCGCGGGGAGTCCATACTGGCGCGCGCGGCGCTCCACCTCGGCCATGCCGGCCTGACGTTGGTCGGGATCGCTCACCGCCCACGACGAGCGCCCGGTCAGCTTGAACAGGGCGCCGAGGGACACGGGCTGCCATAGGACGGGCTCGGGCAGGACCTCGGATATGCGCTCGGCAGTGAGGTAGGCGAACGGGGAGCCGAGGTCGAAGTAGAAGGTCGTCTGGGTCATGTGATGGGTCCGCCTGGGTGGATAGTATAGCAAACGATCCGTTCATTATGATGAACCATACGCAGACAGGCGTCGATACCCGGGCACGGCTGGCGGCTAACCTGCGTCGACGGCGGATCGCGCGCCATCTATCCCTGTCGCAACTCGCCCGGAGTACGTCGACGAGCAAGGCCACGCTGTCGGGGATCGAGAGTGGCAGAGGCAACCCGACGATCGATACGTTGACGGTACTGGCGGGGGCGCTCGGTGTGTCGGTGGGGGAGCTATTGGAGGAGGCGCCGATCAGGGAAGTCCACGTCGTGCGCGTCGCGGAGGTACAACCGTGGCCGCCCGAGGGGGAGGGGCGGCGTTTACTCGAGGCGACCGGCAGATTGAGTGGAAGTCTGGAGATCGTCGAGGTCGCACTTCCGGCCCATCATGTTCACGAATCGCCGGCGCGAGCCGACGGCTCATGGGATCGGGCGCTCGTGTTGCAGGGGCGACTGATCGCCGGGCCGACAGAGCGGATCACGGAGTTGTCTGGGGGAGACTACGCTTCGTTTCCAGCCGACGGTCCCTGTCAGTACGAGGCTGGGGGAGCGGTGGCACGGGCTTTGGTGGTGCGCTATACGCCGGGGTGAGCGGCCTCCGGGTTGGTACCAGCCACGATCTGCGATCAGCCTTCGGGATCGTCGAGGATCGCGTGCTTGCCGATTCGTAGCCACACGATGTGCGGTTCGCCGGGCAGAACCTCCAGACCGTAGCGGAAGGTCGCTCGTCCATCGGCTGCCCAGGTCATCTCCCAGATGCCCTCGGTCGCTTGGACGCGCTTGACGCGCAGACGCGGGGCGAACTGCGGGGCTGTGCGCGCAGGCCGGCGATGAGGTCGTCGCGTGCGCTCAGGAAGGCGCGCCGCTGCTCCCCGCTCAGTTTGCGCATATCGCGCTCAAAGCGCGCGGAGCGCTCGTAGGTGGGCGACACCCCGCTGGGCCTACTGATCGTGGTGTTCGCCCTCGTAGGGCGCAGCCAGCATTGCTTCGTCGAACTCCTGCTCGGAGGCGAAGAACACGCTCTCGCCTGTGCGCTCCTGGTGCTCGTTCTTCTCGTCCGGCGTGAGCTTCCGCACCAGCTCGCCGCGCGCGGTGCTCTCCACGATGACGAGCGGCTCATGCTCAAGACCAGCACGCTCCAGCAGCTCTCTTGGGAGCCGCTTGGCATCGACCACGATGGGGGAGAGAACGCTCGACATCATCTGACCCTCGATTCCGGATTGTAGTAGCCGGCGTCCCTCGTCCAGCGATCGCCCGCCAGGTCTGCTGCTGGCGCCAGAACGTGTGGTGACCGGCGCCGGTGGGGCTGGGGCGAAAGGACTGGCTTTCGTGTCTCCCAAAAAGGCGAGACGGTTCTTCGTCTTTACGCGGGTCGGTGGACGGCCATCGGGCCGCAATCAAATCCGCCTGTTCTCCAGCCCACCTGGACATGCCCCGTGCGGGACTCGAACCCGCCCCACCGGATTAAAAGTCCGGCGCTCTACCAGATGAGCTAACGGGGCCAGCGGCGATCAGTCTGCCACATGGCGGGTGGGCATGGGCGGAGCACCCGAGAGGGCCGCGGCGTGAGGTTGACGCGGCGAACGCTCGCCCGGAGAAGAAGGTCGCGCTAGGAAGATGGCCCTTCGGAGGCCGCGACCCGCAGCAGCTCCTCGATGCGCGTGAGCTTGACGCGGGGTCGCCCGGTGCGCTCGCCGAGAGCGCGCTCGTGGCGGTCGATCGATTCCCAGCCGGAGTAGGTGACCAGGGCGGGCTGGCGGGCGCGGAGGAGGGCCTCGATCGCCGAAGGGTCGGATGAGGAGGGGGTGTGGGCTAGGGGGCTCGTAGGGGCGTCAGCGGAGTGGGCGTTGGCGTCGGCGGAGGGGAGGTCGGCGAAGATCGCGTCGACTGTCTCCTGGGCGTCCTTCTTGTTCGTGCCGATGACGCCGGATGGCCCGCGCTTGATCCAGCCGACTACGTACTCGCCGGGCGAGGGGGCGCCGGTGGAGGGGTCGAGGACGCGGCCGCGGTCGTGGGGGATGGTGGCGGTGCGCTCGTCGAAGGGGACGTCGGGGAGGGGGATGCCGCGGTAGCCGATTGCGCGGAAGACGAGGCCGCAGGAGATCGTCTCGCGCTCGTCGGTGGGCTCGGCACGCAAGCCGCCGGTGGGGGTGGGGGTGAGGTGGTTGCGGACGAACTCGACCGCGGAGAGATGGCCGGTGGGGCCGGCGGTGAGAGAGGTGGGCGAGAGCAGGAAGCGCAGGACGATGCGGCGGGGTCGCCCGGAAGGGGGGGTGGAGGCGTAGGCGCGCAGGAGCTCGACGTTGCGTCGGGCGGTCGGGGTGAGGTCGGCGGTGGGCGGGGAGCAGGCGAGGGCCGCGTCGAGCTCGTGGGGGGCGACGATGACGTCGGCGTCGGCAAGGTCGGCGAGCTCGCGCAGCTCGGGGTTGGTGAAGGCCGCCTGGGCGGGGCCGCGACGGCCCGCGACGACGACTTCGGTGACGGCGGAGCGGGCGAGAACGTCGAGGGCGTGATCGGCCGTGTCGGTGGGAGCGAGCTCGGAGGAGGTGAGGGCGAGCATGCGGGCGACGTCGAGGGCGACGTTGCCGTTGCCGATCACGACGGCGCGGGTGCAGGAGAGGAGGTCGATCTCGAGGTCGGTGTGGTCGGGGTGGCCGTTGTACCAGCCGACGAACTCGGTCGCGGCGTGCGAGCCGGGGAGGTTTTCGCCGGGGATGCCGAGGGGACGGTCGGAGGGCGAGCCGGTGGCATAGACGATCGCGTGGTAGTGAGCGAGGAGCTCCTCGCGCGAGATGTGCTCGCCGAAGGCGATGTTGCCGAAGAAGCGGAAGCGGGGGTGGACGGCGGTTCGCTCGTAGATGCGGGTGACGGACTTGATCTTGGGATGGTCGGGGGCGACGCCGGAGCGGACGAGCCCCCAGGGGGTGGGGAGGCGCTCGAGCATGTCGACCTCGAAGCGGTCGGAAGGGTCGGTGAGGAGGTGGCCGGCGGTGTAGAAGCCGGCTGGGCCGGAGCCGATCACGGCGATGCGAAAAGGGGCGGGTGTCATGTCGGTGGGGATGGGCGCGGCCCGACTCGAACGGGCGACCCCCTCGGTGTAAACGAGGTGCTCTGGCCAGCTGAGCTACGCGCCCGAGGTCGGATGGTCAAGGCTAGCGAAGCGTGGGCGTGTGTCGGGCGGCGCGATGGCACGGATGGGGGCGCAGAAGTGCAAGACTGAGCGGGTGAGTCAGGGGAGGGCGAGGTGGCCGGTGCGAGTCGCGATCGGGGCGGGAGCGGCGATCGTGGTGCTGGTTGTGCTCGCGCAGGTGCTGGCGCCCGGTATCGCGGCGAGGGTGATCCGCAAGAGGGTCGAGAAGTACGGGACCGTCAAGAGCGTGCAGGTGAAGGCGTGGCCGGCGGTGGAGCTTTTGTGGATGCACGCCGACGAAGTGAGGGTGAGCGCCGGGCGGCTGAAGATGAGCCCCGAACAGGCGATGGCGCTGTTGCAGGAAGCGAAGGGCACCGACCGCGTGCAGGTGAGCGTGGAAAGCGTGGAAGCGAGCGGGCTGAAGCTGACAGAAGCGAGTCTGAGTAAGCACGGGAGCGCGTTGCGGTTGGAGGCGGTGGTGAGCGAAGCGGACATCAGGAAGGCGCTGCCGCAAGGGGTCGAAGTGGCGCTCGTGAAGAGCGAAGGGGGGACGGTCGAGGTGCGCGCGAGTGGCGGTCTGTTCGGGGCGAGGGCGAGCGTGGACGCGGTGGCGCAGGCCGAAGACGGCAAGCTCGTGGCGAGACCGACGGGGCTGTTGAGCGGGCTGAAACTGACGGTGTTCGAACGTCCGGGGGTGTATGTGGAAGGTGTGGAAGCGCGTGCGCTGGAAAGTGCCCCGGGGAGAGATGCGAGATACGTGTTGTCGATGTGGGCGAGCCTGCGGTGACCCGATCGGAGATCGACGGGATCTCCGATCGGCGGCGAGTCTGAAGGCCAAGTCCGTCGCGGGACGCGTCAGCTGAAGTCAGCGATTTCGGAATCGGTCTTGCTGAGCGGAGAGGACAGGGTGGCGTCCCGCGGGGCGACGATCATGGGAAGTCCGTTGCGGGGGCTGATGGTGGGCATCTGGCGGATCGTGAGCCGAAAGCCGGGGGGCAGGGAGAGCGTGAAGCGAGAGAGGATCAGCGTGGCGATCGTGCGGATCTCGAGTTGGCCGAAGCGCATGCCGATGCACGTGCGCGAGCCGCCGCCGAAGGGGATGTAGGCGCCGCGGGGAAGGGCGGCGCGGGCCTCCGGGGCGAAGCGCTCGGGGCGGAAGAAGTGGGGATCTGCGAAGACGTCGGGCAGGCGGTGGGAGGCCCAGGAGCAGTAGTTGACGAAGGCGCCGGCGGGGACAGTGTGGCCGTGGAGCTCGAAGGGGGCGACGGAGCGGCGGGGGCCGATCCAGGCGGGTGGGTAGAGGCGGAGCGTCTCGTCGAGAACCTGCTCCAGGTAGGGCAGGCCGTCGCCCATCAGCTGATCAGGGGTGGGGAGGGCGTTACCCGCGATCTGAGTGTCCTGCTCGGCGAGCAGGCGGGCGGTCACATGGGGGTGGCGGGCGAGCAGATAGAACATGAAGGCGATGGTCGAGGTGGTGGTGTCGTGGCCGGCGAAGAGGAGCGTCATGACCTCGTCGCGGATCTGCAGGTCGGTGAGCGCAGCGCCGTCCTCGTCGGAGGCGTCGATCAGCAGGGAGAGGACGTCATCGCCGCGCGCGCCGGTGGAGCGCCGGCGGGAGATCTCCGAGTAGATCAGGCGGGTGAGGGCGCGGGTGGCTTTCTGCTGGCGGTCCCAGGGCGAGAATGGCCCGCGGAGCATGCGCAGGGTGTAGTCGCGGGCGTAGAAGGAGAGGGTCTGCTCGAAGAGGGCGGCGGCGTCGATCGAACGCGCGGCTGGACCGTCGGGGTCGAGGCCGAAGAGGGCGCGCATGGCGATGCGCAGGGCGAGGCGGCGGGTCCAGACGTAGAGGTCGATCGTGGCGCCGGGGGTGAAGGACTCCAGGGCCGAGGAGGTCTCGTCGAGCATGGTGGTGAGCGAGGAGAGGATGCGCTCGTGGTGGAAGGCGGGGAGCATGATCCGCCGCGAGGCGCGATGGAAGTCGCCGTCGGTCGTGAGCAGACCGTCGCCGGCGAAGCCGATCAGGTCGCGGAAGTAGGAGGTGCGGTAGATGAAGTTAGAGGCGTGGGAAACGGTGATGTAGTGGTTGGCGGCGGGTCCGAGCGCGAACACGGAGTTGGCGTGGAAGAGCCGCAGCGTGAAGACCGGGCCGTGGCGTTCGTAGGACTCCAGGAGCAGGGGAAGGGGTTCGTTGGCGAAGCGCTGGGTGCGGCGCGGCGAGGGTCGTGTGTCGCCGGGCGGGAAGGGAACCGTGGCGGAGCGCTCGTCGAGGAGGTCCTGGACGAGGACGACGAAGGGGTTGTAGGAGCGAAGGGGTGCGGGGGACTCGAGCGGCATGCGCAGAGACAAAGCCTAGTCGAAAAACTGGCTGGCTGGCCAGGATGTCAGAACGAGCGGACGAGGAAGGGCGCCGGACGGACGAGGAAGGGCCCGGAAAGTTCTGGCAGGCGGGGTCGCGGTCGCGGCGATGTCCTCCGTGCGGCGCACTCGCGCACTCGGCTACAAGGGGGTACGCTGGTGGCGCCCGACGGCGATGAGGGCGAGCGGAGCGGCTGGTTGGCATACTGAGGAGGCGCGCAGGGCCGCAGGTAGCGGAACGACCCGCGCAAAAAACGCGGGGGCGTAGCTCAGCTGGTTAGAGCGCCGGCCTGTCACGCCGGAGGTCGCGGGTTCGAGTCCCGTCGCTCCCGCTCCTGGCACCGATCAGTTCCGGTCGGCTTTTCCGGGCTTTCGCAGATGGCTTGGAAGTAGGGGGCGAAGGGGGGTTGTGGTTTGATCGCCACGACCTTTCCGTCGTCTTGCCAGACCTGCTCGAAGAGGGTTGCGAGCAGGCGGTGGCGCTCGGCTGGGGACTTCTCGCGATCCCAAAAGCTCGCGAAGTCGGCGAGCACCTTCTCGGCCTCTGCGAGCTGCGGGTCGGCGGGGGGCGCTAGGCGCTCCAACTCGTCCTGTACGGCCTGGCGGCGCATGATGTACTGCGCTTTCGTGAGGTCGCCAAGGACGAATAGCTCTTGCAGGCGGCGGAGCTGGTCGGCAAGCTCGGCCTTCCGGTTAGGTCCAGCACCTTCCTGCCGCGCCTGCTCGGTGAATTCGGAACCAGTGGCAGTGGGAACGGCCAGTTCAAAGAACCTACCGCCGTAGCCGTCGACTCAAACAGTAATGTGTTTGTGGCGGACACAGGTAATAATCGTGTGCAAAAGTTTAACTCAAACTTGAATACGTGACCCAGTTCGGGTCCGCTGGGAGCGGCAACGCCCAGTTCAAAGAACCAAAGGGCATCGCTGTCGATCAGACTGGGAACATATGGGTCGCCGACAGCCTCAACGCGCGTCTGGAGGAGTTCACTTCATCCGGTGAATACCTTGGGCAATACGGGTCCTCAGGCACAGGTAACGGCCAGTTCAAAGAACCACGAGGGATAGCCGTGAACTCGGCAGGCACCATGTGGATCGTCGACGTCACGAACAATCGCGTTGAGCAATTTCAACAGGGCACTACACACGACACCAGGACGATCTACTACACGGCCAAAGGGGAAGCCGAAATCTCAGCGTGCCGTGAACACCCCGAATGGGCGAACCTTCCATGCGAGACCACGCCAGTAGTACAACCAGGAACAAGCGAACTACCAGAACTAGCCACCACAGAATACAAATACAATGTATGGGATGAGCCGGAAACAACAATCGAAACCGTGAAATCTAAAACAGGCTCCACGACCCGCACCAAGACCGAGACCTACGACTCCGCCGGCCGCCCCGAAACCGAAGCGTTCAGCTCGACCGTCGGAAAAGCCCTACCTACCGTTACCTACGCATACAACGCCACATCCGGTGCGCCTGAAAAGCAAAGCACCACGGTCGAAGGCAAAACCAAGACGGTTACGAGAGTTGAGAACAAGCTGGGTGAGCTGGAAAGCTACACTGACGCGGATGAAAACAAAACAACATACGAACACGACGTCGCTGGGCGCACCACGAAAACGAACGATGGGAAGGGCACTCAGACCATCACATTCAACGAAATAACAGGTCTGCCGAGCGAACTTGTCGACTCATCTCACGAAGGAATGAAATTCACCGCCACCTTTGACGTCGAAGGCAACCCGCTAATCGAAGGTTACCCCAACGGCATGACCGTGACCCACACCTATAACCCTGTTGACCAGCCGACCGCGCTTGAATACAAAAAGACCACGCACTGCACCGAAAAATGCGTCTGGTTCAGCGACAGCATCATTCCGTCCATCCACGGTCAGTGGCTTGAACAAACCAGCACCTTCTCTCACCAGGTTTACTCCTACGACAACCCAGGACGCATCACCCAAGTCCAGAACACCCCTGCCGGCAAAGGCTGCACAACACGCATCTACACCAATGACGAAGACACCAACCGCACAAGCCTAACCACCCGCGAACCAGGCGTGGAAGGCAAATGCGCCACCGAAGGCGGCAAAATCGAATCACACACCTACGACACCGCCGACCGCCTCACCGACACCGGCATCGCTTACAACACCTTCGGCAACATCACAACCCTCCCCGCAACCGACGCCGAAGGACACACGCTCACCTCTGCCTACTACACAGACAACCAGCTAGCCACCCAAGAACAAAACGGGCAGACCATCGGCTACAACCTCGACCCCGCCTACCGAACCCGCGAAACCATCTCCACCGGCAAACAGAACTCCGACATCATCTCCCACTACCCCGGCCCCGGCAACACGCCGGCCTGGACCAGCAACCCAACCTCCGGCGAATGGTCACGCAACATCCTCGGCATCGGTGGTAGCCTTGTGGCCATCCAGAACAACAACGAAACCCCCGAACTCCAGATCACCAACCTACACGGCGACATCATCGCCAAAGCCTACCTGTCCGAAACCGCCACCGAACTCGCCGCCAAGGCCGACACCAGCGAGTTCGGCGTACCAACCACCACCCTCCCAGCCAAATACTCATGGCTCGGCGCGATCGAGCTCCCCACCGAACTCTCCTCCGGCATAATCACAATGGGCACACGCTCCTACGTACCACAGCTCGGACGCTTCCTACAGCCCGACCCAGTACCAGGCGGCTCAGCCAACGCCTACTCCTACACATTCGGCGACCCCATCAACAGCACCGACCCCACCGGCGCCTACGCCAACACCGCATCCGCAGCCACTCTACTCGCCCTACAAGGCGAGGGAATAGCCGCACAAAGGAATGGAGAACGGAAACGAGCAGAACGAGAAGCAGCCGAAAGATACGCCGCAGAACTAGCCGCACACGCAGCCGCCGAAGCAGCCGCAGCAGCAGCCGCAGCGGACCCCAATACGGTGGGGAAGAAGAAGAATGGGAAGAATACGAAGAAGAAGGAGAATACGAATACGCCAGCTACCATAAGAACAGAGAAAACGGCAACGTCGAAGGACGCCTCGAACCTGGGATGCTCTATCAGCCACTGAGTGAGGCGACGCCTGGAGGTGAAGGTGGCGGCGGCGCACGGACGTCCAGTTATGGCTCCGTGGTGCCACTATGTCGGGCCAGTGTGGAAGGTGTCCCATGTGCCAGCGATGCAGGCGGTTACCATCCACCACACTGTACGAATAGTAAACCTTGTCACCACAAGCATCACGGTGGCGGAGGCGGTGGTGGGCATCAAAAGCCAAAGAAGTCTTGCCCTCCCGGTTATGCGACGATACCTGTCATTGAAGCCTGTATTGGGTGGGAACCGCCGGAATTTCCTTCCCAGCCAACACCTGCATATGGGCCAACTCCCGAGCCGGTGCCCGTGCCGTGACAAGCATCTCTAGAAAGATTAGAGGGTAGCCGTGGATTTCATGTCGAGCGTGCTGTCGAACGTGATGTCGTGGCTGTACGTCGCGTTTAAGGGTCGGCGTAAGCGGCGGCGTTAGGCATGTGACAAGGAGACCTGAGTGGTCGGTGCGTTATGCGCTTGTCGCGTATGGCGCATCGTGGATTTTTGTTGTCTGTATTTCGCTGACGGCTTGGCTGCTGTTCGGGGTTCACGGATGGGGCGGCGCGGGTGCCCTCTGGTTCGACTTGGCGTGGCTTGCGTCGCTGGTTCCTCTGTATCGGGCCGGTGTGTTGAGCGCGGGCGCTTTGGGGCTGCGTCCGGCGCCTGCTGCGCGTTCGATTGGTCTCGCGCTGCTCGTGTTCGTGTCAGCCAGTGTGTTTGACGCTGTGTGGCGATCGGCGCTTGCGCTGGAGCCCGTCTCCAGTCCGTTCTCGGGTGTCTCGGACAAGGGCACGGCCACGATCGTTCTGACCGGTGTGGCCGCGGTCATGAGTCCGGTGGTCGAGGAGGTGTTCTTTCGCGGCTTGCTGTTTCGGTGTTTCCGCAACCGCTTTGCGCTGTTGCCGGCGAGTGTGATGATTGGGGTGATGTTCGGGCTGGTGCACACCGAGTATCCGCTGGCTGTGCTGCCCGAGCTCGCCGTCTATGGAGCGCTGCTGTGTGTGCTCTACGAGTACACGGGGTCGCTGTGGCCGGGGATAGCGCTCAATGTGTATCTCGATGCTGGTGGTTTCGAGCAGGCTCTCACCGGCAGGAGCACGGTCGTTTTTTGGAGCTTCGCGCTTCTTGCGCTCGTGCTGCTGGCTCGAAGCCTGCTGTGGAGAATGGGAAAGCCTTCTCGGTAGTTGTGTTCTTTTCAGTTGCTCTCGCTTTCGAGTGCGTGGAGTCGTTTGCGTGTGAGGACGGCGTCGAGGACGCGGAGGAGGCTTGGCAATCGCCTTCGTCTAGTTCCGAGGGTTGGGCGAGGCGTTGTGCACACGACTGCTTTCGCGCGAAGGCGCAACACTGGAAATTGCTACCGGCAGCCTCGTGCAACGGGACGAGCAGACAAAAAGAACCGCAAACCGGGAGTGAGCCGCGCGGGGCGTTCGAGGATCAGCGAGGACTCCATCGCGAGCTTCGGCGTGCCGTGCCCCGCGCCGAGGCATGCACTTCGTGCCTCGATCACCTGCGCCAGCTTCCGCAGGCGCAGGCCGAGCACGTCCTCGCGTGCGCTGGCGATATCAAGGAGCGCGCCGAACTTGTCGCCGCCGATCGCCGCCGTGCACCAGAAGGCTGCGTTCGGGCACGCCTCCACGAGGTCTCCGAGGCCGCGAATGTGGTCGGAGTCCCAGTGGCCGATCATCGCGCGCACGGACGCGGCCGGTCCACGCCGATCCGCTCGAGGTAGAGCAGCGCCGCAGCGCGGCAAGACATGTGGTCGCGGCAGGGAGTCCACCACGATCCACTCGCCGGCGCCAAGGTGCACGACGATCGACTCGCCCACGCCGGGGCCGAAGGTGGAGACCTCGATCTCTGCCGCGTCCGGAGCATCCGTGGGCGCGCGGGAGATGGGTTTCATGCGTCGGGAAGCTCACGCTCGTGCCTCCTGGCCTGCGCCCGAGCCAGCGCCTGGGCGATCTCCTCGTCTGAGACCACTGGGATCTCCATGAAGCGGATGTGCGAGACCGTCGTCCGCTCGCCCTCCCCGTCCTCCTCGACCTGCAGCCTTCTGCGGCGAGAGCCGAGACGGACACACCGAGCGCATCGGCCAGTCGGCCGAGCTTACGCCAGGTGGGATTGCGCACGCTCCGAACAGAAAGGCCGGTCGCATCGATCGCCCTGGTGCGCGAGAGCGCGCCTGAGACCGATCAGCAGAGGCGTGAGCAAGTCCAGCGGCGGCTCGACTCCGCCGCCCGAGACCAAAGAAACGGCAACGCGCGCCGAAGCTACAATCCGAACAGAATGCCTGCTAAATGCGGCATTCGACTTGCGGTGTCAGGATAGGGTCCGACCCCCGTCGCTCCCGTACTTTACCCCCGCTTTTTCCGGTGTCCGTGCGCGGTGTTGGTGCTCGAAGAAGGGCAGGAATGGGGGCTTGGGTTGGACGGCGACGACGCGGTCGGCATCGAGCCAGACGCCCTCGAAGATGAGGCTGAGGAACTGGCGCTTGGCGGCGGGGTCGGTCTCGTTCTGCCAGAAGATGGTGAAGTCGTCGAGCACTTGGCGGGCGTGGTCGAGGTCAGGGATCGGCTCGGGCGTGAGCGCTGACAGCTCGGTGTTGATCGCATCGCGGCGCGCGATGTACTCAGGGCGTTGGAGATCTCCGAGTTCGTAGAGGTCGCGCATGCGTCGCAGGCGCTCCTCAAGTGCCGTGCGGCGCTTGGCGGTCTCGCTGGTCTCCGGCGCGGAGTCGCTTGAGAGGCGACGGATGATCTCCTCGCGGATGTTGGGGTTGGGTGTGAATCCGGTGATGAACTGCACGAGCTGGTTCTCGACTTGCTCGGCGTGCGCGATCGGCTGGTCGCAGGAGTGGTTGGCGCGGCGTGTGGCGCAGTAGTAGCGGGCCTTCAGCTCGCGGCCTCCGGTGGTGCCCTGCATCCGCGCGTGACAGCGCCGGCAGCGGGCCAGGCCACGCAGCAAGTATCGCGGCGATGGGCGTCCGGGCTTCAGCGTGCGGGCGCGTTGTCGGCGCATCTGCTGCACCCGGTCAAACAGCGCCTCCTCGATGATCGGCTCGTGCAGGCCCTTGATCGTCTTGCTGGTATCGCGTCGCGCGGATACGTAGCCGCAGTAGGCGGCGTTGCAGAGCATCTCCCTGACGGTGTCCGTGCCGAAGGCTCGGCCGCGGGCGGTGCGCTGGTCGTTGACGTTCAGCCACGCGGCGAGCGTGCGGTCGGTGTGCTGCCCGTGGCGTACATCTCGAAGAGCTGGCGGAGGTAGGGCGCCTTCTCAACGTCCGGCACCGCGATCTCATCCGTGCCCTTGACGTAACCCCAGGGCAGGCTGCCGGTGAGCTTGCCCTGGCGGGCCTTCTCGCGCAGCCCCATCTTCGTCCAGAAGGACAGCGAGACGGAGTAGTACTCGTCGAAGATCTCGTGCACCGACTCCGACAGGAACGCGGCGGGGTCGTCGGCGCCGGCGCCGAGGGGCTGGGTGACGGAGATCACGTCGATACCGAGCTCTGAGCGCAGGAGCTTCTTGTAGCGCTTGGCCTCCACCGTGTTGCGCGCGAACCGTGAGGTGTGGAAGACGAGGACGCAGTCGAAGCGGTGCTCCATCGCGTCCTCGATGAGGCGCTGGAACCCGGGGCGCTTGTCGGCGGCGCGGCCGGTCTCGAAGTCCAGGTACTCCTCGCCGAGGGTGAGCCCGTGATCGGTGGCGTAGCGGGCGATGGCCTGGCGCTGCCCGTCGGGTGAGTAGCCGCGGCCCTGCTCCTCGGTGGACTCGCGGACGTACGCGACCGCGCGCTTGGTCTGTTCAGGCTGCTCAGACATCTCGCTCATATGCCTCCTTCTCGGTGGTCTGGCCGGTGAAGAGCTGCGTTCCGTGGCGTCGCCAGTACAGGACGAACCAGTCGACGAACGCCTCGTGGTCGGGGTCGGGCAGGCACCGGCGCTGAGGGCACACATCTCGCGGCTGGCGCTGGCGGGATCGCTGGTTCCCGCGGGTGCTGGCGGCCCTGCGCCTGCCCCGAGCGGGACACGCGGCTCGGCCGCCTGATCGTTCACGCGGATTGCTCATGGGTGTGTCTCTCCTTCTTGGTCGGTCCGGGCGTTCTTGCGATACGCCGTGACTCGTTCTGTGCTGTGGCAGTAGTGGCAGGCCGGTTCACGCTCGCAGCGGCCGGCATCGTCGATCTTGGGGTAGGCGATCTCCTGACAGCGCTGGCAGACACGGAGCCAGCGGCGGTCGATCTGCTCGTAGAAGTCCTCGGGGTGGTGGGTGAGCCGACCAAGCGGGCCGGCCTTGCGGGCGAGCCAGCGCGCGGTGCCATGACGCCACGTCCAGTAAGCGCGCTGACGCTCATGCTGCTCGGCGCGACAGGTGGCGTCGCGCGCGGCATCGTTGGGGAGAGCGTGGAGATCGCGGGGCTCGATCAGCCCACCGGACCGCAGTCGCTCTGTAGCTTTGCGCAGGTGCGGGCCCGTTCCGTAGCGGTCGGTGAGGGCACGCAGTTGGCGCTCCTGGATGGCGCGGTAGGAGTCGATCAGCAGCGCCGCCTGACCCTTGGCTTCCGCACCGGGGGAGGGGATGGTGCGCGGTGTCAGCTCGATCAGCGCGTCGCCGAAGTCGCGCGCTATCGCACGCAGCAGCCCGCGCTCGTCGGGCAACGGGCGCTCATTCGAGGCCAGCAGCAGCGCGAGCGCCTGAGTGCCCGCCGGTCCGAGTGCCGCGCCGTAAGCACCAAGCCAGTGCTCGTGGCGACGCAGGTGCTCGCGCATCGCCTCTGGCTCCTCCCACAGGCGCTGGCGCTTCTCCTCTTCGGCTTGCCGTCGCTCTCGCCAATAGGCGAGCTGCTTCTCATACGGGGCGCGAGCCGCGTTGAGAACATCGACTAGGCGCAGGCCCTCGTGGCCGTCGAGGTTGGCCAGGCATTCCTCGCCAAGCAGCCGGCGGGGCGTGAGGGCGAGCGCGCCCGCTGCGGCGACGAGCGGTGTTCGGGAGCGCGAGCCATAGCGCCGGCCGGGTCTCCGCGAGAGCGTCTGCTCCAGCGCTTTGAGGAACCTGCTCGCCCGTGCTGGTGTGGTCGTCAGGAACAGTAGCGCGGGCAGAAACGGGTGGTGTTCGCGCCAGGCGTCCGACCTCGCGTAGGCGGCATACAGTCCGGCCTTGAACCGCAGCCGGGCATGGGACATCGTGCCGAGATCGATCTCCACGAATGCCTGAAGCTCTCTGCCCTGCTCATCATCGAGGACGAGCAGGGCGTCCGGCGCAAGCGCGCGCTCCCGCGTCCCGTCCTTGAACGGCTCGCGCGCATCACCCTCGCGACGGTACCCTCGCAGGCTCAGCCCGGCCGCCTGTGCCTCGGTGGCAAACGCGACGTACAGCTCGGTGAGCGCGGCGGCGTGCGCGAGAAAGACCGGGTTGGGAGTGTGTCGCTCCCCGCCGCGCGGCAGCGGCTCGCCGCGCACCAGACAGTCCGCGCGGCGCGTCGGCCAGTGATGGTTCGGTGCGGAGCCGCGTTCGCGGTACGGCCGGCTGCGCCCGGCCAGGCCGAGGTCGTGCAGGCGACGGGTGCGATAGCGCAGCGTGCGCTCCGGGACCTCGGGGAACAGCCGGCAGAGCTGATCCTGGCGCACCACCCGGTGCGCGCACATGACGCCGAGCACGCGATGGTCGATCTCGGCCAGCGCGCAGTTCGGATCAGAACGACGACGAGGCCGCACGACACGAGCACGGTCAGCAGAAGCAGGAGAACTCACGAGACGGAGTCCGGGCATCGCGGCGGCGGTGAGCAGAGCACCAGCGGGAGAGAGATCACAGGGAAGAGGGGATAGAGATAGTCGGGCGCGCAGCGACACCGCGAATCCCGCACAACCGTGCCGATAACTACACGCCGGGGCTTGCCGATCGGAGTCGAGCGAACGGCAAAGACCCGGTCCGCTGGCTTCCACCGATCACGGGACGCTGAAGCTGGGATCGAGGGCATCCACGAACGTCTAGTGGAGTGTCAGGCAACGTTTGCCGTGTTGATGAGTCGTTTGAGGCAGGGGTTGTTGGTGTTGCGGTTGCGCCAGTGGATGTATCGGCGGATGAGGCGAGCCTGGGTGGCGTGGTCTGGGTGGTCG
>Ga0210408_10000634_pt1 | contig 42213 bp, 29 predicted proteins | sample IncBWH4MmetaG_FD_155471 | JGI IMG/M metagenome (GOLD analysis project Ga0210408, IMG submission 155471) | Forest soil microbial communities from Barre Woods Harvard Forest LTER site, Petersham, Massachusetts, United States - Inc-BW-H-4-M | ecosystem: Environmental > Terrestrial > Soil >...
GGGGATGCCAAACCGGTCACCGGCATTGAGGATACCGCGGTGCGACCGCAGCAGTTGCTCGATTACATAGGCGCATTGCAATCCCTCATGGCGCGGCTGGGCCTGGAGGCGTCTTACTATGGTCATGCGGGGGCGGGTTTGCTGCATGTCCGGCCTGTGCTCAATTTGCGTTCGCCGGAGGATTTGGCCAAATTCCGTCAGGTTGCCAATGAAGTCTCGGCGCTGGTGCGCCAGTACAAGGGGTCGCTGGCCGGGGAACATGGTGTCGGCGTGGCGCGGACCGAGTTCATGGTGGAACAACTCGGAGACGGTCTGATCGAAGTCATGCGGGAGATCAAAGCCTCGTTCGACCCGCATAACCTGTTCAACCCGGGGAAGGTGATTCCGGATGGCCGTTTCAACATTGATACCGACCTGCGACTGGGAGCGGCTTACGAACTGAATCTGCCGTTCGCGCCGCGGTTGGCGTTTTCCGCCAAGGACGGGTCCTTCACGCGCAACCTCGAGCAATGCAACGGCTGCGGCGGTTGCCGTAAAGAGACGCCGACCATGTGCCCGACTTTCCTGGCCACCGGCCAGGAGCTCATGAGCACGCGAGGCCGGGCCAATGCAATCCGAGCGGCGCTGGAGTTGCGCGGGGTCGAAGGGGGCGACGCGCTCGGCTCGGCCGAGCTGGACGCGGCGCTCAGCAATTGCCTCTCGTGCAAAGCCTGCACCTCCGAATGTCCCTCCAATGTGAATATGGCGTTGCTGAAAGCCGAGTTGCTGCACGCCCGAATTGAGCGGGATGGCCTGACCTGGCGCCAGCGGCTCTTCAGCTCGGTTGATGTGCTCGGCCGCCTCGGTTGCAGTTCTCCGCGGCTGGCGAATCAGATGCTGGATTCAATCCTGGTCCGGAGTGTTTTGTGCAAGATGTTCGGCCTGGCCTGGCAGCGCGTGTTGCCGCACTACGCCCGGCAGCGTTTTGATCGCTGGTTCGCCCGCCACGAACGGCCCGCAACGGCGCCCCTTGGCCGGGTGGTGCTATGGGACGACACCTTTGTGCGCTATCACGAACCCCATATCGGCATCGCGGCGGTGAAAGTTCTTGAAGCCGCCGGGTTCGAGGTTGTGTTGCCCATCAACCGAAAGTGTTGCGGCCGGCCCGCGTTCAGCCAGGGTCACCTGCGACGGGCGGCGCATTTGGGGGCGCACAATTTGGGGGTGCTCAACCTGGACGTGGACAATGCGCCCATTTTGTTCCTCGAACCCTCCTGTTACTCGATGTTCGTTGAAGACTACACCGAGCTCGGATTGCCGGGCGCGAACCACGTCGCCCGGCGCTGCTTTCTTTTCGAGCAGTTCGTCAACGAACTGCTGAGCCATGAGCCGGGGGCGCTCCAGTTCGCGCCCCGCGCGGCCAAAGTCATCATTCACGCGCATTGCCATCTCAAGGCGCTGATGAATCCCGCATTTCTCAGGACACTCGCGCGACGTTTGCCGGAGCGCGAGGTGACCTTGCTCGACACGGGCTGTTGCGGCATGGCGGGGGCGTTCGGCGCGCTGGCGGATAAGTACGAACTGTCGCTCAAAGTCGCCGAGCCGCTCGCGCAGCAGGTGCGCGGCCAGCCCTATGGAACGTTGGTGGTGGCCTCGGGCACCAGTTGCCGGCACCAAATCGAGCACCTGGCGCCGGTGCGCCCGCGGCACATGGCCGAACTGCTGGCCGATGCGCTCCAGGACCCGGAGTGGGTGTGAGTTCAGGGTGAGGCCAGATTTGGGAAGAACCGCTGCGCGGTCGCGCAAGTGACGGCACTCAATTCTTCCAACGAACAGCCTTTGACCTGGGCCGCCACCTCGGAGATTTCCTTCACATAGGCGGGTTCGCAGCGCTTGCCACGATAGGGCACCGGTGCCAGAAAAGGGGAGTCGGTTTCCAACATGAACTGATCGAGCGGCGTGGCGGCGAGGGTGTCGCGAATGTTCTGCCCATTTTTGAAAGTCAATATGCCGGTGAAACTCACCAACGACCCCAGCGCCAGGATGCGCCGCATCGCCGTCGCGTCATTGGCAAAGCAGTGGAAAACCCCGCGAACGCGCGCCGCAAACGGTTGCAGCACGGCCAGCGTATCCTCCAGGGCATCGCGCTGGTGCACGACGCAATTCAGTCCCAGCTCACCCGCCACTTCGAGGTGCTGCCGGAACAGCTCCCCTTGCTTTGCCTTGTAGCGCTCGTCATCCGCAATGGTGAATCCCGGTTCCTGGCTTGGCAGTCGATGGTAATCCATTCCGGTCTCACCCAGGGCGACGACTTTGGGATGCCGTGCCAGTTCGCGCAATGCGGGACGCAAGTCTTCCGGCGCTTTGCTTGCTTCTGAGGGATGCCAGCCAGGGACCGCATAAATATTTGAGAACCGCTCCGCGAGTTCCAGCGCGCGCCGGCTGCTCTCCAGGTCGGTGCCGATGCTGATGATTTTGGTGATTCCGGCGGCCTCCGCGCGGGCAATAATCTGGGGCACCTCGTCCGCGAGCTCCGGGTAATCCAAGTGGGCGTGCGTATCATAAAAGACCGGCATGGGCATTACTCTGAGATAGCCGGAGAAATTGTGCAAACCACGAAATACACAACGCGGCAAAGCCGCAACCAAAGGGTTAAACAGGTTAAGATGGCGATGGCGGTTTTGCCGTCCAATCGCAAAATCGTTCTCCAGGACCTCCGGGAGGTAACCGGTTCCGACCAGGTCAAATTTGCCCCCGAGGACGAGTTCAAACAAAAGTTTCCCGATTGCGAGACCGGGGCGATGCCGCCGTTTGGGAATCTTTATGGCATGGCGGTTTACCTGGCCGAAGCGCTAACCCAAAACGAGGAAATCGCTTTTAACGCCTGTTCCCACACTGAGGTGATGAAGATGGCGTTCAAAGACTTCGAGCGGTTGGTGAAGCCCAAGGTCATGAGTTTCACCACTTAACGAGTCAATCCATCACTCCCTCGCGCGCTTCCGCTCAAACCACATCGTCGCAATTTTTTTCGCCAGGGTGGTCGCGATTTGTTCATCGGTGTTGGTCAGGATAATGATAGCCAGTTTATCGTCCGGAAACCGTTGGATGGTCGCAGAAAAACCAGAAGTCGAACCGCTGTGGCCGATGTTTTTATGGCCGTCCAGGGTGTCGATGAACCAGCCGAAACCGTACTTTGTCGGCTTGCCATTGTTCAAGGAAACAGGAGCCCACATCTGGTCCTTGGTTTTCGCATTGAGAATAGCCTCGCCGTCCAGGGCGGCATCCCACTTGGCCAAGTCCCCGACCGTCGAGGCGAGCGCGCCGGCCGAAAAGACGTCCGTTAAATCATAATCGCGATTGATGAGAACATGATTGGTCTGTTCGTAACCGGTCGCCCGGTTGGGGATGACCAGGGCCGGCTGGCGGTTGGTGGTGGCATTCATGCCCCGGGGCTTAAAAATGCGCTCGCCCATGAAGTCGCAGTAGCTTTTTCGACTGACGTTCTCGATGATGAAACCCAGCAGGTTGAAACCAGTGTTGCAATACTTCCACGATTCACCCGGCTGAAACTCAAGCGGTTGCGCGCCGATGAGCTTGATGAACTGCTCCTGGGTCAAGTGCCGTCTCAACTCGAAGCCATCCAGGCCGGTATAGCTTTTGATGCCTGAGGTATGGCTCAGCAGGTGACGCACGGTGATATTGGCCCACGAGTCCGGCAGGTGCTGCAGGTGCCGGCTGATTCTGTCATCCACGGAGAGCTTGCTTTCCTGTTGCAGCAGCAGGACGCCCGCGGCGGTGAACTGTTTGGTGATCGAACCGATCTCGAACACAGTCTCCGGCGTCACCGGCACTTTCAGCTCCAGATTGGCAAAGCCATAGGCCGCAGTTTTAACCGCTTTGCCGTTTTGAATGACCGTCAGCGCCACTCCGGGGATCTGGCGGCTTGCCATCTCGCGCCGGATGTAATCATCGACTCGGTCCGCACAGGCCAGTGTTTGGGTGAGGAGAGCGAGGCAAACACAGGAGAGGAGGCGGTTCATGCTGCGGAGGATAGGAAAGTCCCGACGCCCAGGGAAAGAACGAATGGATTTACGGTTTGTGAGCCTGGTTACGGCGATGCTTTCGTGGCGACCGGGATTGAAGCCGGTTACCAGGATCTGCCAGAGGCTTCCGGGGTTACCAGGACCTGCCGAGCGGTTACCGGGGGCGGGGCGAGCAGCGCAGTTGTCGCTGACAGCCGGGTCCCGCGAGCGGGTAAGAGATGCGGGCTAGCCCTTGCGGAAGCGGTTCCGAAAGCCCAGCAGACCAAGGCCCGCCAATACCAGCGAGAAGGTTGCCGGTTCGGGCACGGCGAGCGGGGCCAGGGACGGCACGTTTACCGTCAGGCCGTCAATAATGCCTGCCGAGGTCGAGTGGAAACTCGCTGCGTCGGTTTGCACCACCACCAACGCGCTCGTTTCGCCAGGCAGGATCGACTGGCTCAGAAAAACGAACCGGAGGGTGTCGCCGGCACCGCTGTCGCGCGTGAAGTTGGAGGGGTTCACGTCGGCGCCGGCCGTGTGGTAACTGACGTCGGTGTGGAACGAACTGAAGGAGCTGACGGTCATTTCACTTGAAGAGTCGGGGCTGCCAGGGGCGATGCTGAGCTGGTAGGTGAAGGTCAGCCCGCCGGGATAAGGGTTGGCGGTGTCGCCGGAATAAACGGACGAAAACAAAGTGCCTGAAAGCGCTCCATTATTAAAAGGAGATGTGGCGGTTGCCAGGGCTGGACCGACGCCCACCGGATAGGAAGTCGCCAGCGCAGACATGCTGCCTCCCGGCGGCAGTGTGTAAATGGTGACCGCTTCGACCTGCAGCGCAAAAAGGGACACTGCACAAGTGAAACCCCAGATGCCTGACCGCACGAAGCGAAAACCTGTTTTCACAATAGTCTGCCTCTCAATGCCGCTTTCGCGGCTCCGAATTGTTGTACGCGGGAATACGTCAAACTGACGCCTTCCTGAGCTACAAACTAATTTGACCCAAAACGGGTAAAAAAGGCAAGCGAAATTTTAAGTAAGTTATTGACCATGGTTGAGGTGGTTCTCGCCCTCTTCTGTCTCTTGCTTGCGGTGAGGCGCTACGGTTTCCTTGCGGCTTTCAGAAATGCCGGTCAATTGTCCATGTGGTTCGGTTGGTTGTCCATTCCTCTTGGACAGGTTCATGACATTATCGATGCATGTCACGAGTCGCATTCCACACGAACGATTCTGCGGTTTTTGTTCGTGCTCGGGGAGCGGTTTCCTGGCATGAGTTCAAAGCACAGCCAACAGCGATGAATCGCTAACCATCAAATGAAACCAACAACCTTTCTCACCATCCTTGCGGCAGCGTTGTCTCTTGCGCCCAACCCCACGGCCTTGGCGCAAACGATTGGCAATAGCATGCTTTACACGCCGAATGTCAACCTGTCGTCTGGGCCACAAAACGGATTCGTGGGGACGGTGGGGGGAATTTTTCTCACCTCCTACAGCTATTATCCACAAGTGAACTGGCTGGGGTATTACGACCAGAATGGAGATGGCCTGGCAAGCAGTCACGTGGTGACTCTGTGGGACAACAACACCCAGGGCATCATTGCCACCGCGACGGTGCCGGCGGGGACGGCCGCGCCTCTGATCAACGGGTACCGGTGGGCGCAATTGGCTTCAACGGTGACCCTCAACTATGGCAGTTATTACGTAATCGGGGCACAAACCGACGGGGTGGATCTGTGGGGGGATTTGATCGCCAATACTTCGCCGGATAACGGAAACAACGGACAAATCACCTGGGACTCTCAATACGTTCAACTAGGCTCCGGTTGGGAATTCACCCGCGCCGGCAGGTACGACTCCGCGGGTAATTACCCAATGGAACCGCCGAATCAATCTGGGTCGGACGCGATCTATCCTGTGGCCAACCTGGGATATAATTTGAGCGCTGTACCTGAACCGACAACTTTGAGCGTTCTTGGTTTAGGCGCCAGCGCGCTCCTCATAACCAGGCGCCGACGCATCGGCTAATTTTTTAGTCCTCGAAAGCCGCCACTTTGCCTGGCGGCTTTTTTGTGTGCGTGGATAGATCGGTCAGCATCCCCTTGGACGGAATGATGCAGAGGACAACCACGGATGGACACGGATTATCCGAGGCAAAACTTCCCAGGCAACCTCCCGCGCTTGCTCACTGTTCGGTGATCGGCATCAGAGTGCAAACTAAATTACGGGAAGTCCTTTCTATCCGTGTCCATCTGTGGTTGAACTGAATTGTTATGGCTTAGACTGGATTGGAATGATTGCGCTATAGTTGCGCAAGTATAATCCGGGTCGTTGGTTTTCGCTGAAAATGAAATGGCACGAGAAGCACGAGGGTTTTAAGGGACAGCGGATTGTGGTGGTCCCCAGACCGATACTGGCAACGGCCTTGCAGGACCCGCTGCTGCGGAATTTGGCGCCCACCGACGCGGGCTATTATCCAAAGGCCAAGGGGCACACCATCGCGCGTGAACAGGGAGCACCCGAGACGATTTTTATCCATTGCGCCGAAGGAAGCGGATGGTGCGAAATTGCGGGCCGAAGGCACGAAGTAACCCGGAATCAACTGCTGGTGGTGACAGCGTGCACCCCTCATGTCTATGGAGCTGCCAAGAAGACGCCCTGGACAATCCATTGGTTTCACGCCGTGGGGACAAACGTGCCCCTTTACTTGGCGCGCCTCGGGGTCACGAAAGAGAAGCCAGTCGTGTCACTGGGGGGAGATGTATATCTGTTCTCGTTGTTTGAAGAAGTTGTCGAGGCGCTCGAGCATGGATTTACGCTGACGCAATTGATTTACGCCGCCCATTCATTGGCTCATCTGATGGGATGGATCCTGCGGCATAAGGATGAACACGGCTACGGGGCGCCCAATGTTCGCGAGCAGATCGACCGAAGTGTTGAGTTCATGAAAGGGCACGTGAGCGAGCCGCTGCAGGTTGCAACGCTGGCGGCGCTGGTGAATTTGTCACGCTCGCACTACACGACCTTGTTTCGACGCGTGACCGGGTATGCGCCGCTCAGCTACCTGAACCATCTGCGCATGCAACGCGCCGTCCAGTTGCTAAACGGGTCGGATCTGCCGATCAAACAAATCAGCGATCAACTTGGATTTTCCGAGCAGTTTTATTTTTCGCGTGCGTTCAGCAAGATGCACAACCATTCGCCAACGGAGCATCGGCGCCGCTACAGTGCGAAGGCTTTTCCAGGGAAGCGCCCGGCTGGTTGAACCTGCCACCGACATCAGCGGACGAGGGATGGAAGCCAAAAGTCCATGCTCCTCATCGAAACGTCCATTCCATCCCCAGTCTCTTTGCGGCAGATTCCGGGTAGTTCATCAACGAATCAAAAACCTTTACCCATTCCATGAAAAGTTTGATCGAGTCGAAAATCCATCGTGCCGGCCTGATGTCCACCGCCCTCCTGCTCACCTCGCTCCTGCCTCAACCCAGCGAAGCTTACCCGCTCGGGAAAGTGGTCTTTCGCGATGATGCCCCGTTCGCGGGCGCACACGGGCCCACGACCCTCACGGCTGTCAATACTGAAAGTCTGCTGACGGTCTCAGGCTGGGCGGACACTGCCGCCACAGTTCCCGCGTCTTTGTACCAATGGTTTTGGTTGCTCGGCATTGATTCGGGGACCGGCAACGGCGCCTTGATCGACGGAACCGAGTCCATGACGCTCCAATTTGATAACAGCGCCGGGGCGAGCATGATCACGTTTTTCTACACGGGTGGCAACGGCGGGTCTGGCAGTAGCAACCTTGCGCGCATCACCATCAGCGGCTTTGCCAGCGATCCCGGCGCGACCGGCGTCCCTTATTATGCGCCTCGCATCAGCAACCTCAGCTACGCCGGCGGGACCCTGAGCTTCGATTATCTGAACGACGGACCGGGAAGCGACTACGGCCAACTCCTGCTTGCCAACCCGGCCTCCACGGCCGGAAGAACGCTAAAAATTACGGGCGCAGCTTCTCCAAATGGAAACGCCCCGAGTTGGTATGCCGGCCTTTTTGGCGTGGATTTCAGCGAAGGATTTGGCGGGCCGCAGGTGATTCCGCCTAATGTGCCACAGAATTCTACCAATACCTTTGTTTCGCTCGATCAATTGCTGACCATCCGAGGCTATTCGGATTCAAATGCAGTGACGCTCGCGAACCTGGGAAGATACCAGGATGAATGTTTCGGCCTGGCGGGGGGCGCAACGGTGGTTTCGAACAATTCAGTTACGCTGCAGTTCGCCAATGGGGTCGGCCTAGCCAGGTTAGACAGCGTTTATTCCGGGGGCACGGTGATTCTCTCGGGCTTTGTGACCGATCCGGGTTTCAAGGACCCGTCGAACTCGTCCGGCAGCCACAGCTATGCCGGCGGGGCATTGACTTTTACCGTGACCAACTCCGGCCCGTGCAGCTTTTACTTCACGAACCGTGCGGCCTCAGCAGGCCGAACCATTCGCCTGAACAAGGCTGACAGCCAATTTGGCATTGGCGGCATCTGGTACGCCCGGACCCAGACCCTCCTCGGGCCGGATATCACCAGCAACGTTTCGCCCTACTACAACACTCAGGATGGATTGGTGGCTCTGACCGGTTATTCCGATACACCCGGGACTGTGCCGGCGAATTTATATGAGAATGTGAATTGGTTTGGCATCAGCGGCGGCGCTAACACGGAGTCCATCGACGGCGCCGAATCCCTGACCGTCCACTTCGCCGGCGGCGCCGGGCTTTCCGGGCTCGGAACTCGTTACACCAGCGGCCAGGTCATTATCTCCGGTTTCACCAGCGACCCGGGATTTAGCGACCCTTCGGGAATCGCGACCGGCGTGAGTTATTCCGGCGGCACTTTGAGTTACACTTTCAACTCCCCGCGTTCGCCGGAAATTGTCGTTGCCTTCACCAACTTGTCGGCCTCGATTGGACAGGTCTTGAGCCTGCACACCGATGGCAACCCGGGGTCGCAACTCACGCTGACGCGCATCAACTACGCCGGCGTTGCGCCTGTGACTCTCTCCATCGCCAGGTCGGGAACCAACGTTGTCTTAAGCTGGCCCAACGGGACGCTCCAGGAATCCACGAACGTCTCAGGCACCTACAGTAACGTGTTCGGAGCAACCAGCCCCTACACCAACCCCGCCACCGCGCCTCGGCAGTTCTTCCGGGTAAAGGTGCAATAACCAGCCGGCGCCAAATTGATTGGTTGGTGATTCACAGTGGCGAAGTCGCGCGGGATTGATAGAATGTGCTTCGAACGCGTTTGAACCATCACTTGCATTGCAGGAGCCGACGTAAGGAGGCTCAAATCTCATGCCTCTTTGGCATTGCTCGGCGCCTCCTTAGTTCGGCTACGGCAACTTTGATCACTTGCGTCCTGTGGTTGTCCGCTGCGGCCTGCCAGGCCGGGCTCCTTTTGCCCCCGGTCCAGACCGGTAGCCTCCTGAGGATGACTAATGCCAACGTCCGTCTCGACTACGACCTGAGCACAGGCCGGGCGAATTTCTATTGGCAGAACACGCTCAAGATTTCCGGTTTCTATGCGGGTGTCGGCCTCTATTCCGGCGCAACGCTGACGAATTACATCACCGGAACCGTCTATACCAACCGCTCCTGGACGGTGACCAACAACCAGGTCGAAATCACCTCAACGCGCGGTGATTTGCCGACCATGAAGCAGGTGTTCATCCTCGCTCAGGACGACAGCTTTTTGACGCGTCTCGACGTGCTGGGAAGCGGACTACAATCGCGCTGGATGGGGCCGCTGGTGATGGATACGGCCGGCGGCGTGGACGTCGGCAGCTACACTGATGTGCGTGCCCTCATCGTGCCTTTTGACAATGACTCCTTCACCTTTAGCTACAATGCGATGTCGATTAACAACACCTCCAGCAGTTATGAAGTATCCGCGTTCTATGACAACACGAGCCGCAACGGTTTGGTCGTCGGCTCGGTGACACATGACACCTGGAAGACGGGCGTTTATTTCCAGGGGGCGAACAACAAACTGGATGTCCTGAACGCTTATGGCGGCGTGACCTCCAGTGATACGCGCGACGTCAGCGAGCACGGGCTGGTGAGTGGCAATACGATTTCTTCGCCGACCGTGTTTGCCGGCTTCGGCCCTGATTGGCGCGCCGTGCTGGAGTCCTATGGCGATGCGAACGCCGCCGTTGCGCCCAGGCTGGTTTGGACCGGCAGTGTGCCGTTCGGCTGGAATAGCTGGTACGCCTATGGCGTGAACGTCAGTTATTCCAACGCCATGGCCGCCTCGGCCTTCATCAAAAGTCATCTCCAAACCAACAACTTCAATTGCGACGGCGTCGTTTACGTCAACCTCGACTCTTTCTGGTCGAACCTCAGCGACTCGCAATTGCAGCAGTTCGCAAACGCTTGCCACACCAATGGCCAGAAGGCGGGTATTTATTGGACCCCGTTCGTCTTTTGGGGCACGGCCGCCCAGGGTACCAATTGGTCGATGACCGGCACGAGCGGTTACAAATGGAGCGACGCCTATCTCCGGACCGCTGACGGCAGCGTGCAGACCGTTGACGGCGGCATCGCCATCGACCCGACGCATCCGGGCTTCAAGCAGATGACAGCCTATTATCTCAATTATTTTAAGAGCCGGGGCTTCGACTACCTGAAACTCGACTTCCTGACCCACGGAGCGCTGGAAGGCGTTCACTATGACCCGAACGTCATGACCGGGATACAGGCCTACAACCAGGGCCTGCAGTACCTCGTATCGCAAAACAGCGGCAAGCTTTTCCTCAGCGAATCCATCGCGCCGATTTTCCCTTATCAATACGCGAACGCCCGCCGCATTTATTGTGATGCGGCCGGTTCCATTGGCGACACCAAAGCCACCATGCAGGCCGTCTCGTATGGCTGGTGGCTCAACGACCGGCTCTATCAATTCAACGATCCCGACATGATGAGATTTTCCGGCAGCAGCGCCAATGAAAACCAGAGCCGCCTCATCAACTGCGCGATTTCAGGAACCATCTTCCTGAACAGCGACGACCTCGCGTCTGCGGTTGGACAAAACCTGGCGCAAGCCTGCCTTACCAACGCCAACATCAACGAAGTCGCGCGCTCGGGTGTCACTTTCCGCCCCGTCGAAGGCAACACGGGAACGAATGCGCCGGATGTGTTCGTTAGGCAGGACGGCAGCACCTGGTACGTTGCGGTGTTTAACTACACCTCGTCCGCCACCGTCAAGGCTCTTGCTCTGGCGCGGGCGGGCATCGCTGGAACCTATACCGCGATGGATTTGTGGAGTGGTGCCCTCTCCTCAGTGGGCGGAACGACGTGGCTGGTGAACCTTGAGGCGAAACAGGCGAAATTATTCCGGCTCGGTTCGGGTGGCACGACGGCCACGGGGCCGACAAACCAATCGGCGCATTTGGGCGACTCGGTGACCTTGAACACGATCGCTTCGGGAACTCCGCCGTTCAGCTATCGTTGGAAAAAAGATGGCGCCGTGCTGGTCAACCGCGTTGCCAACACGATTACCATCAATCCCATGACTCCGGCGGGCATTGGAAATTACACGGTCGAAGTCACGGGAGGAAACGGAAACGCGACAAACACCGCCGCGCTCACGATTATTCCCAGCTCCCTGAGTCCCACAAACATCACAGCTCAGATTACCAACGGCAGCGTGCTCTTAAGCTGGCCCACCAACCATACCGGCTGGAAGCTGCAAGTGCAGACCAACAATTTGGGTTCGGGCGCCGGTTGGTCGAACGTGGCTGGTTGTGCAGGAACAAACTTCTGCATCTTTCCCTTGAATGCTTCCAGCGCCTTCTTCCGGCTGATTTACCCCGGCGACTGACTTGCGGAATCACGGCAAAATTATGGACTTTCCGAAAGCGGTACAAAAATGAACCTGGCGCGCCAAAGCTTTGAGCTGGCTCGTGAAGTCAGACAGGAACAGGGCTTCACGATTTACGTGCTCGGGAATGAACGGGTCAGATTGGCCGTGGTTCCGGAACTGGGTGCCAGGATCATTTCCCTGAAAGACCTTCGAACCGGACGGGAATGGCTGTGGCATCCGGTTGGTGGCGCCAGGCTTTTTCGCAACCAGCCGGGAGACGATTTTTCAACCAGCCCTCTGGTCGGCGTGGATGAATGTCTGCCAACGATAGCGCCCTGTGTCTGGCGGGGGCGCAAGCTGCCGGATCACGGAGAAGTTTGGAGCGCTTCGTGGAAGGTTGATGAAGAAGCCTGGCAAAACGGGGTGCTGAAAACCTCCATCAGCTTGAAAATCTCTCCGTTCGATTTCGAACGCACTCTCGAGCTGGATGAAAACAAAATGCAATTTAGCTACCGGTTGCTTAACCGAAGCTCGGCGCCTGAGTATTTTGTGTGGACGATGCATCCACTTTTGAGGGTGCAACCGGGCGACCGGCTAATACTGCCGGCCTCCACACGGGCCCTGCTTAAAGGGGCAAGCTGGATTGACTCAGTCGATTCTGCCATTCCGGAACAAAACTGTTCAAAATTGTTCGCCGGGCCATTGACTCACGGCTTCAGCGGGATTCAGAATGAGAAAACCGGTGAGCGGCTCGACTTCGAATGGAACACGGCCGAAAACAATGCGCTGGGATTGTGGCTGACAAGAGGCGGGTGGCACGGGCACCATCATTTTGCAATCGAACCGACGAATGCGGGCGCCGACGGACTGACTGAGGCGGCCGGTTGTGGATGGTCTGGCATTCTTGCCAGCGCCAGCACCGCGACCTGGCAGGTCCGCCTTCGGATTGGCTAAGACTCAATCCGCCAAAAGTTGAAACTATGCGAAAGAACAATTGTCTCCTGAGTCTGGTCGCTTTGACCTCGGCGATCATCGGTACCGCCTCGTCGCTCGCAACGGAATCGCTGGTGCTAAAAACGAAAGGCCTGACAGTGAACTTTCAGGTGGGGGGCGACCGCCGCCTCTATCAGTCTCCGATTGGGGGGACGGCCCCGAAAGCGAAGCTCCAGAGGGACGACGAATCTTATCCACCGGCGGGGGATGGCTATGTGTGGGAACCTGCTCTGGAGTTGATTCATGCGGACGGCAACACCTCAACGACGCTTCTCTACGATGGAATGACACGCACCGATGAGACCACTGACATTGAGGTGACTCGCATTCGCTTGCGTGACCCGGCTTATCCTTGTGAGGTCACGCTTTGCTTCCGGACCCATCGTGAGGAGGATGTCATCGAGCAATGGACAGAAATCCAGCATCAGGAACCGCGCGCCGTAACGCTGAAACGCATAGCCTCGACCTCGCTCTGGTTGAATACGAATGTTTATCTGACCCACTTCTTCGGCGATTGGGCCAAGGAGATGTTGAGTCCCATCACCGAGAAAATCACTCCGGGCACGAAAGTGCTGGATTCGAAGCTCGGGGTGCGGGCGCATCAGTTTCGGAACCCGTTTTTTATTCTCTCGCTCAACGGCCAATCGACGGAAACCAACGGCGCAGTCCTCGCCGGCTCCCTCGCCTGGTCCGGCAGCTTTCAATGCGCTTTCGATGACAATGACCGCGGAGTGCGCGCTTTGTGCGGCATCAACCCGTTTGCCTCGAGTTATCACTTAAAACCGCGCGAAAGATTCACCACGCCGGCCATGATTTGGGTTTGGAGCGGCGCCGGGCTGGGGGACATGAGCCGGAAATTTCACCGGTGGGCTCGCGATTTCGGAATGCGCGACGGCCATAAAACTCGCACGGTCTTGTTGAACAATTGGGAAGCGACCGGTTTCGATTTCGACTTCAATCGCATCGCGGGCCTTTTCGGCCCCGCGAAGGAAATCGGAACGGAATTGTTCCTGCTGGACGATGGCTGGTTTGCGAACAAATATCCGCGCACCAACGATCATGCGGGCCTGGGGGACTGGGAGCCAAACCGGAAACGCCTGCCGAACGGCCTTGCGCCGCTGGCGGCCGAAGCGGTCAAGCGGGGTCTTCAGTTCGGCATTTGGATGGAGCCCGAAATGGTGAACCCGAAAAGCGAACTGTTCGAAAAACATCCCGACTGGGTAATCCGCCAGCCAAAGCGCGAACTCGAATTGCAACGCAACCAACTCGTTTTGGATTTGACGCGGCCAGCCGTGCGGGACTTCGAATGGAATACGATCAAGAACATCCTTAGTGTGCCGGGCATCACTTATGCCAAGTGGGATTGCAACCGGTATCTGACGCAGCCCGGCTCGCCGTATCTCGCGCCAGAGAGCCAGTCCGAGCTGTGGATTAATTACGTCCAGACGCTTTATGCGTTGATGGAAAAAATAGCGAAGGCCTTTCCGGACACCGAACTGATGCTCTGTTCGGGAGGCGGAGGACGGGTGGATTATGGCGCCTTGAAGTATTTTCACGAATTCTGGCCCAGCGACAACACCGACCCTGTGGCGCGCGTGCCGATGCAATGGGACTACTCCTATTTCTTCCCGCCGACCGCGCTCGCCGGACATGTGACGCATTGGGGCAATCGTCCGATGCACTTCGCCTGCAGCGTGGCGATGAGCGCGCGCTTCGGCATGGATCTCGATCTGAACAAATTGCCGGCGGCGGACAAAGCCGTCTGCTCCGGCGCCATTGCTGCTTACAAGAAGATCCGCGAGGTAACGTCCTTAGGCGATCTCTACAGGCTGGAAGACCCGCACCAGGGATTCCGCGGTGCGTTGAGTTTTGTGTCTCCTGACCACTCCCGGGCTGTCGTGTTTGTATTCCAGTTGCAGAATGGCCAAAGCCCCGAAGTTCGACCCCAGGGGCTCGATCCGGCCAGGCGTTATGTGCTCGGCGAGCTAAACCCTGCTCCCGGCCGCGCAGCAATAGCTCAGGAAGGGAAAACCTTCACGGGCGAAGAATTGATGCGAGACGGAATCTTGCCATTGTGTGCGAAGGCGCTGGAAGCCTGTGTGATTGAACTGCATCCGTGATCCGACATATTTTTTTAAACGACATCTGAGCCGGCGAACGAAAGGCTCTCGTCAAGCCAGGTGTCAGCCTGGAGGATCGACTGGCGCTGCCGGAAGGCCTGTTTCTGGGCGCGCCGTTGGGCCAGGGCGAAGGCGCCGTGCGCGAGTTTCTGCCACGCGCTCATCCTGGTTTGAACGGCCCGGCGCAAAGCGTTGGAAACGGTGCCGGGAAGGTAACGCCGGACCAGTTCGTCCTCGGTACTGACGAAGGCCTGGGCGCTTCCCGGGTCGCCCTGGCGGGCCGCGCGACCGAAGAGCTGCCAGTCCACCCGCGTGGATTCGTGGCGCTCGGTCGCCAGCACATGGAGGCCGCCCAGACGAGTTACGCCCTGTCCGAGTTTGATGTCGGTGCCGCGCCCGGCCATGTTTGTGGCGATGGTGATGCGGCCGCTTTCACCCGCCACGGCGACGAGCGCCGCCTCATCCTGGTGCCGGACGGCGTTCAGGACTTGGCATTCCAAGCCCTTGCCGGCCAACAGGGAGGCGAGTTTCTCGCTGGCGACCACGCTCCGGGTGCCAACCAGGACCGGCCGGCCGGCCGATTGGACACGAGCGACATCCTCGGCGACGGCCTGCCATTTGGCGGCTTCGTCGAGGAAGACCCGGTCGGGCCAGTGCTCGCGGATGCAGGGTTTGTTGGTCGGAATGGCCACGACCGGCAGCTTGTAGATTTGCCAAAACTCGAAGGCCGCTTCCCGGGCGGTGCCGGTCATGCCGGCCAGCCGATGAAAGCAGCGGAAGAACCTTTGGAAACTCAGCCGGGCGATGGTTTCGGAGGGATCAGAAAGAGCCAGACCTTCCTTGGCCTCGATAGCCTGGTGCAGGCCCTGGCGCCAGGTGCGCTGCGGCATCTGACGGCCGGTGAACTCATCCACAATGACGACTTTCCCGTCGGCGATGATGTATTGCTTGTCGCGCAGGAAGAACTCGCGCGCGACAAGAGCCTGGCGGATGAGCTCGCCCCGGCGTTCGGTTCCTCGCCACAGGCCCGGCAGATCCTGGCAGAGCGAGTCAAGTTTGGCGCGGCCGGCCGGGCTGAATTCGACTTCGCGGTAACGGTGGTTTAACCGGTAGTCGGCGTTCAGCTCGAGGGCGGCGGCGATTTGGCTCGCGGCGGTAACGGCGCTTTCCAGCAGGGAGTTCTTGTGCGGCGCGGAGATGATCAGCGGCGTGACGGCTTCATCGATGAGCACGCTATCGGCCTCATCGATGATGGCGGAATGCAGGCCGCGCATGACCACGCCGTCATCGCCCGCGGAGGAGCGCGGACGAACCAACTCGCGCAGCAATCGCCGGGCGGGGTCGGTGACGGTCCCGAGGCGGAGGCGGTCGCGCAGGAAATCAGCCAGCAGCTCTTTGCTGGTAACGTAAGTGACATCGGCGGCGTAGCCCTTGCGGCGGTCGGCCGGTCCCATGGGGGCAGTGACCCAACCGGTGCGGACCGCGCAAAACTCATAGAGCGGGCGCATCCATTGGGCGTCGCGTTCGACGAGGTAATCGTTGACGGTGACGACGTGGCAGGGCCGGTTCGTCCAGGCGGCCAGCACAGCGGCCAGGCCGGCGGTGAGGGTTTTGCCTTCGCCAGTGGCCATTTCGGCCAGGTAACCCCGGTGGAGGGCCAACGCGCCCATGAGTTGCACGGTGAAAGGGCGCAGCCCGAGCTTGCGGTCGGCGGCTTCGCGGATGGCCGCCAGGGTCGGAACCAGAACCTCGTCCAGATGCTGGCCACCACGGCGAAAACGGTCGCGGAACTCCAGCAGGCGCTGGTGGAGCTGGTAATCGTGCAAGGCCACCCAGTCGGCGGCCTGGGCATCGATCTGGAGCGCTTGCCGGCGGAGCCGGGAAAGAACATCACCGCGCCGCTGGTACAGGCCAACCAGAGCGTTGACCCGCGCGTCCAGTCCTTTGAGGAGCCGGTCGGGGGGATGGAATTGCAACCGGCGATAGGCCTGGGTGGGGGTGTTCACAACTGGTAGCGCTTCTGCAGGAGCTGGCCCAGGCGGCGCAGCCAGGTCTGGAGGAGCGGCTGGGGAGCCAGGGTGAACCGGATGGTGCCGGAACGTCCGTGAAGCAACGCCACCTTCTGTGCCGGCAGGAGATTGGCATGAATCTCGAAGAAAGGTTCCTTCGCCTTCGCAGGCTCGTTGGCCGAAACCGGGACTTCCCCACCCGCGGCCCAGCCCAGGGCAGGGGAAGGCAAAGTTTGTTTTCCGCCAGGAACGACGGTCCATTGGGAGACATTCAACAGGGAGCCAGCCTGGCCGCGAAGGCGAACGGTGGCTTTGCGCGGCTGGCGGGCGAAGGCGGCATCGGCGTCCGTCTGCGGAATGGTCGCGACAAACTCGAAGGAAGCAGGGTTTACCACGAGGCCCAGCGCGACGCCGCGGTCCAATTGGCGGCCAACGACCTCCTGGATGCGCGGGGCGACCCAGATTCCTTCGTGGCGCGCCCGGACCGTAAGGGCAGCCTCATCCGCTTTGAGTTTCTCGAGGCGGCTCGAAGCGGCTTCCAGGCGGCTTTCGAGCGGTTTCACATCAGCATTGGTTTTGCTGAGAGCCTCGCGGAGGCGCGCGTCGGTTTCCCGGCAAACGCTTTGCGCCTCGGCCAGCGCCAAACCCAGCTCCTGGTTGGTGAGCTGCAGCAGAGGCTGACCGAGCGACACCATGCTGCCGGGTTGGACCAGCAGTTTCTCGACTTTGCCCGGCACATCATTAATGACGCCGCTGCGTCGTTCCGCTTGAACCACGCCCGGCGCGCGGAAGTGAGTTGGGAAGGGAATGACTCCCAACAGCACCAGCAACACCACGGCAAGGCCGGCGGTGATGGCACAGGCCCGCCAGCGCACCCGCTGCAGGCGGGGGCTGGTGGCCAGGTAGTAAATGAACTTGCCCGCGGGCACGGTGACCCAGGAAATCGCGCATACGGCGGCCATGATCAGGCCGATAAGAAGGAAGCGGTCAGCCACAAGCAGCAATACACTGCTGAAGACGAGCACACGGTAGATGCCGCTGGCGATGCCGAACACGACGAGCCATGCAGCCTCGGCCGGCGTCGGCGCCGCGCTGGAGGAATCCTTGACGCCGAAGATGTAGTGTTCCCAGAGATGCCGCAACTCCTGGTTGGCGCGCTGGGACAGATTGGGGATCTCCAGCAGGTCGGAGAGAATATAATAACCGTCGAAGCGCAGCAGCGGGTTGATGTTGAAGATGATGGTTGAGACCGAGGCGACAAACATCATGTTGAAGGCCAGGCTATGGAGGGTGCCCGGCCCGGTCCTGGACCAGACGAAAACCGCCAGCGCGGCGACGAACAACTCGACGATGACGCCGGCGGCCCCGACCAATATGCGCTTCGAGCGTTCGCGCAGGCCCCAACTCGAAGAGGCGTCCACATAAGGAACCGGGGTAAAGATCATCAGCATCACCCCCATGACGTGCACTTCGCCGCCGAACTTTCGGCAGAAATAGGCGTGGCCAAACTCGTGTATGGTTTTGATCACCACCAACCCCAGGTAGAGCAAAGGCAGGTTCCCCGGGGCGAGCACGCCCTGTCCCTGGAGGCGCAGCGACTGCCAATTGTCCAGGACGACCTTTATGGCCAGGCCAAGGGTCACCAGCCAGAGGACAGCGCCGGCGGGGCTGATTAGCCTGCCGACCACGGGCAAGGTCCGCAGGAGGAAGTTGTCGGGATCCAGCAAGGGGAACCGCATGAACATGAGGTTGAGCAGGCGGGAGGAGATTTCACGCTGGCGGCGCTTTTTGGAGCGTTCGAACAATTGGGCGCTATCGAGGGCCTGTTCGTAATGGAGCAGATTGGCGAAATAGAGTTGGGAGAGGAGCTGAAGAACGGCTTCCTGACCCGGGGCGTCATCCGGAGAACGGGCGACGCATTCCTGCCAGACTTCCTGCACCGTCCGGTCCGGGCGGAGCCGGCCGACGAACTCATAGGCGGCAGGGCGGAGCCGGAAGAATTGGTTGCTGAGAGGATTCTGGAGGACAATCCAGCGTTCCCCGCGGTACCGGTGCCGCTGGACGACGGCGTCGGGGCGGAGATAAACGCGCTGGCCGGCGATGCGGTGCCAGGATTCGCTGAAAGTGCCGAGGGGTTCAGCCATGCGCGGTTCGAAAGGCGGTTACCACCAAAGTTTCAGCCGCAGGAAATCCACCGTGCGGTGGGTCAGGATCCAGATCAGAGAGCGCTTCTCGACGTTGAACTTGCAGATGCCGCTCATTCCCGGACGCCACCAAGGCTGGGGCTGCCGGACGAAGCCGCAGCGCACAAGGAAGACGTTAGCTTCGTTCTTGGGCATGGCGGCTTGTTCGATGGTGAGAATCCGGATGGGGAACTTGGTCCGGGGCCGGCTGACAAAGGCGATTTGGCCGGTGGTTTTACCGAGAATCTCGTGGATGTCGCGTTCGTTGACCTCGGCCTCAGCGTAAAGGGTGTCAACCCGGGCGACCTTAAAGAGCACGTCGGCGGTCTTGACCGGCGCGCCGAGGTGCTCGCGCAGGTCGCCTTCCACGACCACGCCGGCGAAGGGGCTGGTGATGGTCGCGTGGGCAATGCGGTAACGCACCAGTTCGAGACGCGCAGAGGCCTGGTCGGCCAGGGCATCGGCGATACGCATATCGGCGAGGGCCCTGGCAGCGCGGGCTTTTTCGGTCTCGCGCTGATAGCGATTCAGGTCGGCGAGGGCGGAGGATTGCTCCAACTCGAGTTCGGCGGTCTTGAGTTTGAGCAGGGGGGCTCCCGCGGCAACGGCATCACCCGGGCGCACAAGCACCTGGTCGATATAACCTTCGAAGGGGGCGGTCAGGTAGCTCAGGTCGTCGCTGCGAAGCACGAAGTTGCCTTCGACGCGGTAGGGGACGCGGAGGAAAAACAGCACGGCCAGAAGCAGGACGATGAGGGCGGCCAGGAGTTTGGCCCAGGTGTGTTCGGGGCCGATGAGTTCGGCCAGGCGTTGGCGGAGTTGCGCCGCCCAGCGGGCGCCAATCCAGCGGTCCTGCTGTTTCAGCTCGGCCAGCCGCACCGCAGCCAGGTCGCAGCCGAGGCGAACCTGCTGGAGGTCAGTTTCGGAAAACGGCACTGTGTGCCGCTCACACATCACCACGGCCACGGGCTCTTTATCGGAACGAAGTGGCAGGGAACAGACAAAGGGGACTTTGTTGTCCGTGGCAAAGCGCTGGTGGTCGCGGGTGATGGCGGAGCCGCTTTCGGGGGCAGGCCAAACGACTTCTTCATCCTGATCGAGGGCCTCATCCATGGCGGTTTCGATGGCCTGGGCCACCGCCATGCGCCTGTCGAATTTTTCGGTGCGGCTGATTGCTTTGAGGCGGGTATAACCGCGTTCCTGCCACCCGAGGCTGACGCGGTCGCAATTGAAGCGCGTGGCCAGGCCGTTGCAGAAGGCCATGGCGGTGGCCAGAAAATGTTTTTCATTGCTGACGCTGAGGGTCAAATCCAGGACGGCGGCGACCTTCTCGAAGTCGGCTTTGGCCTGGCGGACGGTGAGGCTGGTTTGGTAGCCCTGGGCGAGGTGAACGGCGAGGCGCAGAGCCAGCCAGGACTGGCCGGCAGTGGCGGCGGTGACTTCGGAGAGCAGGCCGGCCATGACGCATTCCTCGTTCGACAGGTCCACCCGCGCGGCGATGATAAAATTGTGGGCGGCGGGCCCCGCTTTGGGTTCCAAGGGCGCCAGGAGGCCGCCGGGGCCCAGCGCGCGGGTTGCCAATTCATCTAACTGCGTCAGGAACGCCGTGAGCATACGCGAAGGCGGAGACTCGGCGGGCCAAATCATGAGCTGACGCCAGGGCGCATTGGGTTTGCGGCTGAGCAGGACCAGTTTGTCGGTAAGGGTCAGTTGCTGAATCGCAGCGAGAAAACGGGGCCAGAATTCCGTAGGCGGACCGGCGAACTGGGCCAGTTGACCCAACTCTTCCAGGGCGGCGTCCAGGTTGGAACGGGTCCGGGGAGATTCATCGATCATGGGCGCAGTTCTCCCAAAAGAATTCTTCCGGCCAGGCCGGGCCGGACTTTGCCATCGGTGTTGTCGAAGACGGCTTTAATCTTTTGCAAACCGCTGGCCGCATCGACGACGGGCGAGACAAAGACGAGCTGGGCCTCGACTTTGAGGGGCGCGGTGGGGTTTTCGATTTCGATTTCAACCTTCTGGCCGGTTTTGAGGCGGACGGGGTCGCCGGCTTCGAGATTGCTGACGAAGTAGCATCGGCGCGTATCGACGACGCGCACGACGGGTTCATAGGCGGCACAGGCCTCGCCCTCGTGGAGTTTGATCTCGGTAATGACGCCGGCGCCTGGCGCGATGAGACTGCGGCGGCGCAACTGTTCCCTGGCCTGGTCATACTCCGCCAGTGCGACTTTGTAATCGGACTCCTTCTTGAGCAGCTCATCGCGGCTCACCGACGAGCTTTTGTCGAACACAATGCGCGTGCTTTCCCAATCGGCTTTGTGGTTTTCCATGATGCATTTGCGCCGGTCGGCCTCGAGCGCCTCGATCCGGTTATCCAGGTCCAGGATGATATCATTGGTCTGAACGAAGTCACCCTCCTTAAACTTCAGGGCCGTGATGATGCCGGGCACCGGGAGACTCAAGGTGACATCGAACACCGGCTCCGTTATGCCCTTGTGTGAGAACGGTTCCGCGGCATGGGCGGGCAACCACGCCAGCACGGCGGCGGATAGCAGGAGGGCGAGCCGTGGGCGACCCGGCTGGCCGGCGAATAAATAGTTCAGGGAATTCTTGCTCACTTGAGGGGAAGGTTGGAGAACCTGGGGTCTTCTTGAGCCTCCGGTTGACCGCGCAGGCGCGCGGCGTCGTCCATGCCCTTCCGGTATTCCTGGTCGCCGAGGGTTCGGCTCCGGCCAAGGTGCACCGTGGCTAGCTGCAAGTCACCTTGGGTGACCTCCAAATGCCGCCGCTCGAGGAAAACGCCGTGGATCATCTCCAACTCGAGCAGGGCAAGCTGGCAGTGCACCAGGGATTCCACGACCGAGACCCTCGATTCCAAAAGGTCGGCTTCGATTTCGAGGACCTTGCGGCTTTCGATTTTGCCAGCCTCGAGGCGCGTGAGGGCGGCATCGAGGACGTTGAGGTTGTATTTGACGGCGGTTTGGTACTTGGCGACGCTGCCGCGAGTGCTCTGGATTTTGCGCCAGGCGGTATTGAGACTGTTGAGGATTTCGAGCTGGAGGCTCCGAAGGGCCACCTCGGAAGAATCAAGCTCCAGGCGCGTAGCGATCAGTTCGTTGCGGCTCTTGATGCCGCCGCCCAGGGGGATGTGGAACTCGGCGCCGATGTACCAGGATGGTTCGGTTTGGCGCTCGACGTCCGTCCACGACAGGCCGGGGGTGTTGCCCAAACCGTTCAAGCCATAGCTGCCTTTGAGGTCCAACGCCGGCAGACGTTGGTTGCGGGCTACACCCACGCGCACGAGATCCTGCTGCACCTTTTCCCGCGCGATCAGATAGTCCGGGTTCAAGTTGAAAACCGCCTGGCGTAAGGCCTGGTATTCCGGAAGCTCGCCGGGGATTTGGGGAACATCGAGTGCCCGCACGGCTAGGCCGTCCGCGGGCGCCTCCTGGGCATAGAGCGAGAGCAACCGGTTGACGGCCTCGACCTGTTTCTGCTGGGCCTCGGTCAATTTGGCCTGACGGAGTCCGAGACCCGCTTCGGCTTCCAGCACTTCCAACTCGGAGCCCTTGCCGGTTTCGAGGCGGGCGCGATTGTCCCGAAGGATGCTCTCGGCGGTCTTGACCGACTCCTCAAAAAAGCGGACCTGCTCCTGGGCGAGATAGAGGTTCCAGTAAGTGGCTTCAGCGGCGGAAACCACTGCCATCAGGTCGCGGCGGTATTCCTGGAAAGCCATTTTGTTGGAGATCGCCGCCAGCCGGATGCCGGCCATGGTGACGGCGGCCCCGAAATTCTTGAGCAGAGGCTGGGTGACAGTAAGGCCGAAAAAGGTTTGGTACTCGCCGTTGGTAGCCCCGCGAGCCGGTTGCAGGTTGTTCTCAAGATCGCGCAGGGTGTAGCCCAGCCTTACCCGCGCGCCCGACGGCACCAGGGTTTCCAGGCCGCTTTCGTAATTGTTGTTGGTTTCATTGAACGTCGCCGCTCCAAGCAGCTCAGTCTGTTGCTGGGCAGTATTTTTGCGATTATTGACTTCGTGGGTGAAGGAGCCAAACAGGTCGGGCTCGAAGACGCCGTACTCCGCGCGCGCGCGGCTACGCTGCGCCTCATAACCCAAGAGGCGTCCCTGGAGGGTTTCGTTGCGCTGGAGAACGCGTTGCCGCAGATCGGGAAGCGTGAGGCCAACGGTGGAAGGCGTGGCGGCTGGCAGGGTTTCAGGGCGGAGCGTTAGAGCTGGACAGAAAAAGGCAGCCGCGAGCAGAGAGCGGGCGAACCACATTGCAGCGGGCCTCAAGTGCCGGCGATGCCAGCCTTGACAAACTGTCCCATCGGCTTGACGCGAGCTCAACCCGCAGATTCTCAAATCCATGTGACAAGGCTCCTTTCACGGCCAGACAAATCCGGCAGCGGCATGGCAGCGAAAAGTCTCCCAGCCGCGCTCAATTCAGGAGATCTGGTCAAGAATATATTCACGTGATGGATTCTGTCCAATGAACTTTCAGAGTTTCTCTCAGCGAGGCCGGCTGGGAGCGGCCTGACGCTCATTGTTCGCTGAGGACCGCTGCGCGCTGCAAGTGATATTCCGCCGCGCTGATTTCGTCCTTTTGGTAACGGTAGAGCAGAGCTTGCAGACGTTGTTGTTGAACGGCGGAAATGGGCAAGGGCGGATGTTCCAGCGGAGGGAAAACCAACGGGGCGCCGAGCACGGATGTTTTCTTTTCTGAATTCTTCGATTTCCCGGAATGTCCATCGGCGGTCCGACCGGGATCGTTGATAGGTGTGGGCTCGGCAGCGAGAATGTCTCTGCGGGGCTGGACGAGGGACAGTTTTTCAACGGGGGGCGTGGGTGCCCATGGGGAGGCAACGTTCGGCGCCGAGACGGAAGACGCGGCGGACCCTGACTCAGTCCGGGGTTGCCGGCCCTCCGTGAGTGACACGGGATTAGCGGGAACGGACGGTGTTTGGGCCAGGGCGTCCTGCATCTCTCGGCGCATGGCTTTGATGAATTCAGTGAGGGCTTCCGAGTTCGCGCCCGGAGGCGCCGTGTCGGCAGGTTCAACGGCGAGTGCAGGTACGGGTTGGGGGCCAAGCGCGTGCGCGAGGGCAAACGGTACTGCGGCCTTCGCGTCCGGAGTGAGACTTGAAGGTGTCTCGGCTGCATGCGCCAGAAACTGACTCGGTCGCGGGATGGGCCGAGACTCCGGTCGGTCCTCCTGGATTTTTTGTCGTACCGCCTCGCGCGCTCTGGCGATGGCGTCGGAGTCGCTCCGGACCTCGGCGGCCGGGCGCGGGGTCACAGCCGGGGTGGAGGACTCCGGCCAGGGGGTTTGCAGTTCGTTGAGCTTCTTTTCCAAGGCTTGCCTTGCCTTGGCCTGGCCTTCGCTATCTGCGCCGTGGACACAGATGGCCCAAGCGGCCGCGCAGACGACGAGCAAAGGTTTTGGAATCTGCATTAGCAGCCTTTTACGGTAAAACGGCGAACCCGGCAATAGCTTTCCTGCCTTGCGACGGAGCGGACGCAACTCAATACCCGGCCTTGCATCCGGCCTTTGTCTGCAATTAATGTCTTCGCCGTATTATTTAGAACGGAAACCGTTATTGATTCTTGTTTCACTATGACATCTGGACGCCGGCAGTATCCATTCCACTTGCTCGAACCCAAATGGCAGCGCCACTGGGAGGAGCAGCAGAGTTTCCGCGCCTGGAACCCGGGCGAATCGATTCCTCCGGGGCATCCCTTCGCCGAACGTCACGCCAACACCAGGACCGAGGAACTGCCCAAGTTCTATATCCTCGACATGTTTCCTTACCCGTCCGGCGCGGGCTTGCATGTCGGCCATCCGGAAGGCTACACCGCCACCGACATCCTGGCGCGGTATAAACGCGCGCGTGGATTCCATGTGTTGCACCCGATGGGGTGGGACGCTTTCGGGCTTCCCGCCGAGCAATACGCCATCAAGACCGGCCAGCATCCGCGCCAAACGACCGAACAGAACATTGCGACGTTCAAGCGGCAGATCAAAGCACTCGGCTTCAGCTATGATTGGAGCCGCGAGCTCGACACCACGGACCCCGAGTACTTTAAATGGACTCAGTGGATTTTCCTCAAGCTTTACAATTCCTGGTTCAACCAGGAAACAAACAAGGCCGAGCCGATCGAGACGCTTCGTTATCCGGCTGAATTGGAGGAATCCAAGCGGCGCGCGTACCGCGATTCAAAGCGGCTGGCCTATGTCACCGAGGCGCCGGTCTGGTGGTGCGAACAACTCGGCACCGTGCTGGCCAACGAGGAAGTCGTCGATGGCAAAAGCGAGGTCGGCGACTTTCCCGTGGTGCGCAAGCCGATGCGGCAGTGGATGCTGCGGATTACAGCGTATGCCGAGCGATTGCTTCGGGACCTCGACACAATTGAATGGAGTCCGTCGCTCAAGGAAATGCAGCGGAATTGGATTGGTCGGAGCGAGGGGGCAGAAGTGGATTTCGAAATTGCGGACCGGGAAGCGGGTGGAGGCCCGAGCCGCATCCGGGTCTTTACCACGCGGCCGGATACGCTTTTTGGCGCGACCTATATGGTATTGGCGCCGGAACACCGGCTGGTGGACCTCATCACCACGCCCGAACACCGAAATGTCGTGCTGAGCTACAAGGCGGACGTAGCGAAGAAATCCGACCTGGAGCGCACCGAGCTGGCCAAAGAAAAGACCGGCGTGTTTACCGGGGCGTATGTGATCAACCCCGTGAACGGCCACAGGATCCCGATTTGGATTGCCGATTACGTGCTCGCGAGTTACGGCACCGGCGCCATTATGGCGGTGCCGGGCCACGACGCCCGTGACCTTGAATTTGCGACGAAGTTCAGCCTTCCGATCGTGCAGGTGGTGCAGCCGCCGGAGGGCAAGGATTGGCATGGGTTTTTAGACGACGGTACGGCCGTCAACTCCGCCCACCAGGAAATTTCCCTTAATGGTCTTCCCACTCCTGAGGCGAAACAAAAAATCATTGGCTGGCTGGAGTCGAAGGGCCTGGGCAAAAAGACGGTCAACTACAAACTTCACGATTGGCTGTTCAGCCGTCAGCGCTACTGGGGTGAGCCGTTCCCGATTGTTTGGAAGACCGCTCCGGACGGCCAGGTCTATCACGAAGCTCTGCCCGAATCGGCGCTCCCGGTCCTGCCGCCGCCGCTGGAGGATTACAAGCCGACTCCGGACGGCCAACCCCCGCTCGCCCGCGCAAAGGAATGGGTCAACCTGCCGGACGGCTCGAAGCGGGAAACCAACACGATGCCCCAATGGGCCGGCAGTTGCTGGTACTACCTGCGCTACCTGGATACAAAGAACGAAAAACGATTCGTAGATGTCGCGGCCGAAAGATATTGGATGGGCGCAGAAAGTCTAAAGTCCAAAGTCAAAAGTCCAGAGTCTCCGACCTCGGCCAGCCAGTCCACCCCGGGAGTTGATCTTTACGTCGGCGGCACCGAGCACGCGGTTCTGCACCTGCTCTATGCGCGGTTCTGGCACAAGGTGCTCTTTGATCTTGGCTACGTCTCGACGGCCGAGCCTTTCTACAAGCTGGTCAACCAGGGCCTGATCCTGGGCGAAGACGGGCAGAAGATGTCCAAAGCCCGCGGGAATGTGGTGAACCCGGACGACATGGTGAATGAGTTCGGTGCCGATTCGCTTCGACTCTATGAAATGTTCATGGGGCCGCTGGAGATGACCAAACCTTGGGACACCAAAAACGTTGAAGGCGTTTACCGTTTTCTTGGGCGCGTTTGGCGCCTGGTCGTGGATGAGAAAAGCGAAACCGAATTCGAACAGAACTCGGCGGCCGAACCGAGTCGGGCCGGGGAGTTCCTTGAAAAAATCCAAATCAGCTCTGCCATCAAAGAGGTCGCACCGTCTCCCGCGCAACTCAAAGCGCTTCACGCCTGCATCAAGAAGGTCACCGAAGATCTGGAGGGGCTTCGCTTCAACACCGCTATTTCGGCCCTGATGATATTTATCAATGAAGCCATGACCTGGGAAACCAAACCCGCTTCGCTCTTGCACGATTTCCTCGTTTTGCTACAGCCGCTGGCTCCGCATCTCGCGGAAGAGCTTTGGGCCAAAGTCCACAGAGCAGGCGCCGGTGAGCGCGTGCCGGCACTCGGTTATGCCCCTTGGCCCACATTCGATCCTCGCTTGCTCGTGGAAGACACCCTGGAAATCCCGGTGCAGGTCAACGGCAAGCTGCGCGATGTGATTCGTGTACCCGTCACCGCTACGCAGGCCGAAATCGAAGCGGCCGCGCTAAAGGCGGAAAAGGTGCAACCGTTTCTAAGTGGGAAGACGGTCCGGAAGATTATCGTGGTGCCGAGAAGGCTGGTAAACATCCTGACCAGCTAGGCCAACTTTGCGTTACGGCCAAACCCGCCTCGCGAAGCGTAGGCCTTCACCCAACCGTCAGCATCCGCTGCGCTCGCTTGACCAATTGCAATGGAAGGCTCCACGGGTCGCGCAGCATCACGAACTGGTCTCCGGTGGGACTCGAGGTCAGGTCGTCGGCCACCTTTGCGCCCGCCTTGACCAACCGGTCGCGATCGGCCGCCGGGTTCGTGGAGACGAATGCCAGGTGCAGTTGCAGCGTCTCGAGACGTTCGTAATTCGGCACCGAGACAAGCGGGTTCCGGTACACCTCGAGCATTATCGCGCCGCTGTTATCCAGCAGAAAGCGCGCATGAGAAGGTTCGCCGCCCGAGCGTGCAATGGAAAACCCCAGGTTCTTCACATACCAATCCGCCAAGGCGGCAGGGTCGGGGACCTGCAGCGCGAAATGCTCGAGTTTCATCCCGGGATTGTGCGCGAACTGTTTACGAGAGCCAGCCCGATCTTTCGCAATGAATTCAGGCCATCGGCGGCTGGCAGCGGTCCGGGACGGACGCGCTCTACCTCGTGGGTGTCGTTAGTTTTTGTCGCATTTTCTTCTGGAATGTCGGGTCTGAATCTGGCGTTATCCCTCTTATGCAAAAGAATTCTTCTTTTAGTTCTGGAATCAGCCGCCGCCGTTTTCTCGCCGCCACAGGTTTGGCCATGGTTGCTCCCACCATCATTCCTGTCAGCGCGTTGGGCCGGCAGGGCAATACCGCGCCCTCCGAGCGCATCACCATGGGGGTGGCCGGCTGGGGGATGCAGGGTCCCAGTAATACGGGTGAGTTCTTGAAATTCAAAGACTGCCAGGTCGTCGCGGCCTGTGACCTGGATAAGAATCATCTTCAGCAGGCGCTGGATAGAATCAACGGGCACTATAAAAACACCGATTGCAAGCCCTACCACGATTACCGCGAGATGATGGCCCGCAAAGATATCGACGCGGTGATGCTGGCGGTGCCGGACACCTGGCACGCCCTGGTTGCCACCGAAGCGGCCCGGAACAAGAAGGATATCTATGGCGAAAAGCCGCTGGCCCGCACGATCGCCGAACAGCAGGCAATCGTCAAAGCCGTCCAGAAGAACAACCGCATCTGGCAGACCGGCTCCTGGCAACGCTCGCAAGCACCATTCCGCAAGGCCGCCGAGATCGTCCGCAATGGACTAATCGGGAAGGTTACGCGGGTCGAAGTCGGCCTGCCTTCCGGTCACCATGATTTTGCCGGCACGGCTCCGGCCTTGTTGGCGAAATTGGAGAACGCGCCGAAAAACCCGGAGTATCTGACCAAGGTGCTCCCGGGCAGCCCGGATTGGAAGACGGCGGTGACGCCGCCCCCACCGGAGCTTGATTATGAGATGTGGCTCGGCCCTTCGCAAATGGAGCCTTATATCCAGGCACGTGTGCACATGAACTGGCGTTGGAATTACAACGTCGGCGGCGGCCAGTTGCTCGACTGGATCGGCCACCATTGCGACATCGCCCATTGGGGCCTCAACTGCGACGAAAGTGCGGGGCCGTCCGAAATCGAAGGCACCGGCGAGTTCCCGCCTCACGACGCTCTCTGGAACACCTCCGGCAAGTACCATATCACCCTGAAGTATCCCAATGATGTGACGATGATCATTGCCGATGAGAATTCCGGCGTGCGCATGGGCGCCAAATGGATTGGGACCGACGGCTGGGTCTGGGTGGACCGTAGCGGCTTTGATGCCTCGGACGTGGATTGGTTCCGCCAGATCCCCGAAGACAAATACAAGGTCAAGCTTTACCACTCGGACAATCATTGGCGCAATTTCCTGGATTGCGTGAAATCGCGGAAACCGACCATCGCACCGGTCGAAACCGGCCATCACTCAGCCATCCCCGGGCACCTGGGGCTGATCTCGATGCTCATCGGCCGCAAGATCAAGTGGGACGCCCAGAAAGAAGTCATTGTCGGTGATACAGAGGCCAGCAAACTGTTGAGTCGTCCATACCGCGGTCCCTGGAAGCTGGGTTAGGGCCGTTCAACCACGAATGGACACCAATGAACACGAATCAGAATGGAACTGAACGTTCAGGCGAGAACCCGAACGTGGCAATATGATTCTTAAGTTCAGGTATCAGCGGGCGCAGTTAGGAATGAAGGGTTCTCTAATTGGTGTTCATTGGTGTTCATTCGTGGTTCGCCTCTGAGCCGCCACGGATTCAATCTCAAGCGTAAATGCGAATCACCTTGCTCGGCACGGCGGCCGGCGGCGGTGTGCCGCAATGGAATTGCAACTGCGCCGTCTGCCACGAGGCGCGCCGGGCCAGTGGCCGCGTAACTCCGCGCACGCAATCCTCGGTGGCGCTCAGCGCCGATGGACGATCCTGGTTTTTGCTCAACGCTTCGCCGGATATCCGTCAGCAAATCGAGGGTTGCGCCTGTCTCCGACCGCCTGCCGGCAAGAAGCGAGGTTCTCCTATTCACGGGGTCCTGTTAACCAATGCGGACCTGGACCACACGCTGGGTTTGTTTCTGCTACGCGAGGGCGAAAGGCTCACAGTCCATGCTGCCACGGCGGTGCGCCAGTCGCTGGCCAAAGGCCTCTCGGTGGGGTCAACGTTGGATTGCTTTTGCGGTGTCGAGTGGGTGCAACCGCCGGCCAAGCTTTCTCCGCTGCTTCGGCGCGACGGTTCATCGAGCGGGTTGCTTTACCAGGCCGTTGCACTCGGAGGAAAGCCGCCTCGCTTTTTCAAGCGTCGGGCGGGGTCCACGCTTGGGCATGTCGTTGGCTACCGCATCGTGGATCAGAAGACTGGCGGGCGATTGCTTTTTCTCCTGGACGTGGCCGCCCTGGACAAACAGGTTCAGCGGCTGCTGCCCGAGTGCGACGCGCTCCTGTTCGACGGCACTTTCTGGACCAACAATGAAATGAAGCGACGCGGCGTAGGTGCCCTTACGGCCGCCCAAATGGGTCATGTGCCCATCTCTGGCCCCGGAGGCAGCCTCAAGGCCCTTGCCGCCCTCCAACCGAAACCTAAAATTTACACCCACATCAACAACACGAACCCAATTCTGGTCGAGGATTCGCCGGAGCACGCCGCCGTTCTCGCCGCCGGTTGCCTGGTCGGATGTGACGGAATGGAAATCGTTATTTAAACTATTACCACCACATGGAAGACAAACTATGGAGCAAGGAGGAATTTGCTCGACGTCTGCGGGACGTCGGCACGGGCCATTACCACCACAAACATCCCTTTCACGTGGCTATGAACGAGGGCAAACTGGGCCCCGGAGCCATCCGGGCCTGGGTTGCGAACCGATTTTATTATCAATGCAATATTCCGGTCAAAGATGCCGCGATCATTTCCAATTGCCCTGTCCGCGAAGTCCGGCGGCTCTGGCTCCACCGGCTCATCGATCATGACGGTACCAGGGCAGGGGAGGGGGGCATCGAAGCCTGGCTGAAGCTCGGCGAAGCGTGCGATCTCTCCCGCGAAGAGGTCCTGGACGGCCGGCATGTGCTGCCGGGGGTCCGTTTCGCCGTGGATGCTTATGTGACGTTCGCGCGCACCCGGCCCTGGCCGGTCGCCGTTGCTTCGTCGTTGACCGAGCTCTTCGCGCCCGACCTGATGGCGAAGCGGTTGGCGGCGTTCCAGAAACATTACACTTGGGTCAAGCCGTGGGGGTTCGATTATTTCCAACGGCGGGTGACGCAGGCGCGCGTGGATTCCGAGGAGGGATTGCAGTTGACCTTAACCTACTGCGACACGCCCGCCTTGCAGCAAGAGGCAGTGCATGCGCTGTCCTTTAAGTGCGATGTGCTGTGGGCGATGCTGGACGCGATCCAGCAGCCCGCGGTTACATGAGTTACATGGTTACAAAGTTACATGGTTACAACGATTGGCGGCGTCGATACGCATGTAACCATGTAACTATGCAACCGTGTAACCTTAGATCATCCCGTATTGATTCACTCTGCCAGCCAGGGTAAACTGGCACGATGACCGCCGAACCGATCCCGGCCAATGCGCGCACGAAAATTTCCGCTCGGGCGCGCCTGCAAACCGACAAAGTCACCGGCAAACCGGTACTGCTGTATCCGGAAGGGGCCCTTGTGCTCAACCCAACAGGACACGCGATCATATTGCTGTGCACCGGGCAGGCGACTTTGCAGCAGATGATTGCGGACTTGGCCGGGCGTTACCGCGTCCCGCCGGAAGAGATCTCGCCCCAGGTCATGGATTTTCTGGAGCGGTTGCGCGCGCGGAATCTGCTGGAAATCCTTTCAGAATGAACCGCTCAGCGCCGAGGCCATACGGTTTGCTGGCGGAAGTCACGCATCGGTGTCCGCTGCATTGCCCCTACTGCTCGAATCCCACGGAGTTGGCAGCAGCCGCGCGCGAACTGCCAACGGAACAATGGAAACGGGTGCTGCGGCAAGCGGCGGAGTTGGGCGTGCTTCATGTCGGTTTCTCCGGCGGCGAGCCGCTGCAACGCGCGGACCTGGCAAAGTTGGTGGCTGAAGCCCGCGCGGCCGGTCTTTATTCCAATCTCATTACCAGCGCCCTTGGGCTAAGCCGGCCTCGCGCTGAAGAACTCAAAAAGGCCGGACTGGACAGCGTGCAAATCAGTTTTCAATCCGACCAGGCCCTGGCGGCCGACCGCATTGCCGGCGTACCTGCTCATGAGAAAAAATTGACTGCGGCGCGGATGGTCCGTGAGCTGGGATTCCCTTTGACGATCAACGTGGTCTTGCACCGCGCCAACATCGAGCGCCTGCCGCAGATTATTGGACTGGCGGAAGCGCTGGACGCGGACCGGCTCGAACTGGCCAATGTGCAGTTCTACGGCTGGGCTTTCCGCAATCGCGCACTGCTGTTGCCGACGCGCTCACAGGTGGACGAGGCCACTCGGTTGGCTTCGGCAGCGAAGCAGCGACTGGTGGGGAAAATGGAAATCCTCTTTGTCATCCCCGATTATTACAGCGAGCGCCCCAAACCGTGCATGCACGGCTGGGGAAACCGGCACATCACGGTTAATCCAGCCGGCGACGTGCTGCCGTGTCCGACGTCCGGAGAAATCAAGGGCTTGCGATTTGAGAATGTCCGCGCGCAAACGCTCGCCTCGATTTGGGCGGAGTCCGACGCGTTTAATCGCTTTCGCGGTACCGAATGGATGCCCGAGCCCTGCCGCACCTGTGAGTTTCGCCATGTGGATTTCGGCGGGTGCCGCTGCCAGGCGGCATTGTTGACCGGCGACGCGGGCGTCACCGATCCCGCTTGCTCGCTTTCACCGCATCGGGAGACCCTGACCCGGTTTGTCGCTTCGCTCGGGGCGAAGCCCGTGAGCGTTTTGGGTGCGGAGGATTTGGGCGGCGCCAATTTCCGCCAGAATGCTGCGGGGTAGCCAATAAAGAACCGGCCGCAACGTGGCTTCCCACGTCGCGGCCGGCTCGAATGTCATTACCGCAGGCAATCGCCTGCGCTCACTCTCAGGCGTGCCGCTTACAGGGTTTCCGCGTAAGCGGTGCACTCCATGCAGGCAGTGATTTCTTCGAAGTCCGGTTTGGACCAAACTAACTCTGGCTGGCTATTCATGATGGTTGATACTGCACCAAATTAATGTTGCTGTCAATCGGTTTTCTTTCAGCGCTTCAGCCGATAAAATGTCGCGGCCCCCTTGGCCGGAATTGTGACCTGGAAGACTCCGTTGCTGACGGTGAAGCCGTTGGTGACATTGAGCCAATTGCCGGGTGCAAGGTTCGGGCTGCCCTGCAGCGCATAGTTCAGGAAGGTGTTGGTCGGCCAGGTCAGCGCCACGTTGCCGCCGGACAGCGCAATCGTCAGTGGCGGGGCCGGCAGCAGGCCATAGACGTTCAACCGGTTGGAGAAGGTCGCCATATAGACTTTGCCATTGGCGACTGTCGGCGCAACGAATTTAGGGTAATTGCCGAGCGCATCCCGCCCCGGCACCATGTCGGAATTCCACAGCTCGTTCGTGACATTTTGGGCATTATACGCGTGCAAGGTGCCGGCGGTCACCGCCTGATTCGCATCGGACGTCGTGTTGACTGAGGCCCACAAGATGCCCGTGCCGGCGTTGGTGCCGTTAGCCGACAACGAGAGGATGCCGCCAGCCTGACCGCTGCCGCCCACCGTGCGGCTCTGAGAAAACACGGTCGTATTGAACTTCGCGTTATTGGTGAATTGATATTGGCGCAGGTGGTCGGAGGCGGCACCCCAGACATAGGCAAACGCACCGTTCGGACCACTCCACCACACCGGCCCACAATGAATTGGATGCGAGCCAATCGACCAGCTCTGGATGATGTTGGTATCCGCAGTGGTCGAGCCGCTCAGGCCTCCCATGTTATCCCGGTTCACGACGTAAAGCACCCCCGCCTTGCCGCCAGATAGCATCAAGGAGGTGCCTGGAATGAGCAGCACGCCCCCGGTGCCCAAATCCTGATCGCTGCCATTAAGGTTGTTCCAGTTGTACGGCGCGAACCAGCTCGCCAGTGAAAGGGTGCCGCTGTCGTTGGTGAGCTTCAGGAATGCCTCGCCGAAGTTGCTAACGCCGTCGAAGGTGCCGTTACCCGTGGAAAGATACACGTTGCCGTTGCTGTCTGCGGCCGGGCCATGGTTGCTCATCCAGATGCCGGCCTGATTGCCGCTCGGGGTCGCATTGTACGTGATGGGCGGTAGCAATAAATTCGACGTGTTGTAGCCCATGACCCATCCGTGATAGGGCTGCCAGTCGCAGTGGGAAGACCAGGTAATATAAACATAGCCGTTGGCGAGCAGCAGGGCCGGGCGCTGGTTCTGTTTGTAGGGATCAAAAGCGACGGCGTTGACCGCAGCAATCACCACCGGGCTGTTGGGCCGTTCGTTTCCGGTAGTGATGTCCAGCGCGTGAAGCCGCTGAACATAGTTCGTAACGAGCCCGCTTATTTCCTTCGTGCGCACCACCACGTAGAGCGTACCGGCGGCCGGGTCAATAACCGGCGCGCCGACGATCCCCATGTTGCCGCTGAAATCCTTGTAATTACCGCCGCAGGCGCCGGTCATGTCCGTGTTCCGCGGGGCGACAATGTTCGGCGGGTTGATGAAACTATCAGTCCAGTAAGCGGTTGTGGCCGACGCATCCTCGGCGTCGAAGGCGTAGATGCTGTCGTTGACCGTGGCGACGTAGACAATGTTGTGCACGCCTTTGCCGGGGATGTTCACATTGGTCATCACCAACGGTTGGGCATAAATCTGGTCGTCCACCGCGCGTGTGAACACGAGACCGAACTGGTTCGTATTGACGTCATTCACATTTAACTCTGTCTCGGCCAAGTTCGCGCCCGTGCGGGCGTTATCGTTGTGCTGGGTTAGCACTGGCGTCAGTGTCACCGCCGGGTTGCTGGCGGCGGTAGTGAAACTCGCCGAGGGAGCGCCCCAGGTGGTGCCGGCCGCGTTGACCGCCCGGGCGGCGTAATAGTAGGTGGTATTGGGCGAAAGCCCGGTTACGTTTTGGGCAAAAGCGCCGCTTTGCAAGCCGAGCCCGACGCTCTGCGCCCAGGCTCCGGGGTTGCTCATGCCATCCGCCGGCCCGTAGAAAATGGTGACGGTCGGGGTGTCGCCGCCAGTGGCGAGCACCTGGCCATTCAATGTCGCCGTTAGGGTTTGAATCGCGCTGGCCGGCAGGTTTGCCACTTGCGCTACGGAGGGCTGAACCACCGTCACCGTTGCCTGGTTGGTCGCCGCCCCGTTGGGATTAGTGGCGATGACCATCACGTTCGTATAGCCGAAACTGACCGTCGTCGTCGTGTAGGTGGAACCAGAAGCGCCGTTCACCAAAATCCCGTTCGTGTACCAGGCGTAGGATATGGTCCCTGGACCATCCGCCACGGCCCTGAAACTGGCGTTATGGTTTACGGCGACGGTGGTATTGGTTAGAGGCACGGTGAACGAAGTTTTGCTGCCGGGGGTATAAACCAGGAAGTTGTCCCACGCATCGATGCCGCCATTCTGAAACGCCCGCAGGGCCGGCCAGGTCGTCGTCGTCGAAGCAATGTCCTGCCCGGTCCGGCTTACCAGGGTGGAAATAAGGACGAGGTTGGCGCCCGGGGTCTGGCCATCGGCGCCGTAATCGTAAACGGCGCAACCCGCGTTGAAACTGCCCGGGCCGGTGTTGGTCAGGGCCACGACAAATTTGTACCACTCGCCGGCTGACACCGTGAGTGTTCCCAGCGTGGCTTCCACGGCGTTGGTATTGGCGGTGCGGAACTGCTCCCGCAGCGACCAGGTGGTCGCCGCCGTGGGAACAAACCGGTAGCTTTCAAACGCCACGCCGGCATTGTTGTTCAACCCGTTGTTGTTGACGTTCATCAGGCCTAACTGGACCTTGTTGCCGCTGGTCTGGCCGTTGGCTTTCATCAGTACCGAAATGATGACCGTCGCCCCATTGGTCGAAAAATCCCAACTGCCGCTTTGGTACGCCGCGGTCGTATCGCTGCTCTGGAAGACGCTCACCTCGCCGCTGCCGCCCGCGCCACCCGTGGGGCTCTCACTGAAAGAATAGTTCCCGCCGTTGACACCGGTGGCGTCATTCCAGGGGTTGAAGTTGTTGGTGTATTGCCCGGCCGTGTTAAAGTCCAGGAACACCGTCTGGCCTGACGCAACTTTCCATCCGCCCAGAAGGATGGGCACAGAGAGAACCAGGCCGGTCAGTTGTTTGGAGAAGAACCTCCGGGCCAGCTCTGGCCCGGCCATGAGGGAGAACGAGTTGTAACGGCCCATAGGGGATACCCCTGGATAGTAACATTTCCCTTAATGAAGTCAATCCTGACTGTAGGAGACGACGTCAGGAGTCTCTGATCAAAGTTGCGGCGCGCGATGGAATGTGAGCCCGGAGTGGGCCGTTTCGTCTCCGACAATGATAGATCAGAGACTCCTTACGTCGTCTCCTACAATCGTCTCCTGCGAGCGCTCTATCTCGGCTGCCAATTTGCAGAGCAGTTCCCAGGCAGCCTGCACGTGCCTCGCCTCTGTATGAGTTTGCCCAACGCAAAACCGCAGGGTGTAGCGCCCGTTCAGGACAGTGTGGGTGAGATAGGCTTTCCCGGTCTGGTTCAGGCGCTCAAGCAGCCGGCGGTTGAAATCGTCTCCGGCCCGGTGCGCGAAGCACACTAGGTTGAGCGGCGCCGGGGCGCGTAGCTCGAAAGTCTTTGATGCCCGCACCCAGCCGGCGAATTCCTGCGCCAGTTCGACGTGACGCCGGATATGATGGCGCAACCCCTCCACCCCGTAATGGCGGATAACAAACCAGAGCTTGAGCGCGCGAAAGCGGCGGCCCAGCGGCACTTGCCAGTCACGGTAATCAATGACGGCCCCCGATTCCGTCGCTTTGTTCCGCAAGTATTCCGGCAGGACGCTCAGGGTGTTAATGAGTGCTGACCGATCGGCGACATAAAAACAATCGCAATCGAAATTCGTGAACATCCATTTGTGCGGGTTGAAGGCATAGGAATCCGCGAACTCCAATCCGAGGTGGATATGCCGGAACTCCGGACAAAGGGCGGCGGTGCCGCACATGGCGCCATCGACGTGCAGCCACAAATGCTCCTCGCGACAAATCCGTCCAATCGCGGACACCGGGTCAAACCCATTCGAGGAGGTGGTGCCAGCCGTGGCCACGACGAAGCAGGGAATCCGTCCCGCCTGTCGATCCTGTTTGACCTGAGCGGCCAGCGCTTCCGGCTGTATCGCGCAATGTTCGTCCACGGCGAGCAACCTTAGGTTCTCCCGGCCCAACCCGGCGACCTTGGCCGCTTTCTCAACGGAGGAATGCGCGTGCGGCGAGGTATAAGCAACCAAACGTCCGTCGCAGCCCTTTTCGTTGCTCTGGAATCCCGTCGCCCGCTCGCGCGCGGCCAGCAACGCGCACAAAACGGCGCTCGAAGCGGTGTCCTGAATCACGCCGCCACCCGGCCCGGTCGATTTGAATCTCGCCGGCAACCCAAGCATATCCGCCATCCAATCGAGGACATGAGTCTCGAGTTCCGTGCACGCCGGGCTGGTGGCCCAAAGCATCCCCTGAACTCCCAAACCGGCGGAGAGTAATTCACCCAAAATCGACGGCCCGGAATTGTTGGCGGGGAAAAACGCGAAAAAGTTTGGCGACTGCCAATGGGTGATGCCCGGCAGTAGCAGCTTATCGACATCGGCTAAGATGGTGTCGAAACTCTCACCGTGCACCGGCGGCTCCGGCGGGAGGGAGGCGCGAACCTGGCCCGGCTGGACCTGACAAAGTACCGGCAGTGATTCGACACGCTTCTGGTATTCCGCGAGCCAATCCACCACGGCATGGCCGCACCGCCGGAATTCCTCGGGGGACATGTGATAACTGGCAGTTTGTGGCATAAGGCAGAAGGGTAGGGGAGAGAAGACTGCGCGGCCAGTGACAAAGTCGATCCGGAGAGGCCCTGGCAACCCGAGCAAAATTTTCAGGCGCGCCGGGGGATTCGCCCCGGAAAAGCAAAAGGCGCAGCCGGTAGGAGACTGCGCCGACGAAGGGCGGAGGACAACGCCCTTCCTGTCGCCATTGCGGAGACCAGGCAACCTTGCTCGGATGACGGGCAGGCGCAATCCGGGTGAGCGCTGGAAACGCTCCCGGGGATTCACGGGGAGGGCAATTTTCTGAAAGCCAAAATAATCCTTGACACCGAACCCAGTTTAGCTAATATCGCCCATAAGCTTAAAAGAACCGGACTATGAACCCGTCATTCTCTGCACTCTCTACCGCCACCCTCCTACTCCCTCGCCGCCCGCGCCGGACTTTCTCGCGCCTGCCTTGGTGCCTTTTGGCGCCTTTTCGTGCCCATCCAGTTCCCTTCGCGAAGCTCGCCGCGCCTGGCCTCCTCCTGCTGGTTCAGTCGGCGGCCCTGGCCATCGGGCCGGCGGGGCAGACCATTGCCCCTCAATACGACAACGTGGTCCGCGTCCTCGTCCTCGATACGTCGCTGCCCGACGGTGAAGGGTTCTTCAACGGCACCGGCTCAGTCGTCGCCAACCAGAACGTCGGCGGACAGGGAATGCTCTGGGTCCTCACCGCCGACCACGTCATCTCGACGGGTGGTCCCACCGGTGCGGCCCGCTCGGGCATCGGTTTCGCTTTCGGCAACTCTCCCGACGCCGGTGGAGCGGCCACCGGCAACTCCGCCTATTACAATAACTCTTACGCGCAGGTTGGCAGCATCTTTCGGGGCGGCTCCACCGGGGTCGAGGACCTCGCCCTCTATGGAGTCGATTACGGTGCTTACAATGCGGCGCTGACGACGGTGAGCCTGGTGCCGGCGACGGCGTTTTTCAACTTTTCCGATATCGGTTATGGCAACCAGGGCAACCTCGTCGCGGGCGGCTATCAGGCCCAGGGAAAATACGGCACGCAACGGTATTTCAACCAAAAGGTGGGGACGTTCAAGCTGACCTACACGACGGCGGACGGCTATACGATGGAGACCGCGGAGTTCCAGATTCAAAACCCGACCGACGCGAGCGCTCCCGCCGGTAGCGGCGCGGCCCTCGATGCCGACTCCGGGTCTCCCTGGTTCTCCTCCGCCAACAACGGCACGTATTACAAGAACAACGAATTCGCCGTTCTCTCCGGGATCAAGGGCGGACCGACGAACGGACTGTTCGCTTTCGGCCAGACAGAGTACGCCGTCTCGCTCTCGCAGCAGGACGTCAACTGGGTTTACGCCTCGGTGCCCGAACCCGGGCCGGCCCTGGCTCTCCTCGGCCTGGTCAGCACTTGGTTCGCGCTTCGTTCACGTCGCGCGGCGTGAGGATAAGGATGCTGGTGAGCCGCCGGGACCAACCGCTCCTGAGCCGCGAACGCGCCCTGACAAGACCGGCTGGTCCCGGTCGGCTCTACCGGTGGGTTGGGCGGTTGCTGTAATGGGTGTAGTGCAGACCTCACGGTGGTGGATGCACAGGCCATCATGGACCTGGCTTGGTGATGAGGACGTATACGCCTATCGGTAGCTGAACCGGTAATGTCGCGACATCGGCGGCAACCGTGAACGGGACCAACGCGTAATACGCGGGCTGCCCCGGGACAGATTCGATCTTCCACTTTCGGAAGCCAAGGGCACCCATCCGGATGCTCACCCTCCACGATGGTCGATTCCTCGTGCAGCATGGCGTGCTTGGTGACGACGTGATTGGTGATGCACCCGCTCGTGAGGAGTGGGCTTGCGAGTAGGAGCAGCATCAGCTTTTTCATAGCGGTTTGGCCCTGGCGCTACGGCGCCCAAAACGCTGCGCAATGGCGCGCCGGCACTAACAACCAAATGCAAACACACGCGTAATCGGCGCGTCCACTGCCGCAGCCGGGTTAGGCGCTGTCCTTGGACTCGGCCTTGAATTCATGGCAGATGAACTCATAACACGGATCGTCGTCGAGGTAGAGCCGTAAATGCCGCAAACCTCCTGTCTCCTCCCGAGCGCCCTGCAACTGCTGACGAATCTCAGCCAGCCAACCGGTATCGCCCAGGTCCGTCACCCGGTCGTAAGTAGCAATCATGTCCGACGTGCAGGCTCTATAGTGTGTGACGCGTAGTGCCTCCACTCGTCGAAATAAGAACTCGTCCGTGGCGTCCTCGTGCCGGATGAAGACTATATAGTCGCGCTTGGGCAGCATCCGCAGCGCATCCTCAGAACGGCCGGAAGAAGGGCACGATGTTCTCGCTAGAGTCTGCATACTTGTGCTGCTCGGCCTAACTACTTAATAACCCGGAAGGAATTCGGCCTAAGTAGATAATAGGGCAGAAACACGGAATTAGTTCCTGGTGCAAGCAGCGTCTCCGGGCGGAGGCTGCGCCGGGTCCCCGGGGGGAGAGATTCGGAATAGCCTTTCACGATCTGTAGCATAAGGGTGATGATATGATAGCGCAAGGGTAAATTAGTAAGGATGGGTAATCGGTCAGTGACGGCGGCCGGAGCGCGGACATTCTTGTCCGCAGCAATGTACTACGCGCGAGATTGGTCCGCAAATCCGGGCCGCGCAGGCGTTCGGCAGTTGCTGCGGACAGGAATGTCCGCGCTCCGCTACTTCCCGCCCGCCGTCACTGACCGATTACAAGGATGGAATGGCCCCTCTCCCCGGCGGGGGGCGGACGGGGCCGGGAAGGATTAAGATTAAGATTACGACCAGAGCGGTCACACTGTGCATTGAGACGCACAGTTGTCACCCGCGCGACCCGCGCTAATCTGCCCCAGTAACTGAGAAGCCGTTGGCGGCAGCTACCGTGGCCACTAAAGATCACAAGAAACGCGCGCGCGGACTCATCGAAGGGTTGGAGTCGCGGATCCATCGGGGTCCGCCCATCCACGTGACGGAGCTCTCGTCGGCGCGCGACTTCCTCGATCAACACGATTTTTCTCCCGCCAGCGATTACTTCAGCCGCCTGGCGCAAATCCAGCATCGGGTCGGCTCGCGGGCGAAAGAACCGTGCTCGACGCCCGGCAAGCGCAACTATGGCGGTGAAGCCGCCGGGTGCTGGATGCAGGTGCAGTCCGCTTACGATCATGTCATCCTCTCGACGTGCTTCGGCGGGCAGTTCAACTTGCAAGCGGGCCGGATCAAGATTTCCCATCGGTTCAACCAGGAAGGGCGCATCGATTTCGTCGAGCTCAAATTCCTGCGCTCGTTGCACGCTTGCCTGACGGGCGAAATCCGCAAGCTGCTGCTGGTAAAAGATTACCAGACGATCCCGAAGAACTGGCTCACCACCACCGCGTTTGTCCTCGAGGTATTGCCGCGGGAACTGATGTTCCTGCATGAGGGCCTGTTTCGATTCCCGCACAACGAAGTCGTTGCCTGGCTGGTCAATATCGGCCATCGGCTGGTCGAGGACCTGTTGCAAGAGCTGCCGGCCAATGGGGTCAACGGCGGCGTGGCCCAAAATGGGAGAAACCCGGGACAACTTTGCCTTTCGGCGCTGCTTGACGACGAGGTCGCGCTGCCCCTGCTGCGCCAGGCTGCCAGCCTGGAATCAGCCGTTCGCGTGCTCGACTCCAAAACGGTCGAGCTGAGATACCTCCGCCGTCTTCGCCAGCCACCCCACGGCTCGCCTTGATTCCTTCGGTGGTGGCGGGTGACCCCTTGATGGTCCGCTGCCTCCTCAAGGGCCAGGGGAGAGTGCCTACCTCCTTTCGCCGAAGTTTTCTGGCCCAAGCAATGCTATTCCCAGATATGCTGTGGTCAGGTTCCGGGCATAAAGCGGTAGATTCCTGAGACCTGGCAAGACAGATGCCAAAATAATGGACACAAACACAATTGTGCGTCTGAACGCCGAAGGCGCGATGGCAGGTTGCAAACCCGCCTCTCCCACCCGGGCCACGGTTGCGCTCTGGAAGGGGTTTGTGCTTGCGCTGATCGCTGTTTGCCTGGCCGGGTGCGAAGACTTAAAGCCGATTACCCAGTCCAACCCGACATCCAATGCGAACGGCTCGACCGATGAAATGCACGAACTGCTGATGCAAATGAGGCCGCCCGAGCCAAAACCCGCTCCGCCCGCTCCTCAGCCGGCCCCGCCAGCCCAGCGACTCGCTGAACCGAAGGCGCCTCCAGCCGTTGCCGGCAAAGGGGCCGAGAAGCTCGTCGCGCCGGCCTCGCCTGTTGTGGTGCGGCGCACCACCAGCGA
>Ga0210408_10000635_pt1 | contig 42201 bp, 29 predicted proteins | sample IncBWH4MmetaG_FD_155471 | JGI IMG/M metagenome (GOLD analysis project Ga0210408, IMG submission 155471) | Forest soil microbial communities from Barre Woods Harvard Forest LTER site, Petersham, Massachusetts, United States - Inc-BW-H-4-M | ecosystem: Environmental > Terrestrial > Soil >...
TCCGATCTATGGCGCAACGAGCATCCCGGCCAGTTTGAACAATGTCGTCGCTGTGGCGGGTGGCGACGGCTTCAGTTTGGCCCTCAAGAGCGACGGCACGGTAGTGGGCTGGGGATCGTTCGGCCAGGGCGCGAACATTCCAGCAGGCTTGAACAATGTTGCGGCCATCGCCGCGGGCTACGCACACAGCCTGGCCCTGAAGAACGACGGCACGGTCGTGGCTTGGGGACTTGATTGGGACGGCCAGACTGATGTGCCGCCGGGTTTGACCGACGTGGTGGCCATCGCAGCGGGTTTTTACGACAGCCTGGCCCTGAAGAGAGATGGCACGGTGGTCGGTTGGGGCAACTCCTTCAATCCGGACTGGCATGTTCCGGCGGGATTGAACAATGTCGTCGCTCTCGCCGATGGGGGCAGCTCTGACCTGGCACTGAAGAGCGACGGGACAGTGGTCGGCTGGGGAGACAATGGGAAGGGCCAAACGTCTATCCCGGCGGGGTTGAACGGGGTTGTGGCCATCGCAGCGGGTTTTTACCACAGTCTGGCGCTGAAGAACGATGGCACGGTGGTTTCCTGGGGGGAACAAACCAGCGTCCCTGCGGACCTCAGCGCACTGGCCGGTGCTCTGACCACCAGCGGCACAGTCAATCCGGATGTCCTGGGCACTTATACTCTCAACTACACGGCGACCAATTTTCCGGGCGGCTCCAGCAGCGCCACCCGAACCGTGCTTGTGGTGCATGCATTGCCGCCGGTCTTTCATGCGGCGAACAACAAAACCATCGAGTGCGGCACGGCCTGGACTTTCGACCCGCCGACTGCGGTGGACACTTGCAATAGCGCTGGCTTGCCTGTCGCCATTGTCGGGACCGTAACCAACCGTACCTGCCCGCAAGTTATCACGCGGACTTGGCAGGCAACCGACACAGCAGGCAACAGCGCCACCACCAACCAAACCGTGACGATAGTTGATACCACTCCGCCGGTGATCACCCTGCTGGGCGATAATCCGCTGACCCACCAACTGGGCACTCCTTTCATTGATCCTGGCGCAACGGCTTGGGACATCTGCGCGGGCGACCTGACCAGCACTGTCGAGCCTTATAAAGACGTGGATCCTAATACTGCGGGAACCTATTTTCACATTTATGAAGTCAGCGACCCGTGCGGCAACGTGAGTTTCAAGCAGCGCACCGTAAGGGTGGCCATCATTCCGCCTAGCGTCACCACCCAGCCCGCAGCCCCGGTCGCAGGAACGACCGCCACGCTCAATGGAATAGTCAATCCCAACGGCCGGCCAACCACGGCCTGGTTTGAGTGGGGGCCGGCCATGCCCAGCGCCAACACGACGCCCCCCATCGCTTTGGGGAACGGGACCGCTCCCGTTTCGATTAGCGCCGCGCTCTCGGGTTTGACACCAGGCGCGCTTTATCTCTGCCGCGCAGTTGCCACCAACGGCACGGTCCCCGTTAATGGGTCAGCAAGGCTCTTGACGTTGCCAGCCATCCTGCGCAACGGACCCGATCCGCTAACGAACGAATGTCACGCGACCTTTGTTGACCCCGGCGCGACCGTTGTGACCCTGCCGGTAGCGATTGACGCGCGCTTCGCTAACAGCCTGGCGCTGAGGAGCGACGGCAGCGTGGCCGCCTGGGGATATGGCAACAGTGGGGCGACGGACATTCCTGCTGGGTTGGGCAGCGTTACCGCTATCGCGGCCGGCAGCTATTTTAGCCTGGCGCTCAAGACCGACGGCACGGTCGTGGGGTGGGGATCCGTCCCGACGATTCCGGCCGGCTTGAACAGCGTCGTGGCTATTGCCGCAGGCGACTCGCATGGACTGGCACTAAAAAGCGACAATACGGTCGTCGCTTTGGGCGGAGACAGTTACTATGGGACTCAGAAAGTGCCGACGGGACTTAACAATGTGAATGCCATCTCGGCGGGCTACAACTTCAGCCTGGCATTGAAGGCAAACGGCACTATAGCCGCTTGGGGGGATGATCAGTACGGAGAAACGGACGTCCCCGCGGGATTGACCGGCGTTGTTGCCATCTCGGCGGGTTTTTTTCATAGCTTGGCACTTAAGAACGACGGCACCGTGATCGCTTGGGGATACAACTATGACGGACGAACAAGCGTCCCCATGAACTTGAGCAATGTGTTGGCTGTCGCGGCGGGGGGAGACCATAGTCTGGCTTTGCGAAGCGACGGAACTGTTGTCGCCTGGGGAGGTAATAGTTCGGGGGAAAGGAACGTTCCAACGGCCCTGAACAACGTCGTAGCAATCGCCGCTGGATACGAGTTCAGCCTGGCGCTGCGGAGCGATGGTTCGGTGGTAGGCTGGGGAAACAACCAGCAATCCCAGATCACCATCCCGGCGAACCTGACAGTCTTGTCTCACAATCTCACCGTCAATGGGACCATAGACGCCAATACACCGGGGACTTACGCCTTGACCTACACCACTACAAACATCCTCGGAGGCAGCGCCATCGTGGGTCGTACGGTGGTCGTCGCCGACACGACTCCACCGGCGTTGTCGTGTGGGCTCAACAAGAGCGTTGAGTGCGGTGCAGTGTGGGATTTCGACCCGCCAACGGCCACAGACGCCTGCAGCGGCACGAATGTGACAATCACCGTCCTAAGTTCAACCACCAATGGAAACTGTCCCAAGGTCATCACTCGCACGTGGCAGGCGACCGACGCGTCGGGAAATCAGAGCATCCCTTGCAGCCAAACCGTCACGGTGGTGGACACCACGCCGCCGGTGCTCACCTGCTCCAGCAATAAGACGGTCCAAGGAAGCGGGTGCCCTGGAGTAACTACGCAATCAGCCTTTTCCTTGCTCCATAGCTTCGCTCTCACCAGCCACGATGGCCAAAACCCAATTTCCGGCCTGACGCAGGCAAGCGACGGCGCGCTGTATGGCACGACGGAGTACGGCGGGGACAATGGACTTGGAACAATCTTCAAGGTAAACCCGGACGGCAGCGGCTACGCCATCATGCACAGTTTTTCGAGCACGGGCGGCGACGGCAGGAACCCGGAAGGAGGCTTGTTGCTGGGAAAAGACGGAGCGATCTATGGCACCACGGCCAACGGCGGCGCGGGCACGGCGGGAACGGTGTTCAAAATCGCCCCGGATGGAAGCGGGTACACGGTGCTGAGGAGATTCAGCGGCGCGGATGGGGACGCTCCCGAAGCCGGGTTGTTGCAGGGGAACGACGGTTTTCTCTACGGAGTGACGGTCTTCGGCGGCAGCAGTTTCGCGGGAACAGTCTTTCGCATGGATGCCGACGGAAACAACTTCACCGTGCTAAAGAATTTCCCCGGCGGGAACGAGGCGAATCCTGAAGATTCGACCCTCGTGCAAGGTAGCGATGGCACGTTGTATGGCACGACCGGGCCTCGAAGCGGCGCGAATGGGGTCGTCTTCAAGCTCGCCCCGGATGGCAGCGGCTATGCAGTCTTGAAAACCTTCGCCGGCAGTGATGGACAGGAACCAGATGCCGGTCTGCTGCTGGCCAGCGACGGCGAGCTGTATGGAACGACGAGATTCGGGGGCAGCTACGGGCTGGGCACGGTCTTCCGGCTGGGGACGGATGGCAGCAGCTTTACGGTGCTGAGAAGCTTTTCCGGCGCAGACGGAAGCGGCCCGCAAGCGGGTTTGGCGGAGGGCTGCGATGGGGCGCTTTACGGGACGGCAGGCGGCGGGAGTGCGGGCGGGGGCGTCGTGTTCAAATTGAACAAGGACGGGAGCGCCTTCGGCGCTGTGCGCAATTTCTCGGGCAGCGATACCAGCGGAACCGGTCCAGGCGGCCCCGTGGTCTTTGGAAGCGACGGAGCGCTTTACGGCGCGGCTGCTGGCGGCGGCAGCGGCGGAGCAGGAACGGTATTCAAAATGCAAAGCCCATCGCCCTGGAGTTTCGATCCGCCAACGGCGGCGGACGCCTGCTGCGGCACGAATGTAACTATCGCCATCCTTTCTACCGTCACCAATACGAGCAACTGCATGCTGGTGATGACGCGGACCTGGCAGGCCGCCGACTGCTGCGGCAACACCTCCGTGTGCAGCCAGACCCTGGCCGGACCGGACAACACGCTGCCCGTCGTCGCGTTCTTCCCGACCAACATCCTGCTGTGCGCCACCTATGGCTGCGCCGCCATGCCTGATGCCACCTCACAAGTTATCGCCAGCGCCCCCAGCGGCATCGCTGGCATCTCACAAAGCATTCCGCCGGGCCAAGTCCTCTGCAGCAATACACCCGTCGTCTTCACGGTCACTAACGCCTGCGGCAACATTGCCTTCCGCGCCGGACTCGCCCTGGTTCAGCCGTGCTGCATTTCGCCCCCGCCGGGCATGGTGCTGTGGCTGGCATTTGATGAAACCGCAGGCGCGACTTGCCTCAACTCGATGGGCGGCAACAATGGGCTGCGCTACCAAGGCGCGTCCATTGCCACCAGCGCCAACGGCCCAGTCCGTGTGGCCGGCGAATTTGCCGGCAACTGCCTTTCCTTCGATGGACAAAATGCCCGCGTCGTGGTATCCAACTACCCGGCCATCAATTTTGGCGAATCGGATTTCTCGGCGGACGCCTGGTTAAAATGGTCCGGAACAAATGGTTTTCTTGTGCTGGCCGGCAAAGCGCTCTTATCAGCCGGCCCCGACAATGCCGGGTTCGCTTGGTACCTGTCCGATGGCCACCCAGGTTTGCGGTTGATTACCAGCTACCTTTCTGACTACGGCTCTTCAGCCACACTCACACCCAACCGCTGGACGCATCTGGTGGTGACCGTCCACCGGCTCGCCGACACGGCCGGGCAAATCGCCTTTTACCTCGACGGCGTTTTGACCGACACCCTGCCCACTGCGCAGGCAGGCACGATAAGCACTCCCCCAAACACGGCGCTGCTGGTCGGCTCTTCTTTCAGCGGCTCGCTAGACGAGCTGGAATTGTTCTCCCGCGCTCTGTCTGCCGACGAAGTGGCGAGCCTTTATCAGGCGCAGACCTCGGGAAAATGCCGGTCGTACTGCTCCGTGCCGCGGGCAGCCGCCGTTTGCAGCAATTCGGTGACGGTCACTGCCCTGGTGTGCAACTACAGCGGGAGGCCGCTGGATTTTCTCGTCGGCTTCCGAACGCTTTCGGTGGTCGAAGCCGGCCTGTCTGATTCCATTGATTGGGACCCGCTCCCAGGGTCGCCGCCGCCCTCCTATTTCTCCTACAACCCGGCGGTTGTTCATGTCCTGCCGAATCAGTGCGCGCCTGTGGCGGTCACCATCACCCGTCCGCCGGCGCTCAGCCAGTTCGTCTTGTTTGGCCCTCAGAAAATCGCCAGCTATGAGATGGCCATACTGGACACGATCTCCGGTGAGAGGTTCAGCAGCCTGGGGACTTTGCACGATGGTTGGTTCGACTGTCCCGCGCTGGCCGTCAATCCGGGCGTTTGGACCAACATCGCTTACATGACCAACGTGGTCGCGCACGGCGCATCCCCGAACAACCTCGTATTCACCCTTTCCAACCCCACCAACGTTCCGCTCGTCCTGAACCCTCGATTCGTGGTGTTCGACGAGCAGATGTCGCTGGACACAAATTTCGTCAGCTTGAACGGCATGCCACCTGCCATCCCCGCGACCAACCAGATCGCGCTCTCATCCTTCGGATCAGCCGACGTTGGCGTTACGTTCAACTTCACCACCCCTCAGCCGGCGAAATCTTTTTATTTGGTCTTGCTGGCGGACATCGGTGAAAGAGGGGGATATGTTCCGATTGCCTCGATGACGCTCCGCAACGTCGTGCCGCCGACCGTTGGTCCCCTGCTTGACATCGCTTCCAGCAACGGGCAGTCGGTCGTCAGTTGGGACCTGGTTAACACGGACTTCTTGTTGGAATCTACCTTCGATCTCAGCGGCACGAACTGGATTCCGGCGGCCCTGCCGGTTGTGGAGTTACCTGAAGCGCGCCAGGGCGCGACATTGCCGGCGACAAACCGCGTTCAGATCTTCCGGCTGCGGCAGTAGGCGCTGCACGAGTTGGAGCCGGTGAATGCGATCGAAAAAGACGTATGCTGCGGTGTAAGCCAAGTTCCAAAACCGGACTTACTCGTGTACGCTGAGGCAGTGACGGCGTTCTTCGTTGGGGGGGTATTCTTACCCTCGAGAATCGCGATGCGCAAACGACGCAGCACCTCAGCCGGCATGGCATGAAAGGGCCGCCCGGAAATCGCTTGCCCACCCTGTGTCGCCTGGGTTCGCAGCCACGTCAATGTTGATCCCTTGATTTTATTGGCACACCCATCAACCTGCAACCTTCTGATCCGAAGTCAAAGAACCAGTTCCGGCCCCAATTGGACAATTGAGGAAGCACACGGTCCTACCGATGTTTCCTTCACTTTATCCTTTTTCAAATCGGGACCGAAAGGGACCGAAAAGGACCCAAAAATTACCGAGCAGTATCAAATGCGCCGGGCCATCTGACACGTGATGCGTACGTCTATGGTCTGCAGCAAACTTGACGTGCTCTCCGCGCATGTTTGCGCATTCCGCAGTTCCCACTCCAGCCCTGCCCATGAATTCAATGAGATCGGCCGCATCTTTAGCGTCCGCGTTGAATTTCTGCGTTCTCACATCGCCCACAATAGCTAAAAACTGCTCCCATGTGAGGGTTGTTCGAATGGGTTTATCGGCCTTCACTTGTTTGAACTCGTGAGCCGGCGATTCAGCAATCGCCTTATGTTCGAGCGCGATTGCAAACAGGTGTCTCAGGAACCGCACGTATTCATTAAAGGACGAGTTCTTTAACCGGCGTCTCTGATCGCTCAACCACAAGTGAAGCTGACCCTTGCTGACACCCCCGACTCGCATTTCAAGCCCGTGCTTCCATGTCTTCTTGAAAATCTTCAGGATTGATTTCCGTGTTCCCTGTGTGTGCTCGGCCAGCCCTTGAATTGATTGCTCATAAAGGAACAGAAGCTGACCCAGGGTCATGGCGCTCGTCCTGGAGTCTGTGCTTTTGTGCTTGGCGATCTCCTCTTTGGCCTTTCTGCCGGCAAGTTCCCGATCCGTAGTTTCAAGGGGAATCCATTTTGTCTTGCCATTTCGCTTAAATACCGCATAGTATTTTTTCCGTTGCCGAATACCGGTAGAGGTGGTCGGCAACCCTGCGGCATTTGCCTAACTTGTAATGCGTTTTCACGCTACCAATGTACAGGTTAGGAGGACAAAGTTTGCTTGCAAGCGTTTTCTATGCAAGTAGCTGGTAGTGAATTGGTTGGGGTCGTAGCTCAGTTGGTAGAGCGTCTCGTTCGCAATGAGAAGGTCAGGGGTTCGACTCCCCTCGGCTCCACCATCCCCAAGTCAGGTGCAGCCACATGGATAGTAAGCTACAGGGCGAGCTGACAGACCTCCAATATTGGTGGGTATTCTCGGTTTCTATCCTTTATCATAATGCCCGGCGTGCACAGGTAAGTGGAACTTTTCGGTGGAGCGATTGGCCACCTCGGCATGGCGTTCCTGGTTCGGAAGTCACGACCGAGTCAGCCATCGCTCACCTCCGCGGTTCTCTCGCGTGGGCTTTCGGCTGTTCGACGCGTTCGAAAAGCACCCTCAGCCGACCGGTTTCATATGCGTTTGCGGCAGCACCGGGGGCACGTAGCGGCTTTGGGTCGCCCGCCGTCGCAGTTTCGAGAAGACCAGGAGGTTAAAGAAATGCATGATGCCCAGCACTACCAGCACCAGGCCTACCTTGCTGCTGAGGATTTCCAGGGCGGTCTGCACGTCGGTGGCCTTTTCCCCGTGTTTCAGCGCCAGCGTCACAAAACCGATGTTGATGAGGTAAAAGCCCACGACCAGCAGGTGATTGACCGAGTCGGCCAGCGGTTCGTTGCCGAGGAAACTGTCCACCAGGAAAATCCGCCCATTTTTGTGCAGCGTTCGAGCGACCCAGATCGTGAGTGCCATGCTGACCGCCAAATACGCCAGGTACGTCCATACGGTGACTGGGTTGCCGCCGGTTTCGGCCAGAGCGAGGAACGGTTTCATAGATGAGGTCCTTTCGGCTTAGATGTTATCTGTTATTTCTGTCATTACAGAAATTATATATCATGTTCTTGCCCGGCGCAAGTAGTTTTGGGGGCCATCGTAATCGGTCACTGCGGCCGAAGGCCTTACGCAGCATCTCGGTTTTTTGTGGACACTGCCCGCGATATTGCGGATGATTGGTGGCGTGGTTTGAATCGCAATTGCAGGGGCGCTATGATGAACATCCGTCTTTCAAAACCGGGCGGCCGGCCGGAAGGGCCGTTCAGCCTCGAGCAGATCAATCAAGACCTGGCGGCGAAGAAATACGCCGATACTGATTACTGGGCCTGGTATGAGGGGATGACCGAGTGGGTCCCCCTGCACTCAGTCCCCGGAATCATTTCCGGGCGGAGCGCTCCCCAGCCCGCCATGGCCAGGGCGGAGACGGAGCCCGCGAGGCCTGTCACTGAAGCGGAGCCTTCCCCCCGGCAGCGAGCCGCGGCCGCCCCGGCCGTGCCCGCCACCGCGACGGCCGAGGCTGAAGAACCCCCCGCGCTGGCGCAACAACTCTCCTCGGGCCTGCCCTTTTCCGCTCTCGAGAGGATTTTTATCTTCACGACCGGTGACGGGCCGACGGCCTCCCGCTCACCGGTCACAGTGCGAATGCTGGAGGCGACCACCGGCGAGAAGTTGGAACGCATCCGCGAGGACGTTCCACGCGATGCCCTGACCCACTGCAGTTTCCTGGAAGCGCTCCGGGGCGGGGGTTCGCTTCCGGACGCGGCGTGGCGGGCGATTGCCAACCTCGATCTTGCGCTGGTCCAGCAGGCGCGGGAAGGGGTTTATCGCATCTGCATTCGCAGCTATCCCATCGAGACGAACGATTTTGCAGCGCTGGCGCTTTTCTACAATAAGCAGAAGCTCTGACTCCATTTGGGTGCAAAACCCCATATTCGCGGGGGACCAGGCGGCAGTAGGTTGGGCCGCACAAAGAGACGCTATGGAAACCAGATCAGCGAATGATATCGGAGCATCAACCGAAAAAGTGTTGCAGGATTTGGAGGCGGTGGTCCAGGAAGGGGAGCAGTTGCTGAGCGCCGGGGCGCGGGATTTGAGCGAGCGAGGCCAGGCGCTGCGGAAGCGGCTGGCCACCGCGCTGAAGGTCGCCAAAGAAACTCGTCGCAAATTGCAGGAGCGGACGTGATTGGGGCTTTCTGGAGCTTGGTGTTTGGAACTTATTTCCTCACGTCGGCCTTCGGTCGCTCTCCAAACAGCGCAGTCCCGATGCGGACGATGGTCGCGCCTTCTTCGATTGCGACCTCAAAATCTCCCGTCATGCCCATGCTTAATTGCAGCATCGGCGCGCCCAGGATTTGCTCGCATTGCCCTTTGAGTTCACGAAGCTTTTTGAAAACCGGCCGCACCCGTTCCGCAACCGGCGTCCAGGGCGGTACTGTCATCAATCCGTGCACCTCCAACCGCGGGAAGGCGTTTAGCCGAGTCAAGTCCACCAGCAATTGCTGCGGTTTATAACCGAACTTGCTGGCCTCGCCGACGATATTCACCTCCAGCAAAATGGGCATTTTCTTCGCGGCTTGCTCGGCTCGTTTATTTAGTTCTTCGGCCAGGTGCAGGCTATCGACGCTTTGAATCATCTCAAAGAGGTCCACCGCTTCCCGGCACTTGTTGCTCTGCAAATGACCAATCATGTGCCAGCGCAAACGGCCCGGGCATAACGGGATCTTGGCCTTGGCTTCCTGCACTTTGTTTTCAGCGAAGAGCGTCAGGCCGAGCCGGGCCGCCTCGGCGACGGTTTCCGGGGAATGCGTTTTGGACACCGCTAACAGGCTGACGGATTCCGGCGGTCGGCCCGCCCGCTCGCACGCGGCGGCGATGCGTTGGCGAATCTGTTCCAAGTTGGCAGCCAGGTCCACACGCGGAGAATAGTTGGAAATGATCTGGGTGAATAGCGAAAGATAAGCGCCCGCGGATAACAGATTGACGCAGATTACTGAGACGGGTCGGTGCAGCATCTCACGGTTTCGGCGTGACTAATCAGCAATTACCAACCACCATCCGCCACATGCAATATTGGCTCGTCAAGCAGGAGCCCGAAGCTTATTCCTGGGCGAACTTCGTTAAGGAGCGCCGGGCCGCCTGGACCGGCGTCCGCAATTTCCAGGCGCGCAACCATCTGCGCGCGATGAAGAGCGGCGACCTTGTGTTCTTCTACCACAGCGTTACCGACAAGCAGGTAGTGGGCATCGCCCGAGTGCAAAAAGAGGCCTATCCCGATCCCACTGCCAATGAGGGCGATTGGTCCTGTGTCGATTTGGTCCCGGTCAAGGCGCTAAAATGGCCCGTCACCTTGGATATAATCAGGAGTGACAAGGAGCTGAAGCATATGCCGCTCGTAAAACAATCGAGGCTCTCCGTGATGCCCCTGACCCGGGAGCAATTTGAACGGGTGCTGAAACTGGCGGAGACCACCATTTGAAACCAGGTTGACCGAGCCTCCTTGCCGCTCGTAAATCCCAAATGTCTCCTCAAGCGGTCATCTTCGACATGGACGGCGTGATCGTGGACAGCGAGCCGCGCCACGAACGCGCTTTCCTCGAGGTGGTGCGCGAGCTGGGCTATGGCGACAACCATGGGTTCACCGTCACCGATTATATTGGCCGGACAGACCAGGATTTGTGGGCGGCCTTCGTGGCCCGTCATAAACCGGCCCAAACCCTCCCACAACTGCTCGCGATGAAACGACAGCGCGTGATCGAGATTCTCCGCCGCGACCAGCCGCTCTTTGAAGGCCTGGTAAAGCTGGTTGAGAAACTCGCGTTGAAATATCCCCTGGCCATCGCTTCGGGCTCGGAGCGGCTCGTCATCCAGGAAGTGCTCGAGTTTGAAGGGCTTCGCCGGTTCTTCCCCGTCGTTGTTAGCGGGGCCGACATTTCTCGCGGCAAACCGGCGCCGGATATTTTTCTCCGCGCGGCCGATTTGCTTGGCATTGCGCCCGCGAACTGCTGGGTGATCGAGGATTCCAAGCCTGGCGTCGCCGGCGGACTGGCTGCGGGCATGCGAGTCATCGCCATCACGAACACCCATCCGGCGGCCGAACTCGCACATGCCACCCATGTCGTGAGCAGTTATGAGGAGATCGGCCGGTTGCTGTTGAGGGATTGAGCGGGGTATTGCCGCAGCGTGCGCGGGAAGACTACCAACCCTTACTCTCGCGCCAATTTACCGGAAATGGCACGCCCCACACTGTTTACCATCCGCCGGACCTCCCCAGGCGTGGTGCAATAGGGCGGCATCAGGACAATGACATTTCCTATTGGCCGGGTGAGGACACCTTGTTTGGCCATGGTTTCGCACACCCGAATGCCCGCCTGTTCGCGCAAGTCGAATGGTTCCCGAGTACGCCAATCCTTCACCAGTTCCACGCCGGCAACCAAGCCGACCTGACGGATATCGCCCACGTTCGGATGCGCCCACAAGGTCCGCAATTCCTTGCGGAACGAGCGTTCCAACCGTTGCCGCGCGCGGATAGATCCGGGGCTTTGTAAGATATCGAGGCTGGCCAACGCGGCGGCGGCGCCGAGCTGGTTCGCCGTGAAGCTGTGGCCATGGAAGAACGTCTTGAAATCCTCGTATTCTCCCAGGAAGGCATCGAAGACGGCTTGCGTTGTGAGCGTAGCAGCCATGGGCAGATAACCGCCGGTGAGGCCTTTGGCGAGGGCCAGAAAATCAGGCTGAACACCTTCGTGGTGAGAAGCAAATAAGGAAGGGGGGTGGGGGTGAGGGGGCGAGAAGGACGGGCGCTGTGTCCTGCTCACCCGCTCACTCACCTTCTCACTTATCTCAGAAACGGCGCCACCCGGGATTCCAGTTCGTCCGAACCCGGTCATTACTTCGTCCGCAATCAAAAGGGCCCCGTAGTCTCGCGCGATTTGCGCAGCCCTGCGCAGCCAGCCCGCCGGTTGAGGAATCATTCCGGCAGCACCCTGGATCAGCGGCTCGAAAACAAAGCCCGCGTACGGATTTCCCTGTTTCTTTTGCGCTTTGAACTTTTGTTCCAGGACATCCAGGCATTCCCAGTTGCATTTGCGATACTCGCGCGCATCCGCCCTCTCCGGTTTGGCGCGATTGAACCGGCAGCGATAGCAATACGGCGACATCACTTTGTCAGTCCGGAAGAGCAGCGCCGAGTAGGCCTTGTGGAATTGGTCGATATGCCCGAGCGCGACACCGCCGACCGTATCGCCGTGGTAGGCCCCCTCGAGAGATACAAACCGCGGCTTTTTGGTGCGCCGGGTGCGCCGGGCAAACTCGTAAGCCAATTTGAGCGCAACCTCCACAGCCGTGGAACCGTCGTCGGAAAAGAATACCTTCCCCAGCCTGGTCAGTCCAACGAGCTTCGCGGCCAGGCGCGAAGCCGGCTCGTTGGCGAGGCCCAAAGCAGAACTATGGGCGATTCGTTTTAACTGGTGCTGGAGCGCGGCGTTGATTTTCGGATGATTATGGCCATGGAGATTGGTCCAGATGGAGGAGTTGGCATCCAGATACTCCCGCCCATGAACGTCTCGCAGCACCGCCCCTTGTCCTTCGACAATGACCAGCGGCTCGCGTTTGAGCCACTCGCGCATCTGCGTGAAAGGATGCCAGAGATAGCGATGGTCCAGTTTAGCGAGCGGGTGCATGGCCGGGGAGCCCAAAATCCAGAGCGCAAGGCCCAGGGTCCAGGGCCTTCAGCGACATAAACAGTTCCTGGAGATCAGCGTGGGTGTGGGAAGCGGTGAGGGTGAGCCGCAGGCGGGCGGAACCGCGCGCGACGGTCGGGTAGCGGATAGCAGGGATGAAGATGCCTTGCTCACGGAGAGCAGCGGCAATCTCAACGGCCCTGGTTTCGTCGCCAATCATGATGGGCACGATGGCGCTGGGGAGGTGTGAGGAGCGGGGGGCGAGGGCCGAAGGCAGCGTTGAAACGCGCAGCCAAAGCGCCTCGCGCCGCCGGGCGCCTTCGGGTGATTGAACAAACCGGGTGCCGGCGGTTGCGGCTGCTGCTGCGGCAGGAACCGGTGCGGTGGAAAAAACAAAAGTCCGGGCGCGATTGATGAGATAGTCGATGAGAGTTCGTGAACCGCAGATATAGCCGCCCGAAGCGCCGAGGGCTTTGCCGAGAGTCCCCATTTGAACTTCGATACGTTCGCCGACGCCGATTTCCTCGGCCAGCCCGCGCCGATTGGGGCCGTAGAGGCCCGTGGCGTGTGCTTCGTCCACCATCAACCAGGCGCCGTATTTATCCTTCAATTCCACCAACTCACGCAGTGGCGCATGATCTCCATCCATGCTGAACACGCTCTCGGTTACAACCAGCGTTCGGGACCGCCGCTGGCCGGTGAAGTTCGAGCGTTCAGGTTTAGGCTGTGGACTCTGGACTGTGGACTTTGGACTGTGGACTTTGGACTGTGGACTTTGGACCTTGGCATCCGCCCATTTCAAAATGTCTTCCAGCGCATTGAGGTCATTATGAGCGAAAACGCGCAGTTTCACCCCGCACAGACGGGCCGCATCGACAATGCAGGCATGAACCAGCTTATCAATGATGATAACATCGTCCTTTTCCAGCAGCGCGCAGATAGTTCCCAGGGCGGCGGCATAACCGGTGGGGAAACCAAGGGCGGCCTGCGCGCCTTTGAAAGCGGCGAGCGTCTCCTCCAATTCCTGGTGCGGAGGAAGCGAGCCGCAGATCAGACGTGAGGCTCCCGCGCCGGCGCCATAGCGCTCGACAGCCCGGACCGCCGCCTCTTTCAGAGCCGGCTCATTGGCCAGACCTAGGTAATCATTCGAGGAGAAATTGAGCAACCGCCGACCGCCCAGTTCAATGCGCGGCGATTGCGCGGAATCCAGAGGCCGCAGTTCGCGGTAAAGGCCCTGCTCACGAAGACCTTCGAGCCGTGCTCGTAGTTCCTGCTCGAAGTCGTTCATCTACTTGGCTTCCGGCGCCAGGGCCCAGTGGCCGCCGATCATGCTGGCCACTACATCTCCCTTGTGGTGCAACGCCGCGTCATACACTCTGGAAACCTTGCCCGGAAATGGGACCGCGATGAGGTCGGCGAGTGCTCCCGCTGCCAGTTCGCCCGCGCGCCCTTGCATCCCTAATGCCCGCGCGCCGTTCACCGTGGCCATCTGCAGGATGCTTTTTGCAGAAAGTCGCGGCTCGCGGCTGGCCAGCGCGCGCATCTCATCGAAGAGATTGAGTTGCGCCGGGTGCCGCCGGGTCGCCTCTACGCTGGCCAGGCTGTCGGTCCCCAGGCAGAGGTTCACACCCGCCCTTCTCAGCCGGGTCAGTTGGAAAGAATTGTGCCGGAAATAAGAGTGGCTGCGCGGACAATGTACCACGCTCACCTGCCGCCTTCCCAGCAAGGCCGCATCCGCCCGAGCCAGATAGTTCACATGCGCCACCAGCAGGTTGTCGTCGAGCACGCCACAGCGCTCGAGGTGCTGCACGGGCGAACCCTGCCCGCAGTCGGACATGTCGCGCCCGCTGCGCCGCAACCAGTCGAACATTTCTCCGCTGCCCTGGGTGAACATCGCAAATTCCAGGCCGGATTCCGCCACGTGGATGCACAAGCGCCAGCCCCGGCGGCGGGCGGTCCGGGTGCTCAAACGAAGCAACTCTGGCAGGGTTGAATAGGGAGCATGAGGCGAGAGGGCGGGCTGGCACCGTGGGTGGTGGAGCGAAGCGATTTTCTGCAGTGTCTCCTTCAAAACCGCGCGCGGCGTGCGACGGCTCGTAATGCCGATCATTTCAAGGAACGACAAAACCCGCAGCGGAGTCGAGTTCCACATCTTCGGCAACAATTGCGGCACCGCTTCGATATCGGCCACCGTAGTGGTTCCGCTCCGCAACAACATATCCGCGCCGCTGAGCCACGAGGCTGAATAATCCGCCAGGTCCCATCCCGCTTTGGTGGAAGTAATCTGTTTCAGCCAATCAGTGAATATTTTGGGGGGAGAAAAATGGCCGGCCATGTGGGTGTAATCCAAGTGGCAATGGGCATTGACCAAACCCGGCAGCACAACGACCTCACCCAAATCCAACACGTTCGCGCTGTTTCCCGCAGCCAGGTCGCGCCACCGGCCGACCGCCCCGATGCGCTCGCCTTCCACCTGGACCGCGCCGTTCTCAATAGCGGGGCCGGAAATTGGGAGAACTACACGGGCTCGGAGGATCATCGTGATTATCCGATTTAACCTTTTGACACATTTAACCAGGTTAAATGTGTCAATCGAGTCAATCGGGGGGACACTAGAGGTCCCGGTCCTGCCGCGTTCGTTTGCCGCGCGCGGCGACTTTTTTGTTGCGTGTTTTGTATTTGCTGTGGCGTTTTCGGATTTGCTGCTCGATTTTCTTGGCGACCAAATCAATGGCGGCGTAGAGGTCGGTCTCGGCATCCTGGGCAAAGAGGTCGGGCCCGGGCACGTTCAGGCGGACGGAACAGGAGAATTGGCGTTCGGGCGCTTTGGTCTGGTCGCGGTCCAGGGTCACCCGCGCGTTTACCGCGAATCGGTCCATGTGCTCGAGCTTTTTGATGCGATCGATGATGTGGTCTTCGATGGCCTTGGTCAGCGTCACGTTATGCGTCGAGAGGATCAAGTTCATGGCCGCATCATGCAATCGCACCGGGAGAAAAGCCAGCGAAAGATGAGGGGCGACGTGAGGCGTGAAACGTAAAACGTGAACTTACTCCCGAGCAGATTCGCGTTTTACGCTTCACGTTTCACGCATCCCGCACAAAGCTTGAACCTCCGTGGCGATTCCGGTACATCTGCGGCAGTGCCAACCAAAGTCATTGCTGTCGCCAACCAAAAGGGCGGTGTGGGGAAGACCACCACCGCGGTGAACCTGGCCGCATGCATCGCCTCCGTTGGGCGGCGCGTGCTCTTGTTCGACCTCGATCCGCAGGCGAATGCCACCAGCGGCGTCGGCCTGGAAAAAGTCGAAGGCGCCAGCGCCTACCGCGTGCTGCTCGGGGAAGGCACGCTACTGGAAAAGATTCGGCCTACGGCGTTCGAGCGGCTGGAAATCATTCCCAGCGAGGTCGATTTGTGCGGCGCGGATTTCGAGCTGGCCAGGACGGACAATCACCTGAAACGCGTTACGCTGGCGCTCCAGCCGGTGATTGAATCACAACGGTTTGATGTCATCTTCATCGATTGCCCGCCCGCGTTGGGCGTACTGACTTTGAACGCCTTCGCCGCGGCGGACGGGGTGCTGGTGCCGTTGCAATGCGAGTATTATGCACTGGAAGGCATCTCGATGCTCAACCGCGTGATGGCCCAACTGCACGACAACGGGGTCAACTCGCGGCTCGAGCTGCTCGGCGTCGTGATGACGATGTTCGATGGCCGGACCAAGCTGTCCCAGCAGGTTGTCAGCGAAGTGCGCGAACATTTTAAAGAGCGGGTTTTCGAGACGGTGATCCCGCGCAGCACGCGTCTGGCCGAAGCGCCGAGCTTCGGCAAACCCATCCTGCACTACGACAAATACAGCCCTGGCGCCGCGGCGTACGAAGTGCTGGCGCAGGAGTTCTTGGCCCGGCTCGGAACGTAGGGCTCGTTGGCGCGCCGGCGGCTTAGGTACCGTATTTGACGCCGCAGCCGTAGGAGCGGGTCTGGGTCACGGTGACCTTTTCTCCGGCCTCCGGTTTTTTTTCCGTTCTGCGTTTATCGCCTTCTGCGGTTTAATTGGACCAAAGAAAGCATTTCTAACATTTCGCCAAATAAGGCATCTTATAACTGTGCGATTCGTGAGGTCCCTTTTATGGCTCGGGTTTGTGTGCTGCACGGGGTTTGCCGCCCGGGCTGCCCACACCCAGGCGCGCTTGCTGCTGCTTGTGGAAACCGCACGGCCCGGCGACACCGTGCTGGCCGGGATCCAACTCCGCATGGACCCCAAATGGCACACCTACTGGAAGAATCCCGGCGCCTCCGGCATGGCGACAACCATCCAGTGGCAATTGCCGCCGGGTGTCACCGCCGGTGAAATCCGATGGCCCCTCCCCGAAAAGCTGCCGGATGCGGACCTGACCACCTACATTTACAAAGACGAAGTGGTGCTGTTGGTGCCGCTCAAGCTTGCGCCGGACCTGCGCCCCGGTCCGCTGGAACTCAAGGCGGATGTCGCCTGGCTGGAATGCGAGGTGTCTTGTGTGCGCGCAAGCACCGGTGTCGCGGCCACGCTGAACATCGGCGCCGAAACCAAACCTTCAAAAGACGCCGCTGTACTCGCCGCGTGGGAAAAGAAGCTGCCCAAAAGCGGTCAGAGTCTCGCCGCCCGGGCGCGCTGGGAAAAACCAGCCAACGGCAGCACCCGTTCGCTGCTGCTCGAGTGGACCGGAGGCGCCACGGTAAAAGAGCCCGATTTTTTCCCTGACGGCAGCGAGCAATTCGAGGTGCAAGGGCCCACCGAAAGAGTGCCGGCGGAACCGGGCAAGGTTCGGCTCCGCAAAGAGGTCAGAAAATTGGAAGGCGATTGGCCGAAGGAAATTTCGGGAGTGGTCGTGCAAGGCGTCGGCGCCGAACGGGTGGGATGCGAAGTCAAGGCGCCAGTGGAGTCTGGCGCCGCGGTGGCCGCAGTGCCCGTCCCCCCGCTTTGGCAGATGCTGCTCTATGCCTTCATCGGCGGCTTGATCCTGAACCTGATGCCCTGCGTCTTGCCGGTCATTGCCCTGAAGATCCTCGGCTTCGTCGGCCAGGCCAGAAACGAGCCGCGCCAGGCGCGCAAGCTCGGGCTGATTTATGCCTTGGGAGTCCTGGTCTCCTTTCTCGCCCTCGCGCTCTTGGTGATTGGCGTCCAGGCCGCCGGGCACAAAGCCGGCTGGGGCATCCAATTTGGCAATCCTTATTTCCTCCTTGTAATGACGACGCTCGTCACCCTCATCGCGTTGAACCTCTTCGGCGTTTTCGAGATTACCCTCGGCGGGCGCGCCTTGGGCGCCGCCGCTGGCGCTTCCTCAAAGGAGGGCGCGGTGGGCGCATTCTTTAACGGACTGCTGGCGACTGTCCTGGCGACCTCCTGTACCGCGCCGTTTTTAGGCGCCGCCGTCGGCTTTGCTTTGGCCCCAGGTCAGGTTGCGTACGTGACTATCATTTTGTTCCTGATGCTCGGTGTCGGCCTGGCATTTCCATACGTCGTGCTCACCTGGCAGCCGGCCTGGCTGAAATTTGTCCCTAAACCCGGTCCTTGGATGGAACGATTCAAGATCGCGATGGGTTTCCCGATGCTGGCGGCCGCCGTCTGGCTCTTCAGCCTGGTGTCGCTGCACTATGGCGAACGCTCCTGGTGGCTGGCGATTTTCCTGGTCATGCTCGCCGTTGCCGCCTGGATCTACGGCGAGTTCATCCAGCGCCATCGCGCACATCCCGGAATTTCCGTGGCGGCGCTCCTCGCGGTCCTTGCGGCTGGTTATTTCTTCGCGCTCGAAGGACACCTCCGCTGGCGCGAGCCGAGCACAAACACCAATAGCAACGTGGCTCTCGCTCAGGACCCAAACGGTATCCCCTGGCAGGCCTGGACACCTGCCGCTCTCGCGCAAGCGCGAGCCCAAGGACGGCCGGTTCTCGTCGATTTCACCGCCAAATGGTGCCTCACCTGCAACACGCTCGTCAAACCCGCGCTCGAAAGCTCCTCCGTCCGCAACAAAGTCAAAGACCTGAATGCTGTCGCCTTGCTGGGCGACTACACGAGTTTTCACGATGACATCGGGGATGAATTGAAACGCTTCGGTCGCGCCGGGGTGCCGTTGGTGCTGGTCTACCCCAAAGACCCAAACGCCCCTGCGATTGTCCTCCCGGAGGCTGTGACTCCTGGCATGGTCGTCAATGCCCTCGACCGCGCCGGCAAGTAGCCCTGAACTATCAGGATCTTTACGAAACAAAAGACGGCAGGCTATAAAACAGGCCACAACCTCAATATCCGTCCGTATTTACCGGGTCCCGATGCCGTGGACATCAAAAACAGCCCCTGTTTACCGTGCCCTGACTAGTTGCAGATTAATGATCCGCCGTATTTACCGTGCCCAGATGCAAAAAGCATCAAAAACAGCCCGTGTTTACCATGCCCTGACGGATTGCAGATTCACAATCGCCCGTGTTTACCGGGTCCTGACGGATCCTGACGGATGCTGACGGATAACCTGACGGATTAAAAACTCAAAATCGCCCGTGTTTACCGAGGTCCTGACGACCTGACGGATCAAAGGGGGGGTACTATATACATATATGCCTATACCCTGCACATCACCTCGTCTGGCTTCGTCCATCTATCCCAAACTGCAACTAACATCGACTAACATCGACTAACCGCGGCAAACCGCGACCAACATTCATTAAATCACTTTAACCTAATTCAGCCTGATTTAGGTTAATTCAGCCTAATTTAACCACAAACACCTCGTAGAGCCTTGGAGGGCCCCGACTAAGCATGGGCCGGTGAGGTTTGCAATCGGTTAAAGGTTGAGTGGTCCTGGTGTTACCCACTTGCGAGGGGAGCCTCTCTTCCAACACCCGCTAGGGCCGGCTGATGCGAATGCGCAAGTAGTGAGCGGCGGAAGAAGGCACCAGGGTATTGTCGGTGACGGTGACGGTTTCCGTGCCATCATGGTTATCGACCGCGGTTAGGGTCGTGAAGGCAGGACCGGATTGCCAGACACCAGAACCAGGGTTGTCGGTCACGTCGAATAAATAACTAATATCCGTGGGTGCGGGGTGCGTGCGTTTGAACGTGACAGTCAAATGGTTGTTAGTCACGGCGTTGGTAATCGGTGAGGGGTTCGGAATGTTTGGGTTAGTGTTAAAGGCGTACTCAAAGATGTTAAGCAAGCCGTCGTGGTCCGGATCAGCGCCGTCGGCGGCGTTGCCGGTGTTGCCGATCGTGCCGAAATTGGCGAAACGCCATTGATCAATGGGTAAAGCCACATAAAGGGTGACCGGCAGCACGGTCAAAGACAGCGCCGGGTCCGCCGTCTGGACCAGGAGCGTAGCGGTATAAGTACCGTTGCTCAGGCGGGAGGGATTCAACGAAAGATTCACCACTTCGCTGTTGGACCTGGGCACCAGCGCGGCGTTGGCTGACAGGCTCAGCCAGGGCGTTGGGCTGAGTCGCACGGCAAACCCGCTCTGCAAATAGCCCTGATTATACGCGACTTGGAGGCCCTGGTTGCCGACGGCATTCTGCAGGCCGACAGTGCAGGCATTCGAGATTCCGACGGTCTGATATTGCATGAGGATTTCGCCGGTCGTCTTGAGAATCAGTTGGCAGGTGACATTGGTGGCGGTGCCTTTGATGGGCGCTTTTTGAAATTGAAGCGTGAACGTGCCGGTGATGGAGTCTGTTGCGCAGAAGATTTTCCCGGCGGTGCTCAAGTCGAGGTCATTCCAAAAAAACGCAATGCAATTCGAGGGCGCCAGGGAGTTGGGTAGGGTCCGGTTCGTCGAAGTGTCTCCGGCGAAGGGATTGAACGACACAAAACCGTTGGGGGACACATAAAGTTGAGTGTACAAGCCAGGCGATTGGGCGCCGCTGAAAAAGGGGAAGCTAAAACCGATATCGATGGGTCCCGCGATGCCTTCATCTTTAGCATTCTTAACTGTGAGCGCGGTAAAATTGGTAGTGAGGTCCCGGCCAATGCCAGAAATGTCTCTCCAGGCAAAGACTGGTCCGCCGAGTTGGGATGAGTTCATCGCGCTGTAGATGACGGAGTTGGCGCCCGTTACGCTGAGGGAATAGGCAAGGGGCAGGCCGCCGCTGTTGGTAATGAGGAGCGGAAGGCTCAGGGCGGGCGAATTAGAGCCGAGGGCCTGGGTCAAGGCAGGAGCGAAAAGGCCGGCCTGCGCCGGCTGGCCGGTAAAGAATGCGACCGAGCGAAGGAGCGGCGGGACGGTGAGCGTAACAGGATTGGTGTCGGCGACGGAGAAGGTGAAGTTGCTTAGGGCCGCGCCGGCGAAAGTGTCCCACCAGGTGGCGGCGTAGGTGCCGGGTTGGAGCCCGCCAAGCGGAACCGTGCCGCCCAAGGTGGCAGTGGCATTTGGGTAATAGATATTGGTGCGGTGCCACAGCCAAAGGGTGGCGAAATTGGAATTACCAATCTGATAGGCGCCGAGCATCGAAGCGTAGGGGTTCAGAGTGAGATTGCCGAGGTTGACCCAATCCTGACCAGGGTTGTAGAGCTTCACAGTGTGCGGACCGGCCGGGACGCTCACGGAGAGAGTGTAGTTGGTGTTTACGTCGGCGGTGTTAGTGGGGAACGAGATTGAATTAGCCACGCCGCCATCCAGGTAGATAGTCAAGCTCGCGCCGGACTTAGCGATGATGAGGACCTGGACGGAGAACGTGCCGTTAGTCGGGTAATTGACGAGAAAGGTAAAGCCGTTGGGGGTCATGCTGCGATGGAAGTTGCCTTGTAAAAAACTGGGCAGCGTGCCGATGCCGCTGGGCGCAGTGTCTCCCACCGTAAACGTATCCTGAGTGGCATCCGCATACCCGCCGCCGGGCGCAAAAACCAGGGCGGTGCCCTGCGCGCAGGTCACGTGCGGCGCCGACCGGGTCAGCGTCTGTTGGTCCGCCAGACCTGAATAGAGCACGAAGTCGCGCCCAGCATGGAAAAGGCCATAAGCATTATCAGCCTCCAAGCCGTCGCCGTACCATTGCTGAGCGGCGCCGGACTGGGCGCCCATGAGGCCAGCCCAAATCGGTGCGTGGAATCCCAGGAAGGGGACGCCGTTCGAGCCGCATTCACCGCTGAAGATGGGTTTGACGGGCTGTCCGGCGGGCACGCCCGGGGCACCTTGCAGGCCTGAGATGAGATCGCTCGGATAATCATGGTGCTGATAGTAATCGCATTGATTCCAGATTTGCTGGTTCAACTGCGAACTGGTGGTAATCAAGTGCTGATAAACGTCCTGCGACCGGATGAACTGGGCCATCTCATCGTGCCAGGCGGCAATGTTCGTCCATTGATTGGCATAGGCCGCATCGGTGAACTGGACTTCATTAAACAACTCCCAGCCCATGATCGCCGGCGAGTAGCCCCAGCGGGCGACGATGTAACGAAACTTCCGTTTGGTGAGTGCCCCGGCCTGAGCATTGGTAAAGAACTGGGTTGCGTTGGTGAGGAACCCGCCGTTGGCACTGTTGTAAGGATTCTGCTCCCACTGCGGGTTGACGTTGCTGCCGGGAATGCTGGCGTATTGGCCATGATGTTGCAGCGTCACCTGGAAGAAGATACCGGCCTGCTCCGCGGCGCTGACAATGGCATCCCATTTCTGCGCCACCGGCAGGCTGAAGGTGCCGAAGGTGCCGACCTTGGGCCATTCGAGGTTCAAGCTGTCGTAAAAATTCATCATCCAAACCCGGGACCAGTTCTCGCGTGCTCCGCCGAGTTTGGCGAAGATCGTCGGAAGCTGAGTATTGTTAGTCCACCAGGCGACATCGTGCCCGAGGGGGAAATGTCGGCGGCCATTGCTGGTGATAAAGCGGTTGGTGTTGGCCGGGTCTACGCGCACGTAGCCTGGACTGGTAGGTGTGCCGGCAACGGTCCAGGAGGCCGGCTGCAGATTGGCGACTGTGATGGGGAGGCCATTCATGTTAACGCCGGCGACCTGATAAATACCAGCGAGCGTTGGCGTGTGGCGCACCCGCCAGGTGGTGCCGCCGTCAAAGAATGCGAGGAGCGTATTGGTGGTGCCATCCGGCTGGGCAATCTGCACGCGGACATCCGTTTGGGTGTAATCGAAAGGGTCGGTAGCCAGGCCGGCGAGGTTGAAGGAGGCCTCGATTTTGGGATAAACATCGGCCCGCGCGGATACTGCAAACAAAAACCCGCAGACAATTTGTCCGCAGATAACGCGGATTGACGCAGATTTTATATTCTTTTTCTTTTGCTTCATCGGGGCCAATCGGCGTTATTTGCGGGCGCAGGGTTCGCATAATACTCCTGCATTCCCGGTGAGAATCAACGGAAATCGAGGACAAAGTTTGACAAGGCGAAGCCGAATTGGTTCGCTGTCGTCAGGTTCTGAAAAGCCCACGATGAAAATGAAAGGACTCCCAATGACTGCATCTCAAAATACGGACCAAACCAAATTTTCTTCTCCGATCACGCGGCGGCGTTTTTTGGCCGGGACCAGCGCCTCGGTGCTGGCGTTCACGGTGATCAAACCCGAACTGGTCGGCGGAGCGGCGGCCAATTCGAAAATCGACCTGGGCCTCATCGGGTGCGGCGGGCGGGGCAAATGGATTGCCGATCTATTCAGGAAGCACGGGGGCTACAATGTCGTGGCCGTGGCAGATTATTTCCAGGACCGCGCGGACGGCGCCGGGGAGCAGTTCAAGATAGAGGCTTCCAACCGCTACACGGGCCTATCGGGTTACCGGAAGCTCCTCGAACAAAAGCTCGACGCGGTCGCCATTGAAAGCCCGCCCTATTTCCATCCCGAACACGCCGCCGCGGCGGTCGAGGCCGGGCGGCACGTTTATCTGGCCAAACCCGTGGCGGTGGATGTGCCGGGCTGCCTGACCGTCGAGGAGAGCGGGAAGAAAGCCACGGCAAAGAAGCTTTGTTTCCAGGTCGATTTTCAAACTCGCGCCAACAAGCTGTACCAAGACGCGGCGCGACGGGTTCACGAGGGCGAACTGGGGAAAATCGTATCGGTCGAGGCAAATTACCAGTGCGGCGCGACGTGGGACAGCATGGACCAGTTGCTGCGCAAAGACCCGAAGAATCCTGAGACGCGCCTGCGGGCCTGGGGTGTCAGCCGCGTGCTTTCGGGCGATATTATCACCGAACAAAACATTCACACGCTGGATGTCGCCTGCTGGATGCTCGATGCGGCGCCGGTGCGGGCAGAGGGCACGGGTGGACGCGCGCGGGATTTTCTCGGTGATTGCTGGGACCATTTCGCGGTCATATTTTATTTCCCCAACGACCTGGTGGTCAGCTTCAACTCGCATCAATCGGGTTTCGGTTATGACGACATCATGTGCCGGGTGTACGGCTTAAAGGGCACTGTGGACACGCACTACTTTGGGAACGTGATGGTCAAGACGACCGACTATTACAACTCCGGCAGCGTGGGCAGTCTTTATACCGATGGGGTGGTAACCAATGTCGCCACTTTCCACGACAGTATCACGCGGGGCGAATGCGGCAACCCGACGGTGGCGCAGAGCGTGCGGAGCAATTTGACGACGATCCTTGGGCGGATGGCGGCTTACAAGAACGGAGCGGTCACGTGGCAGGAGATGATGCGGGGGAAGGAGAAACTCGTGGCGGATTTGAAGGGGTTGAGGGAGTGAGAGACCGTGATGCGTGATGGGTGATGGGTGAAGGAGTTGCGCGCCTGTGAGGCGTGGTTGATCGGCCGGCCAGCAGGTTAAAAACGATTGAAAATCTGCGCTACGGGGTTGGGCTGTGAGGCCATTTCAGGGCCTGCCGGAGCGCGTTCTGCCCATCCTGAACAAAGTTCGCCACTTTCTTAAGGTGGGTGCAGCCACGAGGTGCGTGGCAACCCCTCGCTTTAGACGCCAAACCGCTGGCCTGCCTCGCTTGGCAGCCAAGCCGTTCCGCCGCTTTTCACGGGGTTTCTTCGCTTCGATTGCATTACGTTCATCATTTCATTGACAATATTTCAACGAAATGGCTTGGGCTTTTTGGCGGCTGGCGTCGTCCTTGCTCTCTTGGGTGTGCATGCGAATGGACGAGTTATGGTTGTGGGTAGGATGGTTTGGCCAGATCTTGAGGAGCCATCTCGAATCCGCTTTGCGAACCAAAACTCGTTCGCGGAAAGAGCGTCCTCAACCCCTTGATGAGCTATGAGCCGAGCCAGGTTGCCTCTGTTGCGGTGGCACGAACCGTTGCGCGTGGGTTTCCTGCCAGTGAGCGATTGTGCGCCGTTGGTCTATGCCCGCGAAGCGGATTTGTTTGAAAAATATGATTTGGAAGTCGAGTTGGAACGCGAAAACAGTTGGGCCAGCCTTCGGGACAAAGTCATTGATGGGGAGTTGGATGCGGCGCACGCGCCCGCGACGCTGCCGTTCCTGGCCAACCTGGGGCTGGACTCCGACCCTTGCGCGTGTGTCAGCGGCCTGGTACTGAGCCTGCAGGGCAGCGCGATCACGATTTCCCGCCAGCTTTGGGAGCAAGGCGTGCGGGACGCGGCGACGCTGCGCGAGCAAATCTACCGGACCTGGGGCAAACGGAGTTACACGTTCGGGGTGTCATTCTCATTCTCGACACAGGAATTGTTGCTGCGGCACTGGTTCAAATCCGCCGGCATTATCCCGGAAGTCGAGATTCGGATCGTGGCGATTCCGCCCGAACAGATGTTCCCGACGCTCAAATTGGGCTACATCGATGGATATTGCGTCAGCGAACCGTGGACCTCGGTTGCAGTGCAGGCGGGGGTGGGGGTCTGCGTCGCCACCAGCGCGCAACTGGCGCCGCGGCATCCGGAGAAAGTGCTGATGGTGCGCCAGAGTTTCGCGACTGGCCGGGCCGATGAGCACGAACGGCTGGTGGCGGCCCTGCTGGAGGCTTGCGCGTTCTGCGACGCGCCGGAGAATCGATGGCAACTAAGCGACCTGCTGGCCCAGCCGCATTATGTGAACGCCCCCGCGGAGTGCATCCAGGCCGGTCTGGCCGGACAATTCAGTTGCAGCGTCCCGGGCAACGCCAGCCCCGTTGATGACCTGGTCGTCTTCCATCGCGACAACGCTAATGAACCCTGCGACGGCAAAGCCAGGTGGCTCATGAATGAACTTTATGAACTGCTGAAAAACACGATCTTCAAGTATCAAAAACAGGAGCGGACGCCGGTGCTAAAAAACATTTTTCGCCGGGACATCTTCGCGCGAGGCCAGGCGCTCCTGCTCGAGGCGACCGGCAAAACGGATACTGAGGGTTGCGGCGAGGCCGTGCCGGCGGGTTCCGGTGCGTAGCAGCCGACGTCAGGAGGCTCTGATTAACTGCGGATTGGGGATACGGAGTGCAGCACAGCGAGAAAACATCAGAGCCTCCTTACGTCGGCTGCTACCAGGCACAAGATTTTCCGCGCCTTCCTCCGAGGCGCGGACCGGGGACTGGGCGCCACCAGGGTTCTCGGCGCCCAGCCCCGGATATTTTTCGTGATGCGTGATGCGTGATGCGTGAAGGTGATTCGAGAGGGTTTATGCGTCGCGGACCGCCCACTACGCAGCGTGTTCCACGAGGACAGGAAGGATTAGCCTTTCAACGGCGGCACGTCTTTGCGATCCAGGCGCATGGCGGCGGTTTGCTGGCGGCAGAGTTTGCAAAATGATTCTTCCGTCAGGGTCAGCCGGTGTCCGGCCAGCGACAGCACGACCCAGTTGCGCCTCAAAGGCTTGGAGCCAAGCGGGCGCATTTTAAGGCTGCCGCGCGCCAGTTCCTTGTGGACGGCCCACGGTGCCAGCACCGACACTCCCAGGTTGAGACGGACCAGTTCCTTGATTGCTTCGATATTGCCGATTTCCATAATCGTGCTCGGCACGACTTTCAGGTCCTCGAAAAAGCCGTCGAACAGCCGCGCGGTGGCGCTCGAACGCTGGTAAAGAATCAGCGGCTGCTTGCGGAGATCATCGCTTGAAATGGGCCCGCCGGCGGCCCAGGGATGCGACGGGGCGAAGACCAGCATAAGCTCATCCCGGAAAAGCGGGCGCACTTCCAACCCGGCATGGCTCTCGGGCGCGATCCCGAGCGCCAGCTCGACTTTCCTGGCCCGGACCATTTCCATCACTTCGGTGGTGTCGCCGGATTCCACCTGGAGTTCGAGCCGGTCGAGCGATTTTTTCAGCTCGCGAATGACAGCCGGCAGGAGGTGCTGGCAAATGGAAGCCGCCGCCGCAACGCGGAGGCGGACCTGGCCCCACTTGCCCAGGCGCTTGACGGATTCGGCCGCCTCTTCCAGGGCGGCCAGGGCGGGGCGAATCCTGCCCAGAAGCTGCTCACCGGCCTGGTTGAGCAGCATTTTCTTGCCGGCCCGATCGAATAAGCGGCAGCCGAGTTCGGTTTCCAGGGATTTGAGCCCGTGGCTCAGAGCTGAGGGGGTGAGGTGCAGCCGGGCGGCGGCCGGGGCGAGGCTGCCGGTCTCGGCGACGGCGCAGAACATTCGTAAAAGCCGGGTTTCCATTCAGGTCCTGTTGGGGGGCAATCTAGCCCTGGTGAAGAGGGAAGCAAGGGGCGTTCCAGCGTAATTGCCACGAAAGAACACAAAGAGAACAAAGCACAAAGACACTTTTAAAGCGCAGCTCGACACGGGAAAACGAAAACACCAAATTCCAAATTCCAAGCCCCAGGAAAGCATCAATCTTCAAATTCCAAATGTCCGGTTCCGCGGAACCAACGCCGAATCGCACTCCCCATTGAAGATTGGGATTTGGAAGTTTTCCTGGGGCCTGGAATTAGGTGTTTAGCCGTTGTCGCTTGCTGGCGGCGGTTCCTTGCAGCTAGATTGTTTCCGGCCTTATGACCAGCGCTGAAATCAGACAATCATTCCTGGACTTCTTCAAATCCAAGGGGCACGCGATCGTGCCCTCGTCGAGTCTCATGCCCGATTCGCCCAATTTGTTGTTCACCAACGCGGGCATGAACCAGTTCGTCCCTATCTTTCTCGGCCAGCGCGCACCGGATGTCTCGAAATGGCCCGGCGCCATTCCTGGGAGCGACACCCGTGCCGCCGATACCCAAAAATGCATCCGTGCCGGCGGCAAACACAATGACCTTGAAGACGTCGGTTTGGACACTTATCACCACACGTTTTTCGAGATGCTCGGCAATTGGTCATTCGGCGATTATTTCAAAAAGGAAGCAATTGCGTGGGCCTGGGAACTGGTCACTGAGGTCTGGAAATTCCCGAAAAACCGGCTCTATGCGACCGTTTTCTGTCCCCACATGGACCCTGCCCGTTGGAGGATCGACCTGGAAGGAGCAATTGACTCTGCTCAGACCAGGTTAGACGGCGGCTTATCCGTTTATGTGAACAAGACCTCTGCCGCCATGACCGATTCCGATGAGGAGGCAGCATCCTACTGGGCGGAGCTTTTCCTAAAGGCCGGTTTGGATCCGTTCACCCATATCGTTCCTGGTGACAAAAAGGACAACTTCTGGATGATGGGCGAGACCGGTCCCTGCGGCCCGTGCAGCGAAATTCATTTTGACCTGACCCCCCAGGGCGACAGCAAAGGCCGGTTGGTTAACCAGGGCAGCGCCGAGTGCATCGAAATCTGGAACCTGGTCTTCATCCAATTTAATGCTAATGCGGACGGCTCTTTCTCCCCATTGCCTGCGAAACATGTCGATACCGGCATGGGTCTCGACCGTGTCACCAGTTTTATCCAGTGCACAAAGAATTTCACCGATTTCAACGGCATCGTGTCCAACTATGAAACCGATGCCTTCCGCCCGCTGTTCGATAAGATAGAGAAGCTGAGCGGCAAGAAATACTGTTCGACATTGCCCGCCGTCGGCACCACCGGTGCAAGCGAACAGGAGAAGATAGACATAGCCTTCCGCGTTATCGCCGATCATATTCGCACGCTGGGGTTTGCCATCGCCGATGGCATCATTCCTTCCAACGAAGGCCGTGGCTATGTCCTCCGCCGTATTCTCCGCCGCGCCGTCCGGTATGGGCGGTCGCTTGGGTTTCATGAACCGTTTTTCTACAAGCTCGTCTCTGTCTTGGCCGAGAAAATGGGCCATGTCTTTCCCGAACTCCGCACCAAACAGGAGCACGTCGAGGAGGTCATCCAGCGGGAGGAGACCGCGTTCAATAAGACATTGGATATCGGTATTCGAAGATTCAACGAGGTCTGCGTGGGCGAAGTCGCCCACAGTTTGTTTGGAGGCAAGACCAGTAGCGAGAGGGCGAGTCGTGAAATCGATTTCCTAGATAAAAATCTTTCCAGGGACTTCGACCTAGTAGTCGATACAGCGAGAGCCATTGATCCTAATTGGAGCGTGTCCAAAGTGAAATCAATCCGGGGTGAAAGGGCCTTCGAACTTTATGACACCTACGGCTTCCCTCTCGACCTGACCGAGTTGATGGCCCGCGAGCGCGGTCTCATTGTGGATGTCGCCGGATTCAACAAACTGATGGAAGAACAGAAGGCCCGCGCCCGCGCCGCGCAGAAGAAGACGACTATCACCTTGCAGGACGACGTGGATTTGGTGGCATTCACGGAATTTGTCGGCTTTAAGGAGACCAAGGTATTGTCTCGGGTTCTCAAGGCGATACCGCAGGGCAAACGCTGGGCGGTAGTGCTCCCAGAGTCGCCTCTCTACGCAGAGATGGGCGGGCAAGTTGGCGACACAGGCACCATCACAGCCCGTGCCAATATTTGGCCGGTTGTCGATACGAAGAAGGTACATCTTACTTGGTTGCACATCATTGATGGTGATGAACCCCCGGAGGTTGGCACACAAGTTAGCGTGGAAGTGGATTTGGCACGCCGCCACGCCATCGAACGCCATCACACCGTCACACATTTGCTCCACTGGGCCTTGCACGAAGTCGTCAGTCCCGATGCGGTCCAAAAAGGCTCCTACGTCGGCCCGGACAAACTGACGTTCGATTTTAGCAGCGCGGCGCTCACGCCGCAGCAAGTCGCGGATGTCGAGAAACTCGTCAATGAGCGCATTCTCGACAATGCGCCGGTAAGCTGGACAGAAATCCCATACCCGGAGGCGAAGTCCCGAAAGGACATCATGCAGTTTTTCGGTGAGAAGTATGGAGACAAAGTGCGCGTCGTCCAGATTGGCGGGAAGCCTGCCGGCCTGAACGGTTACTCGATGGAGCTTTGCGGCGGCACGCACACCAGGGCTACCGGCGAGATCGGACTGTTCCGGATTGTGGCAGAATCGGCCATTGCGGCCGGCATCCGCCGTATTGAGGCCGTCTCCGGGCTGGAAGCTTACAAGAAGGCGAACGAGGAGTTGCAGCTCATCAAAACCCTCTCGGGCAAAGTCAATTCGCCGGTGGGTGAACTGGAGAAGAAGATCGAGTCGCTGCTGGCGCAGCAGAAGGAACTGGAGAAACAGCTCAAAGGGATGCAGCAGAAGCAGGCGGTCGAGGTTGCCCGCGGCCTGATTGCCAAAGCCCAAACGTTGGGCTCGACGCGCACGATTGTGGAAAACCTCGGCGCTGGCGACGGCGATTTCCTGCAAGCGGTGGCGGACGCGCTGAAAGGCCAGTTCAAAGGCGTGGTAGTGCTCGGCGGCGCGACGAACGGCGCGGTGGCGCTGGTGGCGACGGTGTCGCCCGAGTTCACGAAACAAGTGCAGGCCGGCAAGATCATTCAGACGATTGCGCCGATCGTCGGTGGCAAGGGCGGCGGGCGGCCGGATAACGCCCGTGGGGGAGGGAAGGATGTGGCGAAGCTGGACGAGGCGCTGGGGGAGGCGAGGAAGCTCATTCAGCGATGAAAACCTGAACATGCTCGCAGAGGAACAACCCAGCCCTGAACAAATCGCGATTTTCCGCGCGATGTCGCCGGAGCGGCGATTGCAACTGGCCGAGCAGCTCTATTGGTCCGCTCGCAAGATGAAGGCGGCAGGTGTTCGAATGCAGCACCCCGACTGGTCGGAGGAGCAGATAACTGCCGAAGTCAGAAGGATATTCACCCATGCTCGAACCTGAGCCTTTCCTGGTGCTCGTATGCCCGCTGAATCGGGCTGGTATCCGCTACGTGATCAGCGGCAGCGTTGCGGCTCCATTCAAAAAGGACACGCTATGTTGAAATTAATCCTCGTAGCCATTCTTGTGGCGCTGCTCTTCGTCGGTGGCCTGGCCGTGGCGCTGTTCCACTTTTGGGGATGGAAGGGGTTGGTGGCCTTCCCGTTCCTGCTGATCGTGCTGATTTGGGTGAGCAAAGTCCTCCTCGGCAAATTATTCAAGGGCCTTGCCCTGAGGCTCTTCTCGATGAAATCCAGCGCCTTGCGCGGCGCCAGCATGACGGTGCATTCCGTCACTCCGGTGCCGGAGCCGGTTGGGGAGGACTCGGCGGACGAAAACGAGGAGGAAGGAGACGAGGATGAAGAGGTGGAGGACGAAGAACCACGAGAGGAGGACGGGAACGAGGAGGAGGAGGAAGACGAAGACGAAGAGAAAGAGGAAGAAGAGGAGGAACGGAGGCAATACTACGCCGTCGATCTCACGGTCACTCCGTCCGACAAGTGCCAGGGACGTTTTTGGGAGCCCGGCGAATTCATTCTTGCCTCCGAAAAGGTCAAGGGCCTCGAGGATTTGGAGGAAAAGGAAGTCGGCTCGGTCAACGAGGTGCTGGTTTGGAACGGCTCGGAGTTCGGCCCGGATGAGGAGGGAAAGTACCCCGGCTCGCAACGCTTGAAGGTTACCTTTGGCGTCAAGCCCGGCAGTACCAAGGCCTGGCTGCAATACTACAATGAAACGCTTGGCCCATTGGAATTGCCACGGTGGGAACTGGGAGCGGTCGAGCGGAGCAAGGGCGCATGAGCGCCAGTCGAGAACAGAAATCAAGCTGGCTGCTGTTCTGCGTGCCTGCGTTTCTTCGAGGACGCGCGCGGCTCGTGTTCTCGTCCGAGGAACTGACGTTCGAAGCGACCGTGAAGTTGAAGTTCCTGAGCGCCGACAGCATACGTTGCGAAGGGGATTTGTTCGGCAGCAAGTTCAAGCTTGAGGCCCGGAGCCGACGGCGTCTGCCCGGGGATGTGAAGGATGCGATAAGGATTCAATTTGCGGGCAGGTTCGAGCACGAGGAAGGTGCGTCGGGCGACTTCACAATCCGTCAGCAACGGGATGGCGAGTTGATGAGGCTTGGCGTGTACGGGACCAGCCCGTTGCTCCGAGTGGTCAAGCTCGAACCCTCGGCTGTGGTTTCTCCTTTGGACGTGGAAGGGTTCAGGGACGCCAGGATACGTTTGGAGCGATGGCATCGCGCCATAACTCCACCAGCCGTCTTTCCCGCCAAGCCAGCGAAGAGATTCTATGTCGGGCGCTGTGTCACCGAAAAGGGTTGTCAGGACGGCATCGTGCCAATGGCCTCTGTCCTCTCGACGCTGATGCTGGTTTATGAACTGGTCTTGCTTCCGAAGTACATGAGCACGGATTAGGTGGACGCAGCGCGAAAGGCTTCATTTGCAAAATGCAGGAGACGGCGCAAGGAGTTTCTGATCATCAGTTTGGGGCGAAAGCGCGGCGGGCGTTACCAAGAATTGATTAGAGACTCTTTACATCCTTTACAATGATTTAGGGATAGGGATGCGTATTGACATTCGATTCGGCACCCGATAACCCGACGATATACCATGAAAAGGCTGCTGAATTCCGGATTTTTGCGAATGGCCTTGGGTCTTTTGCTGTTGTGCGCATCGATTTGTTCGGCCTCCGCCGGACAGGGCTCTAAAACCGTCTCCATCCACCAGGTGCCGGCGGCGGTGAAAAAGACCATCGAAGACCAGGCGACGGGTTTCAAACTGGGCGACATCGAACGGGAAGAGACTGACGGCGAAGTTACTTATACGGCGAAGATCAGCAAGGAAGGCCAGGAGAGCGATTTCACTGTAGCCGAGGATGGCCGGTTGTTGACGGTCGAGGTCGAATTGGAAGAGACTCCGTCGGCGGTGCAGAAAACTATCAAGGCGCAGGTGGGCGAAGGCGAAGTGGACAGCATTGAAAAGAATGTGGAAGAGGATGATTACGAGGTTGAGTTCGTCAGGAAGGATGGGACCGACAGCTTCTTTAGCGTAAGACCAGACGGGAAGCTATCGACGGTGCAGGTGACCCTGAGCGAGATCCCTGCCGCGGTCCGCAAAACCATCGAGGCAAACCTGGGGAAGGGAAAACTGGGGAACGTTTACCGCCTGAGCGAGGACGCCGCAGTTTCGTATGACGCAGAGGTAAAGTACGAGGAGAAACCGCGGGAGCTGGTAATCGCCGAGAACGGCAAACTGGAGAGCGTGCAGGTGTCTTTGTCAGAAACGCCGGAGCCGGTGCAAAAGACGATTAAGGAAAAGCTTGGCGATGGGAAGCTCATCCGGATTGACCGCTCGTTCGAACAGAAGATGGGCGTGATGCCTTATGAAGTGGAGGCACGGAAAGACGGAAAGCCGTTCAATTTCAGCGTCGGCCCCCGGGGGAGATTCCTGGGAATGGATGAATGAAGGGGAGCACGGGACCACGGGACAACCAGACTACAGGACTACGGGACCACTGACCACGGGACTACTGATCAAGTGCCCCTATAGGATTCATGGTCCTGAGGTCCGTGGTCCCGTGGTCCTGTAGTCCCGTGGTCTCTATTATTGGCTGCGGGGCGGGCGGGGCGGAGGGAATCCACCGGCGCCGGCGCCAAAGCGTTTCATCATCTGCTGCTGCATCATGGTCTGCATGCTGTCGTACTTGGTGAAGTCTGAGGGTGGTTCGAACAGGCTCGCCTCGGGCCCGGAAAGCTTCACATCTTTGAAGAGCATCGTCACGGCGGTGCCCTGTTCGGCCTGCTCGATCTTGACGGGAAATTTCTTGAGGTCGGTCGCATTCCAAATAATGGATTCGTGCAGGTTACCCTCTTTATCCGTGACGACGGCTTTATTTTTTACGCAATCATGGCCGTCAACGGTTTCCTTGCCCAGTTCAGTTGTTTCAAATTTGAAATCGCTTGCTGCGGCGCCGGCGCTGGGGTCCTGGAGGGGAGTCTCGGCATAGGCCTGCATCCCAGGATAAATGAGATAGCTGACCTTTTTATCCGGGCGCGAGATGGTGATCATTTTGTCCATGCCCATGCTTTTCATCTGGGCGGCGGCTTCCGGGCGCATTTTATCGCTTTTCATCTGGGTCAAATCCATTTCGAACCGGGATTTGCCCTGATCGAAGCTGATTTTGCCGGGCATGGTCATGGCGTCATCAGCGGAGGCGCCTTTGGTTTGCATTTCCATGGTGGCGGAGAAAGAGGAGTTGTCGCCGAACAGCCTGGCGGTGCTGCCGCTGAAGCGCGGGCCGGCCGTGGCGCCGCCCATGCCGCCGCGGGGGCCGAATTGGGCTTGGGCAGAGAGGAAACCGAGACAAAGACTTGCGGTTAGAATAATTACAGATTGAGTTTTCATATTTCCAAACGGTGTTTTTTACCCGTCGGTTGAGGATGGTGGTTAGCAGGCGGGGCAGGGAAAAGCCAGATAAACTTTTTTTGCTTGAACAAAGCGGTCGCGAGGCAGTCTAATCCACGTTAGAAGCTGTTATTTAAGACGGCGAACGTAATTACGAAAAAGCTATGAAGAAAATCATCCTCTCAGTTGGGTTGGCGGCGTTTGCCGTCGCGGTACAAGCGGGCGAAAGCAAAGCGGCCTGCTCGGATAAAGACGGGGGCTGCTGCGCCAAAGCCACGGCGACGACGACCAAAGTAGATTCCAAGCAGACCGGGAGTTGTTGCGCGGCGATGGCCAGGAGCGGGCACAAGTCCATGCACGTGACGCATGTGTTGCAGAGCCCGAAGGCGGCAACGCTCGGCTAAGTTCTCATCGTTACCGGTTTTGTTCATCCCTGCGCCGATAGTGAAGGCGCGGGGAGAAACTCCAAATTCCAAACACCAAACTCCAGGAAAACTTCAAATTCCAAGCTTCAAAACGTCCTCCAAAGACCGGTTTGAAGTTTGGGGCTTGGCGCTTTCCTGGAGTTTTGGTGTTTGGAATTTGGAGTTTACAGGCGGGCCGTGAGCAATTCGCGTTGAAAGATAAGTTCCTTGGGAAGGTGGGAATACAGTTTCATAAAGAGCTCTTCCTGCATAAGGATTTCGCGCCGCCATTCTTCGTTGTGAATCGCCTGGGCCTGCTCGAAGCGCTCGTGGGTGAAGTTCGATATTCCGGCCAGGTCGAAAGTTCTTGGGTTGGGCACCCAGCCTAAGGGGCATTCCTCGGCATCGATGCGGCCCCGGCAACGGTCCACCATCCACTTAAGCACTCTCATATTTTCGCCGAAACCGGGCCAGATGAATTCGCCCTGGCTGTTTTTGCGGAACCAATTGACGTGGAAAATGCGGGGGGGGTGCTTGATGGCTCGATGCATGTTGATCCAGTGGCGGAAGTAGTCGCCCATATGGTAACCGCAGAACGGCAGCATCGCCATCGGATCGCGCCGGACCTGCCCGGCGCCGCCCACGGCCGCCGCGGTCATTTCCGAGCCCATGGTCGCGCCAATATACACCCCATGCACCCAGTTAAAGGCCTGAAAGACCAGAGGCACCGTTTCACCGCGCCGACCCCCGAAGATGATGGCGCTGATGGGCACGCCATGGGGATCGTTGGCTTCGGGAGCCAGAACGGGATTATTCGTCATGGCCGTGGTGAAACGGCTGTTCGGGTGAGCGGCCTTTTCTTTTGATTCAGGCGTCCATTTGTTTCCCTTCCAATCAAGGCATTCCTTGGGAACCGGTCCGTCCTTGCCCTCCCACCAGACATCGAGGTCCGCCGTGAGCGCGACGTTGGTATAAACGGTGTCGCGCGAGATCATTTCCACGCCGTTGGGATTGGATTTGGAATTGGTGCCCGGCACGACGCCGAAGTAGCCGGCTTCGGGATTGATGGCGTAGAGGCGGCCATCGGGTCCGGGTTTCATCCAGGCGATGTCGTCGCCAATAGTGCGGATTTTCCACCCCTTGAAGTGAGCGGGGGGAATCATCATGGCGAAATTTGTTTTGCCGCAAGCGCTGGGGAAGGCGGCGGCGACGTAGGTCTTTTCGCCGGTAGGGGATTCGATGCACAAAACCAACATATGCTCGGCAAACCAGCCTTCCTGGCGCCCCAGATAGGAACCGATTCGCAACGCCAGGCATTTCTTGCCGAGCAGCACGTTCCCGCCGTAATTCGACCCCACTGAGATGATGGCATTATCCTGGGGGAAATGGGCAATGTAGCGCCGCTCGGGGTTGACATCCAACATGCAATGGAGGCCGCGGTTGAATTCATCGCTCTCGCCGAGTTGTTGATAGGCGACATCTCCCATGCGGGTCATAATGCCCATGCTCAGGACAACGTAGATGGAATCGGTCAGTTCGATGCCGACCTTGGTGAGCGGCGAGCCGGGCGGCCCCATCAGGTAGGGAATGACGTAGAGGGTACGCCCGCGCATAGCCGCCGTGCAATAGCCACGAAGCTTCTGATACATCTCTTTGGGCGCCATCCAATTGTTGGTTGGACCGGCTTCTTCCTGATCGACGGTGCAGATGAAAGTGGATTGCTCGACCCGAGCCACATCGTTTGGATTCGAACGATGGTAATAACAGCCAGGAAGCTTTTTCTGGTTGAGCTTGAGCAGCACGCCCCGGGCGACGGCTTCCTCGGTCAGGGCTTTTTTCTCCTCCTTCGACCCGTTGCACCAGAAAACCTGGTCTGGCCGGCAGAGATTGGCCATTTCCTGCACCCAGGCCAGGACGGCTTTATTGGCGGTGCTGCATGTCCCAAGAGATTCTTTCATCATAGTCATTTCGCTCAGCTTCCTGCCGAGTCGGGTCCGGTGCTGCCATTGTTGCGGGCCGAAACTATGCGCTTGCGCTCCGCCGGGGTCAAGCGCGCCTTGCGGGCTGAAAGCTGCGCCACTGTAATCGGTCAGTGACGGCGGCCGGAGCGCGGACATTCCTGTCCGCAGCAGTGTGCTACGCGCGAGATTGGCAGCAAATCCGGGCCGTGCTGGCGTTCGGAAGTTGCTGCGGACAGGAATGTCCGCGCTCCGCTATTCCCGCCCGCTGTCACTGACCGATTATGCGCCACTATTGTTTGGCGCTGCGCCAACGGGAGGAGTAATTTAATGTCGGCAACAAACCGTGAGCGTCACGACCGAATCCAAAATCGCCCCTGACACCTCGCCGTGTCTGGCGCGGTCAGTTGTCAACGCCTTGGCGCAGGATCCCACGCTCGAAGCCGTAACCATTAACCGGGTGCGCAAGACCATTTCGGTCGCCACGCTGGGTAAAACCGATCTGCCGAAGCTCACGAACCGCATCAGCGCGACCTTGCAGCAGGCGCAAGAGACCAGGAACCAACGTCATTGCACGTTGCTGGCCGGGGAGGGCGAATGCAGGACCTGTGTCCAACCTCTCTCGGAGACAGAACGCCAGAGAATCACGATCGCCCACGAGGGCGACACTACCACCATTGCCAGGGTGACGTGCCCCACCGCGCCGAAATTCTGGCGCTGGCGCGATATTCCCTGGCCGAAGGTGGTACAGCGGGATGTCGAGTTTTTCGAACACGCCGACGAGCAAATCGACGAATGGAAAGCGCAATTGGCGGCGGCGCTGCTATGCGGTGGGGTCGGTTTGGGCGCCTGGTTTTTTCATGACGGTCCGCAAGCGGTGGCGGGTTATCTATTGGCTTACCTGGCGGGTAGCTGGTTTACGGCCCAGGAGGTCTGGGAACGATTGCGGAAGGGCGCGATTGACGTGCATTTCCTAATGCTGGCGGTGGCCGTTGGCAGCGCCAGCATCGGTGCCTGGGGTGAAGGCACGACGCTGCTGTTCCTGTTCTCGCTCTCCGGAGCACTCGAGCATTTTGCGCTGGGCCGGACGCAACGCGAGATTCGCTCGCTGTTCCGTGAGGCACCTAAATTCGCGACGACACTCGACGAGCATGGACACGAGCACGAAATCGAAGTCGAGAGATTACGTCAGGGCATGCGTCTGCTCATCAAGCCCGGCGCGCAGTTTCCGGTGGATGCTGAAATCCTCAAGGGCCAGACGGCCAGCGACGAATCGAATCTAACCGGCGAAGCGACCCCGGTCGAAAAGCGCATCGGCGACGTTGTCCTGTCCGGGACGCTCAATCTTTGGGGCGCCGTGGAAGTCCTGGTGCTGCGTCCGGTCGCCGAGAGTTCGTTGCAGAAGATAATCCATCTCATTAAGGAAGCGCAGCGCCAGAAAGCTCCGGCGCAACAATTCACCGACAAATTCAGCACGTATTATACGTACATCGTGCTGGGGCTTTCAGCGGCGATGTTTTTCGTCTGGTGGCTGGGATTCGGGCAGGCCGCCTTCGCAGCGAAGAATGCCGCGCACAGCGCATTTTATCATACGATGACGCTGCTGGTGGTGGCCTCCCCTTGCGCCCTGGTGCTGTCGATTCCGTCAGCGGTGCTGGCGGCCATCGCCTGGAGCGCCCGGCACGGCATTTTGTTTCGCGGCGGCGCGGCCGTCGAGAAACTGGCGGGAGTAACGGCCGTGGCGTTGGATAAAACCGGTACCCTCACAACGGGCGAATTGCGGGTCGAAAAAGTGGAGAGTTTTCCGCCTGGCCGCGAAGCGGAGGTAGGGCAACTGGCTTACTCGCTGGAACGATTGTCCACGCACCCGCTGGCGCGCGCGATCAGCCGGCACGGCAAACAGCAGGGGCTGGAATGCCTCGAATTGCACGAATTTGAATCGGTGACAGGTCAGGGGTTGCGCGCGCGGCGCGATGGGCAGGAATGCCTGCTGGGCCGGCGCGAATGGCTGGCCAATATAGGCCAGGCCCAAACGATACAGGACGTGCCGCCAACTGAGGCCGGGCTCTCGGAAATTTGGCTGGCGCAGGGTGATTTGCTGGGGCGCTTGCTCCTGCGGGACGACATCCGGCCTCAGGCTCGAGGCGTGCTGGAGGAGTTGCGCGAAGAAGGCCTGTACACGGTGGTCTTGACCGGGGACCGTAAAGCGACTGCGGAGCACTTGCGCTCGCAGTTGCGCCTTGATGACGTGCGCGCCGAGTTAAAACCCGAACAAAAGCTCGAGGCGATTCGAGATTTGACCAGGCAGGGCCAGCGCGTGGCCATGGTCGGCGATGGGGTCAACGATGCGCCGAGCCTGGCGGCCGCGCACATCGGGGTAGCAATGGGCGCGCGCGGCTCGGACGCGGCCCTGGAGCAAGCCGACGTGGTGCTGATGCACGACCGACTCGAGAATTTCCTGGCCGCGTTCAGACTCAGCCAGCGCGCGCGCCGCGTCATCCGCCAGAACCTCATCGTTTCGCTTGGCACGGTGGCGGTGCTGGTGACGTTGGCGATTTTGGGCACCATTCCGCTCACGGTGGGTGTGGTTGGCCACGAAGGGAGCACGGTGGTGGTGGTAATGAACAGCTTGCGGCTGCTGTTTGGGAGAGGGCCGGCCAAAGCAAGCGTGAACGCGTGAGGTGATGGGCCGTAGCGCGGCATGGTCAAGCGATTTCAAAGGCTTGCCTTTTTCCAGCGCCTGCTTTACATCTTAGCGCTCTTATGAATACCAACCACGGCCTGCCCCTGGTCGCTCCACGCGTCACGCCGGTCCTGGACCCGAGCTTTCGTCCGGCGGTGCTGGCGAATCGCGCTTTTCGCGAACAGGTCCACGCCGCTAAACCCGTGGCCGTATTGCTGGCGCTGGAACAAACCGACGGAAACGTCTCTCATTTTCACACTCAAATCTTTCCTGAAACCGCCCCGCAAGCGGCCGGCAATTTCACTTACCTGGAACGAACCATAAAGTTCCTGCTGTGGTCGCGCGGCGGTTTCCGCCTGCATTTCGATGGCCCCCCTTCCATGGCTGCCAAACTGGCCGCGCATTATCGCGAGACTCCAACGGGCAAGTTCGATTCGAATATCGTTGCCGAGCGCATGTTCGACCATCCGCTTGCGGTGGCGCACACGACAAACCCGCCCGCGGAGCGGCGGAGCGCGGCTGCTTTGGGGCGGCACCTCGAGGGCTGCCGGATCGGGTTCGATCTTGGCGGCAGCGACCGCAAAGTAGCGGCGGTCATCGATGGCAAGGTGGTTTACAGCGATGAGACGGTGTGGGACCCGTATTTCCAGCCCGACCCGCAATACCATTTGGATGGCATCATGGATTCGCTCAAAAAAGCGGCGGCCCATTTGCCCCGCGTGGATGCCATTGGGGGCAGCGCGGCGGGCATTTACCTGAGCAATCGGGTGAAGGTGGCTTCGCTGTTCCGCGGCGTGCCACCGGAGGTGTTCAATCGACGCGTTAAGGATTTGTTCCTCGGGATCAAGCAGGCCTGGAACGGCGTGCCATTCGAGGTCATCAACGACGGAGAGGTCACCGCCCTGGCTGGCTCGATGTCGCTCGCCAAAAATCGGGTGGTGGGGATTTCACTGGGAACCAGCACGGCCGGAGGGTATGTGAATGCCGAAGGCAACATCACAAACTGGATCAACGAACTTGCCTTTGTGCCGGTGGATTACAATCCGCAGGCCCCTACGGACGAGTGGTCGGCCGATTATGGCTGCAATGTGCAATATTTTTCGCAGCAAGCCGTGGGTCGCCTGCTCGCGCCCGCCGGCATCGAGGCGGACCCGAAACTCCCGCTGCCCGACAAGCTCAAGCAGGTCCAGCAACTCATGAAGGAGGGCGATTACCGCGCCCGCAAGATTTACGAAACGATTGGCACGTATCTGGGGTACGCGGTCGCGCATTTCACGGATTTCTATGACCTGGAGAATATTCTGATTCTAGGCCGGGTGACTTCGGGTCCGGGCGGCGACGTGATCATAGCCGGGGCCAAAGAAGTGTTGAAGGTAGAGTTCGCGGAGCTGGCGGGCAAAATCGCTTTCCATATTCCGGATGAGAAGGACAAACGCCACGGGCAGGCGGTGGCGGCGGCCAGCCTGCCGAAACTGAATGGAAAACGATGATGACTCCCTATCACCAATTGATATCCGAATACGCCGGCCTGCTTGAGAAAGGCAGGTCCTATCCACTCGGAAGCTTCAAACCGGCCCCGCGTCAGGAAATTTCGCCCAACGCCCCCAAAGCCCTGTTTTTCGCCCCGCACCCGGACGACGAATGCATCGTTGGCGGCATAGCGGTGCGCCTCCTGCGCCAGGCGCGGATGAAACTCATCAACGTGGCGGTCACCTTTGGCAGCAAACCGGAGCGGAAAGCCGAACGGTACCGCGAGCTGCAGAATGCGTGCAAGTATATCGGCTTCGACTTGATTGCTACCGGGCCGAACGGGCTCGACCGCATCAACCCTAAAACGCGCGAGCAGGACCCCGCTCACTGGTCTGCTGGTGTGAAGGTCATCCGGGAGATTATCGAAAAACAACAACCCAAAGTAGTGCTCTTCCCGCACGACCATGATTGGAACAGCACGCACATCGGCACGCATTTCCTGGTAATGGACGCGCTCAAGCAGATGCCGGCGAGTTTCGAATGCTACCTTGTGGAAACGGAGTTCTGGGGCGCGATGAGCGACCCGAATTTGATGGTCGAGATGAGCACCGAAGACCTGGCCGATATGATGGCAGCGACGACTTTCCATGTGGGCGAAGTCAACCGCAATCCTTACCACCTGTTGTTGCCCGCGTGGATGATGGACAACGTCCGGCGCGGAGCCGAGGTGGCGGGAGGCCAGGGGGGAGCAGCACCTGATTTCACCTTTGCGGCCCTTTATCGTCTGCGCAAATGGGTCAAAGGCCAGGCGACGAGGTTTTTCGAAGGGGGGAAAATGGTTCCCTGCTCGATGAACGTCGGCGAACTCTTCGCATGAACAAAGCATTCATGCGCGCGGCCATCCGGCTCTCCTTCCAAATGATGCGCCGGGGCGCCGGCGGGCCGTTCGGCGCCGTGGTGGTAAAGGATGACAGAATCGTTGGCCGCGGCTGGAACCAGGTGACGTCGGCAAAGGATCCGACGGCTCACGCGGAAATTGTCGCCATCCGCACCGCCTGCAAACGCTTGAAGACATTTCATTTGGACGGCTGCGTCCTCTACACCAGTTGCGAGCCTTGCTCGATGTGCCTTTCGGCAATTTACTGGGCACGCCTGGACAAGGTTTATTATGGGAACGAGCGCAAAGATGCCGGGAAGATCGCTTTCGATGATGATTTGATTTATCGGGAAGTGGCGTTGCCGATCGGCCGGCGGCAACTCCGGATGAAGCAACTGTTACACGAGGAAGCCCTCAAGGCATTCGCCGAGTGGGAACGGAAGCCGGACAAGATTCTCTATTAGGCGCGCGCCGAGATCTCCAGCATCCGCTCGATGGGCAGCCGCGCGCGCTCGATAATGTGCGCCGGCAATTCAATTCGCGGCGCGAGCTTCTTCATACAATCCCGCACCTTCTCGATCGTATTCATCTTCATGTATTTGCACTCGCTGCAATGGCACGGGTCGGTTGGCG
>Ga0210408_10000637_pt1 | contig 42169 bp, 36 predicted proteins | sample IncBWH4MmetaG_FD_155471 | JGI IMG/M metagenome (GOLD analysis project Ga0210408, IMG submission 155471) | Forest soil microbial communities from Barre Woods Harvard Forest LTER site, Petersham, Massachusetts, United States - Inc-BW-H-4-M | ecosystem: Environmental > Terrestrial > Soil >...
CTCTTGCTCTCCGCCGTCTCCGGACGTACCATCTCAGTAAACGAGGTCTCTGTGGGGCGCCTACTCCTGATCGACGCCGTGGCTGCAGCCGTTTCGCTGGGCATCTGGTATTTCGCCTTAGCCCGCTACAACCGCCGCAAAGGTGCGGCCGCGTTGCGCTGGGTCCAGATCGCCTGCCGCGGCCGGGGCAAAGTCGTCGAAACCCGCTGGACCGGCTCCTCCCGCCTCCACGCCCGCTTCCAGTTTCCGTCCCGGTGGTTCGAAAACGCGCACCTGACCCTGAACCTTCTGCCCCGCCCCTTGCCCGTGCAATGGCTCCTCAGCCACTGGCGCAAGCAGAAAGAGACCCTCACTTTCGAGGCCGATCTCGACTGCCCGCCCGCCTTCCGCCTCGAAGTGATGAACCACCGTTGGTGCGGCCACAGTGACGGCAAGACGAGCGACGACTCGCGCAAATGGGAGATCACCCGCCCCGGCCCCGTCGTCCTCACCACCCGCGCCCAGTGGACCCAGGAGCTCACCCCAGTGGTCAACGCCCTGATGGCCTCGCGCGAGCACAATTTCCTCAAAGTCCGATTCCGCCCCGACTCCCCAAACTTCTCCGCCACGGTGGATCTGCAGTCGCTGGCCGACCCAGAAGCCGCCTCCGGCTTCCTGACAGTATTGCGCGAGCTAGCGGCGGGAGCCTCGGCGAAGCAGTTGTAGAGGTCCCCAAGAACGGGCGCCCACCTTGACTCACCCACCGATGGCTACTAGCCTGGTAAAAATGGGTTTTGCCAGACCCGTGCTTTTGGCCGTCCTCACCGTCGCTCTCACAGCGTATGCGTTCGATTGCAACGCCACGACGCGCGAGCAGGCGATGCAGTGCTGTGGTTCCATGCGCTGCTCATCACACGGTCATCATGGTCAGGATTGTTGCACTACCATGCCGGCGATGCACGCGGTGGTCGACCAACCATCGTCTCTTCAAAGCACTTCGTGCACACCCGTCGCCCTTGGATTTGTGTCGGCATCCAGCGAATCCCGTGTCCTAGATTCTGGGGCTCGCGTCATTGCAGAGCGTTCCCACGCGCCGCCAGCCTCTTCCTCGCCGCCCGGCCTTCCTCTACGTATCTGATCTGACCTCGAGTCGGTTTCCCGGCTTCACGGTGACGCGTCCTCGGGGCAATTCCATCTTCGCTGGAGGCAAATCTGTGCGACTACAAAGTGCATTCCGCGTTAGTTGCGGAAAGTGGGCATCGCTGTCGCTGGTCGTGCTGTTATCTGTTTCAACGGCTCGGGGACAGGGCCCTGCGCCTGAAACGGCACCGCCGTTGTTTCCCGGCGGCGGGCTCATTTCCTGGGTTCCATATTCACCACACGCGGTCTGGTGCCGCAATCGCTGGCAGGCATTCCTGCCACCGCCCGGCCCACGTGCTCATGAGGATGGCATCAACTTCACGTGGGGCTTCTACCGCAATTTCGATTTGACAATTTCTTGTGCCCGTCGTGACGAATCACTTTGCCATGGACAGCGCACCGACCGCTGGAGGAACAGGTTTGGGAGATGTCATGGTACTCGTGAAGTACCGCTTCTATCGGCGAGACTCCCCACGAGGCACGACGCAGACATCCATCACGGTCGGCCCGAAGATTCCAACAGGCCGAACAAAACCTGGCAGAGAACTGGACTTACACCGGGCTTTTCAACGTGAGGTGGCTTGTAGCGGACGAGGATTTCCATTCCCTGATCCGATCACAGGGAACACAGGAAACCCGGCTCGGCAGCCTCGCGGATTCGTAGTAGTCGGCTTCAAGTCCAACGCGGTGAGGGATATAGAGGACCCTGCGCATTTCGCGAGGAAAATCGGGGTGCACTATCCGCTGGCGGTCGCGCCTGACGACCTGAATCAAAAAATCGGTGGCATCCAACGAGTCCAACCTAAAGCCGCTGCTCTAGTCTGTTCGGGTATCTTCACCACAATCGTACGTCCCGACTCGATGGGGAGGCTCCGGCGACATAGTGGGCGCCAATGCCTTCAGAACGACTCCGCCGCCGCCCCCGTCGTAGCGTGGAGTCCCAAAATGTGGTCCACGCTCGTCATCTTCAGTACTTGCTCCACATGTCCGCTGACGCCGGCCACGCGCAGCGCTCCGCCCGCATTCTTGACCTGGCCGGCCGACATCACGATGATCCCAACTCCGGTGCTGTCAATGTGTGTCACGCCGGTCAGGTCGAAGATAATCTTCTTCCGCTTCTCGCGGACCAGCCCGTCCGTGGCCCATTCGAGCTGCTTGCAATCCCGCCCGATCGTGATTCTTCCCGCAATTTCCAGAACCACGATGTCCGGCGGCAACTCCCTGCTCTGAATCTGCAACATAAGCCAGGCTCCTTTCGCCCCTCGAAACCAGTCTCAGGAGAAACGGCCGCCCATGAAAACATCGCCCAGATTCCCCTCCCCCGGGCTGATCTTGGCCCTGAATCTTAGGACCACGGCCAATCCCAGTCAATCGAGATGAATGGTTGCCATCGCCCGACTCCTCCCGAAACTGCCCGGCAGGGTCGAGTCCCCGCAGAATCCATGACTTTCGTCACCCCAAGCGGGGCATTCCACTGCGCCATTCTTGTATCCTGTAACTGGGGCGGGGAAAGAGATGTCTGCATGACCCTCCGATTTGCTGGACTCCTGGTCTTCACGTTTCTCATCCTAGGCTGCACATCGCCCTGTTCTGCACAGACCCCTCAGCCAGTGCCCGTGCAATCACCCGATCAGCGACCGGGAAGCATCAGCGGAACCGTTGTGGACCGAACGGGAGCCGTCGTCCCGGGAGCCCAGGCCAAACTCACCCGGCCAGATCAATCCCCGCAACAAGACGTTCTGTCCGGCAACGATGGACAATTCTCCTTCACCAACCTGACACCTGGCCCTTTCCAACTCACAATTGCGGCGGCTGGCTTCGCGACGCAAGCACTTTCTGGAACCTTGCATGGCGGGGAGCTCTACGTTGTGCCGCCGGTCGCGTTGGCCATAGCCACCGCGGTCTCTGAAGTGAATGTCGCCCTCTCCCCGACCGATGTGGCCGAGGAACAGATCAAGGATCAAGAAAAGCAGCGGGTGCTCGGAGTCATTCCAAATTTCTATGTCAGCTACGACCACCATGCAGTTCCCCTCAACTCCCGGCAAAAGTTCAAGCTGGCCTGGAAGATGACGGTGGATCCTGTCACCTTCGGAGTGGTGGCCATCGTCGCAGGAGTTCAGCAGGGACAAGATGATTTCAGCGGCTACGGGCAAGGCGCACAAGGTTATGCCAAGCGCTACGGTGCTTCGTTTGCCGACCTTGTGTCCGGGACCTTCATCGGAAGCGCCATCCTGCCATCGATTTTGAAACAAGATCCACGCTATTTCTACAAGGGAACCGGCAGCCGGCCATCACGCATGCGGTACGCGCTCGCCAATGCCGTGATTTGCAAGGGCGACAATGGACATTGGCAGGCAAATTACTCGAACATCCTCGGAAGCCTCGCCGCCGGCGGTATCTCCAACCTCTATTACCCGGCGGAAAATCGCCACGGCGCGGGGTTGACCTTCGAGAACGGGCTCATCGGAATTGGCGCGACCGCCGCAACCAATCTCCTGCAGGAATTTGTCGTCCGCAAATTCACACCCAGCGTTCCTAAGCAAAGTCCGGACCAACCCTAGGGGGTTCGCAACCTCCAAAGCGCAGCCTCACCTACCCAACCTGGCCATCCCATTCGGCAAGCAGCGTCCGGCCAAGTGACGTCCGCAACATGGCACTATTGGCGAAGCCTCGTCCAAACATTCCCGGTCGAGCAACTATTCGAACCCACCACAAAGGGAGTAAACTGAAAAGCGCCCAGTTCAGGGCTGGTTAGGGGTGATACGCGTGGCAGAAGTTCGACTGCAGGAGGGCGAGTCCCTGGAGAACGCCCTTCGCCGTTTCAAGCGCAAGGTTCAGACCGAAGACATCATTAAGGAAGTGAAGCGTCACTCCTACTATCTGAAGCCGGGCGAGAAGCGCCGGGTGAAGCAAGCCCTGGCGCGCAAGCGTGCGCGAAAGAAAATCCGCAAAGAGCAGGATTAGTCTCGACCGTAAAGGCCGCTGCTTCGCGCAGCGGCCTTTTCTTTCTGCCTGACCACCCCCTACGCCTCTCGACAATCCGTTTTCGTTTGCCAGGGTGTATGCCGCGTGGCCCAATTTCGTAGTGCGGGGAAATGCAAAAGGGCCGCTCCCCCGTTCCCTCGATCGCTAACTGCGAGCGCTCGAACAGAGCTAAGCGCTTGGTTCCGACATCTGAAGTATCATCTCTCGGATGGCCGGAAGGCGCTTCACTGCAACGTTTCGGATTTAAACGGGAAACGGATTGCAGCCCGAGTACGGACCCACTGGATCAAAGTGTATCCAGAACCCGGGGTTTCTCGATTAGAGGAATCAGGTGCTGGACCGGTGAGCGTTCATTAAGTCGCGCGGTCAGAGCTAGTTATTCTGTCGCGAATCCCCGTAACACCAACCGCCTCGGCTCCGGCAAAAACCGCTACCCAATCCCCCACACGGTCAGCAGATGCCGCAGCTTCGTCGGGTCATCCTCGATATACTGCAGCAGGAGCACACAAAATTGTCTATCGCTCGCGTGTCGGAGTCCTCCTTCAGCCTCCACTCCTCCTCAGGGATCAACCTCCGCGAAGAGACGCAGCCACCCCGTAGAAACACGGCTTGCCACGCCCGAGGCAGGGCGAGAGGCAGTTCTACCTAAACTGAAAAGTACTTGTCATTCCGACACGCGAGCGCAGGGAGCAAGGAGGAATTTGCTATCCGACCTTCTCTTCATGCTTGGCGACACAGCCGAAACGTCCCCCCTCAGGGCTGCGCCACTCCCATCCCCAGCAACTCGCAATTCTCGACGCATTTGTAAGTCTGCACTTCGATCTCGGCTTTCTTGTGTGATCTTTCGTCAGGAACGACCAGCAGCGATTGCGGCCCGTCTGCCAGGTTGAAGAAGCAGTCGAACTCCATCGTCTGCACACCCCGCTGCTTGCACGAGGTCTGCGCCAGGGCCGAGCCCAACTGGTCGGGCTTGTCGTAAATCTGATCGGCGAGCGCGGCCGGCAATACTCCCAGCGTCATCGGGACCGGCGCTTTGATTTTCATCCACAGCTTCTGGCCATCCTGCTCGGGCGTCAGGATGCTGTACAGCTTGGGCACCGCCGAGAGTTCATATTTCTCCTTCACCAGCCGCACCCATTGAAACTCGGGCTGCACGCAGTTCGCCACGCACGACCAGCTGTGATACGTGATCGCCACATCGTTAGGAGCAACCAGCATGCGAGCGCCGCCCTTGCCCAAGATCGCGCCGATCCCCTGCACAATGGCGCGTTCCGGCGTCCGTTCATCGTGAATGACCAGCACCATAGGCCGCGACGGCAGCAGATGGCATTCGTAGGTCGTGCTGGTGACGTGCTCCCGCAGGCAGCGATATTCGAGATTGCCCCAGGTTTCTGGACGCGCCTGGGCCGCCGTCCACTCCTCGGCCCCGGTCATGGCCAGGGTCACTGGCTGGTTGGCCTCGATGATGACGTGCATGTTCCCGCCGTCCGGCCCCGGACGGTAGACGCGCGCGGTGTGGTAATCGGCTGGATCGAGCTGCACGCTTTCCACGCTGGCGCGCACCCAGTCGAAGGTTCTGGATGGGACTTGACCCCACGCGGACGCTATTGACGCGCAAACAAACAGGGTGAGTAGCCGTGTTCTCATGTGAGATCCCACTTTCGATGGAGATTCGCTCTCTCGATTGTGGACATCCCCCATTCGGGCTACTACGGCTTTTCGACGGGAGAGGTTACAGAGGTAATAGTTCAGGGCTCAGAGACCGCGTCCGCCTGGCGAGAGTTGATTCGAAAACGACTGCAAAGCGAAAACCACGGCCAAGGCACTTCTTGCAGATCAGGTTCGATCCATGCAGCAAGTGCGCGACCGTGGTTCGCTTCCTACAACCCGTTATTGGTGAACCGATTTCTCCGACCTCGGTTGTACTCCTTCAAAACCTTTCTCGAACTGCGTGACCAGCGGCGTCTCGGCCGTTTGCAGGCCGTCGCGGCCCATCGCCCGCCACAAGTACTGATCGCTTGCCGACTTGGCATCGTACACGGCGAGCACATCTTCCGATGGCCGGCTTTCCACCCGGAGGATGATATCGGCGTCCTGCGGGCGATATACTACAATCAGCTTGCCCCAGTGCTGAATTGTGTCCTGCACGGCCACGATCGCAGCGCGATCGGCGGGCAGCAGGTCGAGGTTGAACTCGTCGCCATCGTAAGCGGCGACGTAGACGTAGCGCGCATTTCGCAACGTACCGGGGAAGGGCTGATCGGTTTGCGCGGCCGGCTTCGGTGCCGCCATGGCCAGGACGGCCAGCAATAGAGTCGCGCTGATGACGCCCCACAACGTCCGCATAAGTCTCCCTGACTTCCTCTTTTCCTTGTTTCGTTAGATGCCGCCTGAACGAACGTGGGTTGCTAGGTTCTCTCAGGTGTCAGGTCTCAGGGTCACCGACCAGAGGAGGACCTGTGGCCTGAGTTCTTCGACTTACCGATTTTGTCAATAACTTGCAGATATTTTGACATCTAGAAATGTGCTTAGAGGCCCGACGGCGCGTCGCCGGCCTCAGGATGAGCTTGGGGTCCATCCGGGCGCCAATCTCCGATTCTAGGCCTGTTTCCGTGCGCCCTAGGGGCATTCCCAACGGTCGTGATCGTGCCGGAGCGTTCCTGACTCCAGCTGCGCGCTTATCTCATAGTTACATTTCTCAGCAGCATGGAGAGAGCTCCACGCGATGAGCCCAGAGCTTCTAGCCCCCAGGACCTGGGACGTGTAACTGGTGAACGCAGACTGGCGACCTCGCGGTCGACAATCCACGTCTACGTTCCGGGTTGGGTTGCGGCTCGAAGATCGAGGCTCGTAGCTCACTCACATCACTGGCGGCACCGTGATCCCCAAAACATCCAACGTGCGGATCAGTTCGCGTCGCACAACGGCAACCGTCGCAAGCAGGAAATTCTTCCGCACCTCGTCGGCTTCGTTCAGGATGGGATGACGGTGGTAGAAGTAGTTGAACAACTGGGCTAGCTGAAAGGCGTGCTTGGCTAGGTAAGCCGGCTCGGTGGTCGCGATGCACTGGTCGACGATGTAGGCAGTCTTGGCGGCGGCGAGCCACAGTTCCCAGATCTCATTTCCGGCTTCGCCGCCCAGGTAGTTCTCAAAATTTTGCGTAGAGACGGGGCTTGCCGCGTCTGAGACGGGGCGAGCCCCGTCTCTACCCGATGAATCCGACGCGCCTTGAGCGAACCGCTCCGGATCCAGGCCGGCTTTGCGGAAAATGCTCGTGGCACGCACCACCGCGTATTGGGCGTACGGACCGGTGTCGCCTTCGAAGCTCAATGCGTCTTCGAAATCGAACGCGATCACCGACGGTTTGGTGTACTTTAGCATGAAGTAGCGCAAGGCACCGATGGCGATCTGGGTGGCGATTTCGCGGCGTTCGTCGTCGCTAAGTTGCGGGTGGCGTGAATCGACTTCGGACTTCGCTGAAGCAATTAGGCGGTCGAGAAGGTCGTCGGCTTTCACGCCAAAGCCTTTGCGGCCGGAGACTTCGATGTAGGAGCGCGCTTTGTCTTCTTCCGACAGCTCGTAGCCAAGTTCGGCGGCGCAGCGCGGGGTGAGCGCGACCATCTCGTAGGAAAAATGCGTGTAGTGATCGGCAGCGTCGTTATGGCCCAAGCCGCGAAGGGCTTCGATGACAGTGTTTTGCGCCTCGGACTGGCGGGCGTCGATGACGTTATAGATCTCGGCCACGTCGCCGAAGTGCGGATGCTTTTTCTCTCCCTCCGTCGCGGAGATCCACACCTGATGCCGGTTGGGATACTGGTAGAACTTGCGGTACTCGAAGTCGCGCCCCAGCAAGCCGAACTTCCACATGTGGTAGGCAATGTCTTTGCCCACGTAACCTACGGTCCCATTGGAACGTACGATGACTTTCTGGTCTTCCTCGGCGACGTCACTCGCCGACTTCGCAAGATCCACGCCTTCGACAGGTTCTATCGCACGCAGCACGTCGCCTTCGTAGCTCCCAGAAGTATCAGGTGTTTGTTTTTCCCCTGTGTCCTCTATGTCCCCGGTTGTTTCAGATTTTGGGGCAGTTCCCGCCCGCCGCATCACCCAGCAACCCTTGTTCTTGCCTTCACTTTCGAAGAACAGCACACCGCCTTCCTTCAGCTTGGTGAAGGCGGCGTCCCAGAAGTGCAGGCGCAGGATTTCGCTTTCGCGCGGCAGGAAGTCGTACTCGATATCGAGCCGGTCCATGGTCTCGAGGTGGCGGCGCAGGACGGCGACGGAAATCAGGTCGGCGAGGGCGGCGGTTTGGTTGCCGCCGGCTTCGATTTCGTGCAGCGTTTTGAGGCGAACCTGCAGATTCTGCTTGTCTTGGGCGTACCAGTGCGAGGCGCGGGCGTAGAGATCCCAGCAGTAGTAGTCAAAACGCGGCTCAGCAGCGAGTTGCTCGATTTCGGCGCGCGATTTCTTCTCCAGATAAAGAAATCCGACGACCACGTCAGCGACTTGCACGCCGGTGTTGTCGATGTAGTTCTGAATGTCGACATCCCTGCCGGCAAAGCGCAGCAAGCGGACAAATGTGTCGCCGAGGATCGCGTTGCGCAGGTGTCCGATGTGCGCGGCCTTGTTGGGGTTAATGCTGGAATGCTCAACCAGAATTTTGCCTGCGGGCGCATCGACTTTGGGGTTCTCGCCGGCCGCGAGCGCGGCGGCGACGGCGCCGCGTTTTACGCGCGCATTGACGTAGCCCGCACCTGCAACCTCGAGCTTTTCAAAGCCCTCGATGGGGCCTACGCCGGCCACGATTTCTTCGGCAATCTTGCGCGGAGCCTTGCGGAGCTTCTTCGCCAGCTCGAAGGCGAGGGGCATGGCGTACTCGCCGAGTTCGACTTTAGGGGGCTGCTCGACGACGATTCTGGGCAATTCGAGGTTATGGGTTCGACGCAGGAAGTCGCGCACCTGCTGGGTCAGACGGCGTTCGAGAATGCGGTACAAGGAGTCCCTCTAACTTGTTGAAGAAACTATGGATTGTAGCAAAGAGCGGGGCGCGGGACGGTTTGACGGTGGGGGAGGGGTTGCCTATGATGAAAAATTGGCTGGTGGCTTATCGTCGTTGGTCGTTGGCTCGACCCCATGCTTCCCGACGGTCGGCAAAGCAGCGGTTTGCGCAATCTGACTGAGTGCCGTTGAAAGAGACGCGGCGTTCAGGTCTCGCTAACGACTAACCACCAACCGCTAACCACAGTTTTTTTATGCGTATCGCTTACCTCGACTGTTTTTCCGGCATGAGCGGCGACATGTTTCTGGGGGCGCTGGTGGATGCAGGGGTGTCTCCGGAACTGCTGGAGAAAACAGTGGCGGCGCTGGATGTCGGGGCACGGCTGGAAATCTCGCGCGTCGATCGCAGCGGGATCACGGCCACGAAGGTCGATGTGTTCGTGCGTGGTGAGAAGGAGTTACCCCGGGAAGAGGTCTGGACGGCTGGCGGGAAGGAGCATGATCACGCTCACGGTCACGAACATCATCACGGCCAGAAGGGCGCTCACCAGCATTCGCACTCGCATATGAACGCGGGAGACTCTTCGCCCGATGAGCACAGTCACGAGCACGGGCACGGGCGGGGGTTGACGGAGATCCGGAAGATCATTCGGCGGTCGGCCATCAGCGACGGCGCGAAAAAAACGGCCGTCGCCATCTTTGAGGCGCTGGGGGCGGCGGAGGCGAAGATTCACAATGTTGCCATCGAGTCCATGCACTTTCACGAGGTGGGCGCGGTCGACGCGATCGTGGACATCGTGGAAGCAGCCGTGGGCGCGGAGGCGCTGGGCGTCGATGAGATTGTCTGCTCGCCGCTGAACCTGGGCGGCGGCACGGTGAAGTGCGCGCACGGGGAGTTTCCGGTACCGGCTCCGGCGACAGTGGAGTTGCTGAAAGGGGCGCCGGTGTATTCGTCGGGGATTCAGAAAGAACTGGTTACGCCGACCGGGGCAGCGATCGTGAAGGTGCTGGCTTCGCGTTTCGGGGCGTTTCCCGCGATGACGGTCGAGAAGTCGGGCTACGGGGCGGGCACGCGCGATTTGCCGGGGCATCCGAATGTGGTGCGGCTGACGATTGGAGAGGTGACAGCAGACGTGGCAAGCTTAGACGCAGCAAGCCGCGTCTCTACCCTGGAGCATACGATTGCGGACACCATTACCGTTCTTGAGGCAAATCTGGACGATCTGAATCCGCAGGTATTCGGGTACGTAATGGACCGGTTGCTGGAAGAAGGAGCGTTGGACGCGTTCGCGATGCCGGTGCAGATGAAGAAGAACCGTCCGGGGACGCTGCTGACGGTGTTGTGCAAGCCGGAGGATGCGGCCCAGCTGACGAGATTGATTTTCGCGGAAACCACCACGCTCGGGCTGCGGCGGCGAGATGAACAGCGGCAAACGCTGGCGCGGCGCTGGGTTACGGTGACGACGCAGTGGGGCGACGTGCGGATGAAGGTCGCGAGCATGAATGGGAGTATCACCAACTATGCGCCCGAGTATGAAGATTGCCGGCGCATCGCCGCGGAACGGCACGTGACGTTGAAGGCGGTGATGCAGGAGGCTACGCAGGCTTACCTGCGCGGGGGAAGCGCAAAACATTAACCCACAGAGAGCACAGAGGTACACTGAGTAAACCCTGGGGGCTCTGCGTGGCGGGATCGTTCGCGAGGTCGAAGTCAGAATCTTAAACCGCTGAGAACGCTGAGGATTCGCAGAGGACGCGGAGAAAAGCTTTTTACCGCAAAGAGCGCTAAGAAGAACCGCAAAGAACGCTAAGAGAACCTGGTCGCCTTGAAGATACAGGTACACTGAGGAAATCCCCAAGAGTCTTTGTGGCCTTCTGTGTCCTCTGGGGGTTGAAGAACTAAGGGAAAATGAGCAAGAAGTTCTACATCACGACTCCGATTTATTACGTGAATGCGCGTCCGCATATCGGACACACGTATACGACCATTGCCTGCGACACCATTGCCCGGCGTCATCGAATGCTCGGCGACGATACCTATTTCCTGACCGGCACTGACGAGCACGGGCAGAAGATCGAGCGCGCGGCGCAGGCGGCGGGGAAAACTCCGCAGCAGTTTGCCGATGAAGTGTCCGGCGAGTTTCGCGCGCTGTGGAAGCGGATGGGGCTGACCAACGACGACTTCATCCGCACGACCGAAGAGCGCCACAAGATAGGCGTGCAGGCGTTGTTCAGTAAACTGCGCGACAACGGGTACATCTACAAGGGCAGCTATACCGGTCAGTATTGCGTGTCGGATGAGATGTACGTGGACGTTGGGCCGGGCGAGCCGTGTCCGGAGTGCGGGCGGATTACGGAAACCGTTCGCGAAGAGAACTACTTCTTCAAGCTCTCGGCGTTTGTCGACAAGCTGCTGCAGCTTTATGCCGAACAGCCAGAGTGGATTCGTCCGGACACCCGGCGCAACGAGGTGATTTCGTTCGTGCGCTCGGGGCTGAAGGATCTTTCCATCAGCCGGAGCACGTTTTCCTGGGGTATTCCGGTGCCCGACGATCCCAACCACGTGATCTACGTCTGGCTCGATGCGCTGGCCAACTACATCACGGCGCTGGGGTACGGGTCGGCCGACACCGCGAAGTACGACACGTACTGGCCGGCCGACGTGCAGATGATCGGCAAGGAGATCGTGCGCTTTCATTGTGTCTACTGGCCGGCATTTCTCATGGCGGCCGGGCTGCCCCTGCCGAAGGGGATCATGGCGCACGGGTGGCTGTTGTTTGAAGAGAGCAAGATGTCGAAGACGCGGGGCAACATTGTGCGTTCGGAGACGATTCTCGACGTGCTTGGTGCGGACGCGCTGCGCTACTTCCTGCTTCGCGAGGTGGTGTTCGGCTCGGACGGATCGTTTTCGTTCGACGCTCTGGTGCAGCGCTACAACTCCGACCTGGCCAACGGGCTAGGGAACCTGGCCAGCCGCACCCTGACCATGATCACGCGCTATTTCAAGGGCGAGGTGCCGTATCCGTCGCATGCGGCGGCACGGGAGCCGTCGGATGACGCGATTGCGGAAATTGCCGCCGACGTGATTGGTGACTTCAACCAGCTGTTCGACACGTTCCAGTTTTCCAAGGCCCTGGAAGCATCCTGGGCCCTGGTGGGCGCGGTGGATAAGTACATCGTGGAAAATGAGCCGTGGGCGCTGGGCGAAAAGCAGGATGAAAACAGCCGGGCGCGGCTGGCGACGGTGCTATATACGTCGGCGGAAGCGCTGCGCATTGCGACGGCGCTGGCTCATCCGGTGATTCCGGATTCGACGGCGCGGATCTGGACTCAGATGGGGCTGGGCGACATCCGCAAGTTCGATCTGACGAGTCTGAAATGGGGGCAGCTTCACTTGGGAACGAAGCTAGGTGAAGTGCAACCCGTGTTCCCGCGCGCGGACAAGAGCGCGATAGAAAGGATGCAGAAGATGGAAGAGCAAGGACGTCCGGCAGCCGTGGAGAGCAAGCCGGAAGCCGTGGCGGCACCGGCCGCGCCGGTTGCCGCGGCTCCCGCGAAGGCACCCGCCGCAGTGCCCGACGGGAAGATTGGTATCGAGGATTTTGCCAAGGTGGAGCTGCGCGTGGGGATGGTGAAGGTGGCGGAGAAGGTGAAGAACGCCGACAAGCTGCTGCGGATGGAGGTCGACATCGGAACGGAAGTGCGGCAGATCGTGGCCGGGATCGCGGAGGCGTATGCGCCGGAGACGCTGGTGGGCAGAAAAGTCGTCATCGTGGCGAACCTGGCGCCGCGCAAGCTACGCGGGCTGGAGTCGAATGGGATGGTCGTGGCGGCATCGCTTGATGGCGGACAGCCGGTGCTGGCGGGGTTTCTCGAGGATGTGCCGGTGGGGGCAAGACTGAAGTAGGGCGGCTGATAGCTGATAGTCGGTGGCTGATGGCTTGCTTCGTTGGCGAATTTTGAGAGGGGCGGCGTTGCAAACAGAGTGCAGAGGTCCTTCGTTTCACTCAGGATGACAAACCAATAGATCTGCCGAGCTTTGCTCGACCTGAACCCTTCGACTTCGCTCAGGGCAGGCTCACGGGGGCGGGTGTCCCCACGTGGGTGTTGCCAACGACCATCAGCTAACGACCACCAGCTATGTTCATCGATTCTCACGCTCACCTGGAAGGGCACCGGTACGAAGCAGACCGCGAGGCTGTCATTGCCCGAGCGCGGGAGGCGGGGGTCGAGACCATCGTTGCCATCGGGAATGGTGACGGACCGGTGAACTTCGATTGCGGGATTCTGCTGGCGGAGAAATACGAATTCATTTACGCGACCATCGGGATTCACCCGCATGAGGCGAGGCTGGCAGACCGCGCGGCGCTCGACCGGATGGAGCAGCTGGCAAAGCGTCCCAAGGTCATTGCCTGGGGCGAGATCGGGCTCGACTACTACTACGATCATTCGCCACGCGAGGTCCAGCAGCGCGTGTTCGTCGAGCAGATGGAGCTGGCGCGGTCGGCAAACCTGCCCATCGTGATTCACTGCCGGCCGTCGGACAGCAACGAAGATGCCTGGGACGATTGCCTGCGGCTGATTCAGGAACAATGGGCCGCGAGCGGGCTGGGCGGGATTCTGCATTGCTTTACGGGAAACACGGCGCAGGCAAAGCGCGCCCTCGGCATGGGGTTCATGGTGTCGTTCGCGGGGAATGTCACGTTCCCCAAAGCGCAGCAAATTCGCGACGCGGCACTCGCGGTCCCGCTGGAACGCGTGCTGATCGAGACGGATTCGCCATTTCTCGCGCCGGTGCCGTACCGCGGGAAGCGGAACGAGCCCGCTTTCGTGAAGGAAGTAGCGCGGCAGGTGGGCGAATTGCGGGGACTCTCGGCCGAAGAAGTGGGCTTGCGTACAGCGGAGAATTTCTACCGCTTCTTTTCGCTTCACGAAAAGCGCACGACCGTTTAGCTTGGTACGTACGACCGCCGTGAGGCCTCGCGAATCTGATCTGGTAGCGGAAATCTATGCCCGAGAATACTTTCGATGTGGTGAGCAAGGTCGACCTGCAGGAGGTGTCGAACGCCATCGCGCAGGCCATGAAGGAAGTGACCACGCGCTTCGACCTGAAGGACTCGAAGTCGTCGATCGCACTGGAGGGCAAAGACGCGATCGTGCTGCACTCAGCCGATGAATACAAGCTGAAGGCGGTAAACGATATCCTGCAGCAGAAGCTGGTGAAGCGGGGCGTATCGCTGAAGGGGCTGACCTACAGCGCGGTCGAACCCGCGACGAGCGGAACGGCCAAGCAGAAGATTACTGTGCAACAGGGGATCGCGATCGAGAAGGCGCGCGAGATCGTGAAGCTGGTGAAAGATTCGAAGAAGAAGGCGCAGGCTTCGATCCAGGGGGACTTGGTGCGGGTGAGCGGGAAAGATCGCGACACCCTGCAGGAGATTATTGCGTTGCTGCGGTCGCGGGACTTCGGGATTGATCTGCAGTTTGTGAATTACCGGAGCAATTGAAGGGGGGCATTCACCACGGAGGCACGGAGAGAACTCGAGGAAGGCTTTCTGTGCCGCACTGAGGGTTACGGGTTCAATCGCCGGTCGCAGATTGTAATGTCAAGAAAACGGCTTTCTCCGTGACTCTGTGGTGAAGATCCGCCAAGAAGCAATCGAGAACGATTGAGCACACCTTCGGCCATCAACGGGAAAGAGATCTTCGAGCTGCTGCACGATGACTTGCTGGCCATCGAGTCGGAGTTCGGGGAAGACACCGTCTCGAACGTGTCGGCGATCACCGAGATTGGCGAGTACCTGCGCGAAGGCGGTGGGAAGCGGATCCGGCCGGCGTTGCTGCTGCTTTCGGCGAAGCTGTTCGACTACAAGGGACGCGGTGCGGTGCGGCTGGGCGCGGTGGTGGAGATCATTCATACCGCGACGCTAGTACACGACGACATCATTGACGAGGCCCAGACCCGGCGTGGGCGTCCGGCGGCGAACACGCGCTGGGGGAATTCGAAGTGCGTGCTGGCGGGCGACTGGCTGTATATGCAGTCGTTCAAGATCGCGGTGCAGGAGCGCAATTTCCGCGTGCTCGATGCGCTGATTGAACTCACGCAGCAGATGGTCGAGGGCGAACTGCTGCAGATGGAGAAGCTGGGGAAGCTGATCTCGCTGGACGAGCACTTCGACCTGATTTTCCGCAAGACCGCGTGCCTGTTCTCGGTGTGCATGCGGCTGGGTGCGATCCTCGGGGGCGCGACGGCGGAGCAGGAAGAAGCGGCGGGTGCGTACGGGCGGAACCTGGGGATGGCGTTTCAGATTGTGGATGACGTGCTGGATCTGACCGCGTCGGAAAACGTGCTGGGCAAGCCAGTGGCCAGCGACTTGCGCGAGGGGAAGGTCACCATGGCGGTGATCCACGCGCTCGAACGATGTACGCCGGAGGAGCGCGAAAAGATTTCTACAGTCCTGCGCGACCGGGCGTTCAATGGTGTGACGCATGCGGACATTCTCGCAATTTTGAATCGGTACGGGTCGCTGGAGGCCGCAACGGCGCGCGCGGCGCAGTACGCGGAAGCGGCGCGGAAGGCGATTTGCACGTTTCCGGATTCGGAGATCAAGCGGGCGCTATTGTGGGCCCCGGAGTTCGTGGTGGCGAGGGAGAAGTAGATTTCAGTCGCAAGTCGCTAGTCCCAGGTCTTCAGGAACACAGTCGTCGGCCCTCGGTCGTCGGGAAAAATCGCTTGTGGCTGGTGGTCGTTGGCTGTTGGCGAAGAGCAGACCAGTCGTTCCTTTCTGATCCTCTAGGTTCTCTTTTCTATAGCATTTCCCGCTCAACCCCTTTATCCACACTAGTCGGGACACAATCCGCGATCCCAAGTTTCCGCGGCGTTTCGGTTCGGGTTTTGGCCGACCACCGAGGACCGACGACCGGCCTCCCTAGCGACTTGCGACTGACGACTGTTTCACCGCGATCCCCATCAACTCGAAGCGGCCACCGAGCAACAGCGGGCCGGAGCCGATGAAGGAGCGGGCGGGCAGGTTCTCCGAAAAACGCTGCACGTAGGCGGTGTTGAAGCGCTCCCACAAAGAGAGGTCCGGAGAAAAGATCTGGACGGAGACCAGGTCGTTCATGGTCATGCCGGATTCGGCGAGGACCGCTTCGACGCCATCGAGGAGGAGTTTGATTTCGGCGTCCACGTCGGCGGGAGCGTGGCCGGTGACCGGATCGATGCCAATCCGTCCGGAGAGATAAAGCGTATCTCCTACGAGAACCGCATCGCTGAAGGGGAGATGGGCGGGGCGGTTGGGGAGATTGATGGGGCGGCGCGGGGCGGAACCCTGTAGAGATGGCATGGAACCTCGAAGTGAGTCTGTAGATTGGATGTGCAAGGCGGCGTGGCGATGCGGCATTTCAGGCAGCGGGAAGAGCGCGGCTCGGGAACACCTGGTTCGGCGGCGCGCGAGACCCTCAACGCGCAAATGCTTAGGTGCTTCACTGCGTTCAGGATGACAAAGTCAAGTCTTCTTATTGGCGCTGCCAACATCCTATGGCCGATGGCGGATGGCCTTGCCCGCTGGCTGGACGGGCGGCGGATTCGCCGTTAGTCTATTTTCAGACCCATGACCGACCTGGTTTCTCTGATCACAAAACACGGATACGGGATCGTGGTGGCAATCGTCTTCGCCGAGGCGATTGGGCTGCCGGTGCCCGCGGCTCTGGCGCTGGCGCTGGCGGGCGCGGCCGTGGCCGGGCATGTCATGCGGGCGCCCATTTTTCTGCCGCTGGCGCTCGGGGCGATGCTCGCGGGCGACACGCTCCTGTTCTTCGCGGGCCGCCATACCGGGTGGACGCTGCTGGGCTGGTTGTGCAAGGTTTCGACGAATCCGGAGAGCTGCATTTTGCGCTCGGCCGAGTCGTTCTACAAGCGCGGCAAGACCACGCTGGTGGTGGCGAAGTTCATTCCCGGGGTGAACACGATGGGGCCTCCGCTGGCGGGCAGCATGAAGATGCGGTTCAGCCAGTTCCTGGGGTTCGACGCGATGGGTGCGGCGCTATACGTGCTGGCGTACTTCACGCTGGGCTACGTGGGCCACGATTTTCTGAAAGTGATCAGCAGCGGCTTTCACGCGGCCGGACGCGCGATCGAGGAAGTGCTCCTGGTGGGGGCTGTCGTGTACGTGATCTATCACCTGTGGCTGCTGCGGAAAAACCGTGTGTACCGCGTGGTCCCGCGAGTGCAGGTGCAGGAATTGATGGAGCGGCTGGCGTCGGAGGAGGCAGGCCGGGTGCTGGTGGTGGACGTGCGCAGCCACGGGTACTATGACGCCGAGACGTCACGGATCAAGGGGTCGATCCGGATTGAGCCCAATAATCTGGAAGAAGAACTCAAGAAACTGCCCAAGGAAAAGGACATCTATCTTTACTGCACTTGAGTACGCGAAGCCACGAGCGCCCGGGTGGCGCATATGCTGCGGGAGAAAGGCTTCAACGCGTTCATCATCGTGGGCGGGCTGGCGGCGTGGCGCAAGGCGGGACAGCCGCTGGAGTCGGTGCCGCGCGAGGATCTGGTGAAGTTGCCGACCTTTAGTTAGCTGATGGCTGGTGGTCGTTGGCTGATAGCCAGGCAGACCGCTTTATACTTCCGGTGTGGCCCCACATAAAGAAATCGAAATCAAGTTTCGGGTTGAGGATTCGCGCGCGCTTAAGCGCCGGCTGCGTTCCGCGAAATTTCTGCTCGTCACAGCGCGCATGCATGAGATGAATACGCTTTACGATTTGCCCGGCACGCCTCTGCGCAAGCGCGGCGACCTGCTGCGGCTGCGGAAGTATGGAAAGGACTGGGTGCTGACGCACAAAGCAAAGGGCACGGGGGGCCGGCACAAGACGCGAGTGGAGACGGAGACGGCGATTGCCAACGGCGAAAAGATGGATGGGATTCTGCGCGCGCTCGGGTTCCAGCCTGTTTTTCGATATGAAAAATTTCGGGCGGAGTGGAGCGACGGGATTGGGCACGTCGTGGTCGATGAGACGCCGATTGGGAACTTTGGTGAGATTGAAGGGCCCGCGCGGTGGATCGACCGGTCGGCGAAGGCGCTGGGGATTTTGCCCGAGCACTACATCACGGATACGTACGCGGGGCTGTTCTTTACCTGGAAGCGGCGGACGCGCAGTGGCGCGAAAGAGATGACGTTTCGTGGGGTGAGGGGATGACTTCATCGCGGGCGATGCCCACGCCTGCCCTGTGCTACACCGCACTACGTGGCCTGGATGTTTGCCCAGCAGAGCGTGGTTTCGACCGCGGGGCCTTACAGCGCTCAAGTCCATGCTGGAAATGCTTTTCCAGGTTCGTCTTGGTGTCGACGGGTGTGTAGTCCTTCGACTGTGTTCGGCTGCGCCTCACTGCGCTCGGATGACAGGGGAAGGGAAGATTCTCTGTTCTTATTGCCGCAGCGGTCGCTGAGCAGAAGCTTCAACCGCAAACCTCGCTGCGAAAAGGTCGCAAAGATCGCAACGGTGCGAATCACAAGAGGGAGAAACGCTTCCCGCCGGGGGGCCTCACGCGATCTTCTGGGCGACGGCTTGCTCGTAGCCTTCGGTCGTGTGATACAGGGCGCGGTCGAAGAACTGGTCGAGCAGGCGCAGCAATTCCAGTTCGCCGAAGACGTTGTGCGGGCCGCCGTGGACGCCCTCCCATTCCAGAAAACTCCAGAGATGCTCTTTTGTGAGCATCAAGGCCCAGGTCAGAGCTGGCAGCGATACTCCCTGGCTGGCTCGCCGCGCACCGAGATCCTTGTAGACCGTCTCGATGTCGTGTTCGGTCTTCTGGAGCAGCCAGTCGCTGAGATTGCGATAGATCTCGTGACAACGATGGTGCAACTCGTTGGCGGGCACCTTGCGCATGTCGCGAGTGCGTTCGGACGAGAGGATTTTCTGAGTGAGGCCTTCGGCGAGTTCTTCGGAATGCGTCTCGATGAGACGTACAAGGCGAAGTGCAATCATGAGGAGCCTCCGTGCACTGCCTGGCTTTATTGTAGTTCCGATTTGCGAGAGGTGGCACTAATTTTGTGACGGGACGACGGACATGGCGGTGCCGTTTCAGGAGGTTAGCGCGCGCGACAGCGTCGAATTCCCACGTTTGTACACAGAACGCGCAAAGATGGGGCTCGTCACTGCACAACCAACGGCTATGCCCCGTGGCACTTCTTGTATTTTTTGCCCGAACCGCAGGGGCAGGGGTCGTTTCTGCCGACTTTTTCGGCGCCGCGGACGACCTGCTGCACGGTCTTCTGTTCGCCGCCGCCGGCCATGCGTGCCTGCTCGAGTTCGCGGCGTTTTTTGCGCTGGAAGGCTTGTTCGAGATCGTCGACTGAGGTGGCGATCTGGCGCGGGGGGCGCCCGTTGCCACCACCGGGCCGCAGGATCGGGACGCCGGCGTCGGGTCCCTGTGGTCCGCCGGGGCCGCCTTGCGGGCCTGCGCTGCCCTCGGGCGGGCGTTCCAGGACCTGCATCAGGTAGAGATATTGGACAGTTTGGCCCTGGAACTTTTTCATCATCTCTTCGAACATGTCGAAGGATTCGCGCTTGTACTCGACCAAGGGATCGTGCTGGCCGTAGCCGCGCAGGCCGATGCCCTCCTTCAGGTGGTCCATGTTCAGGAGGTGGTCTTTCCACAGCGAGTCGAGCACGCTCAGCATGATCATGCGCTCGTGGTAACGCATGGCCTCGGGGCCGATCATCTGTTCTTTCGCGGCGTAGCGTTCTTTCAGCTTGTCGAAGATGGCGTCGCCGAGTTCCTGGCGGTTCAGGGTCTCGGGCTTGATGCCTTCGGCGTAGATGTCGACGCCGAAGCGGGTGAAGATGCCATCTTTCAGGCCCTTCAGATCCCATTCTTCGAGGTGCGCCTTGAGCGGGCAGCACTGGTCAATCAGGTCGCCCAGGATGCCGGAGACGTAGTCTTCGAGAATCAGATCCTTCTGATCGAGGCCTTCGAGCAGACGGCGGCGCAGGCCATAGACGGCCTCGCGCTGCTTGTTCATCACGTCGTCGTACTCAAGCAGGTGTTTGCGGGCTTCGAAGTTCTGGGCTTCGACCGCTTTCTGCGCGGCCTCAATGCGGCGCGTGATCAGCTTTGACTCGATGGGAATACCTTCTTCCATACCCAGGCGCTGCAGCAGGTTCGAGACCCATTCCTTGGCGAAGATGCGCATCAGGTCGTCTTCGAGCGACAGGTAGAAGCGCGATGACCCGGGATCGCCCTGGCGGCCGGCGCGGCCGCGCAGCTGGTTGTCGATGCGGCGGGCTTCGTGGCGTTCGGTGCCGAAGATGTGCAGTCCGCCGGTGGCGATGACCTCGGCGTGCTCGACGTCGGTCTGCGCCTTGTAGCGATTCAAGATTTCATTCCATTGGTCGGTCGGGACCACGTATTCGTTGCCGCCGTAGTACCACACCGTCATCTTCTCGTCGTCGACGCCCGCCTGGATCTTGCCCTGGGCAGCGCGCAGGGGCTGCGCAGTTCCCTTCTTCACGCACTCCTGCTTGGCGATGAATTCGGGATTACCGCCGAGCAGGATGTCGGTACCGCGGCCGGCCATGTTGGTGGCGATGGTGACCGCCCCTTTGCGCCCGGCCTGGGCTACGATCTCGGCTTCGCGCTCGTGGAACTTGGCGTTCAGGACAACGTGCTTGATGCCTTTCTTCTTGAGCAGGTCGGAGAGGCGCTCGGATTTCTCGATCGACGTGGTGCCGACCAGCACCGGCTGTTGGCTCTCATTGAGTCGCTGGATTTCGTCTGCCGCAGCGAAGTATTTCTCTTTTTCGGTGCGGTACACGACGTCGGGATTTTCGACGCGCAGCAGCGTTTTGTTGGTCGGGATGACGACGACTTCCAGCTTGTAGATCTTGTCGAACTCGGGCGCTTCGGTTTCGGCTGTACCGGTCATGCCGGCCAGCTTCTTGTACATGCGGAAATAATTCTGGAAGGTGATGGTGGCGAGAGTCTGGTTCTCGCGCTCGATCTTGACGCCTTCCTTCGCTTCGATGGACTGGTGCAGGCCGTCGGACCAGCGCCGGCCCGGCATCATGCGGCCGGTAAACTCGTCGACGATGACGACTTCCTTCTCGCGCGGATTGTCATCTTTGGCCTTGACCACGTATTCGACGTCGCGGCGGTAGAGCGCATGCGCCTTGACGGCGGTCTCGACGTGATGCTTGAGGTCCCAGTTCTCCGGATCGGCGATGTTACCGATGCCGAGCAACTTCTCGACCTTCTCCCAACCTTCATCCGTGACGGTGATGTTTTTGTGCTTCTCATCGACCACGTAATCGCCGGTGTAGATTTTCGGCTCGCCGGGGGGAACGGGAACTTCCTCCCCACGCTCCAGCTTGGGGATGATGCGATTGACGCGATCGTACTTGTCGGTGGACTCCTCGCTGGCACCGCTGATGATCAGCGGGGTCCGGGCTTCGTCGATTAGGATCGAGTCGACTTCATCGACGATGCCGAAGTTGAACGGACGCTGCACGCAATCCTTGAGGTCGAACTTCATGTTGTCGCGCAGGTAGTCGAAGCCAAACTCGTTGTTGGTGCCGTAGGTGACGTCGGCGGCGTAGGCTTCGCGGCGCTCGTCGTCGTCGAGATCGTGCACGATGACGCCAACGCTGAGCCCAAGGAAGCGATAGAGCTTACCCATCCACTCGGAGTCGCGCTTGGCGAGGTAGTCGTTGACGGTGACCACGTGCACGCCGCGCCCGCTCAGGGCGTTGAGATAAACGGGAAGTGTCGCGACCAGCGTTTTGCCTTCGCCGGTCTTCATTTCGGAGATCTTGCCCTGGTGCAGCACCATGCCGCCGACTAATTGGACGTCGAAATGGCGCATGTTCAGGACGCGCCAGCTGGCTTCGCGGGCGACGGCGAAGGCCTCGACCAGGATTTCGTCGAGCACTTCTCTTAAGGCCAGGTCGCGGTCAGTCTCGATCTGTTTGACGCGGTCGGGATCGGCGTCGGGCTCGTCGGCGATTTTTGCGAGCCGGTCCTGGACGCGGGCGCGGAATTCGTCGGTCTTGGCGCGCAGTTCGGCGTCCGACATCTTCTTCATGGCCGGTTCGAGCGCGTTGATGGCCTCAACCTGCGGCATCAGGCGCTTCACTTCGCGCTCGTTCTTGGTCCCGAAAACCTTGGCTACCAGGGCGTTAATCAAAGCTGGATTCCTTCGGAGGGCACACGTACCCCATAGTAGAAATGCTAGTTAAGCGTAGCATATTGGATGAGGGGTGGGGGTGGCGTCAGAGCGGCAGTGCGTCGGGGGGATTCACACTTCGTCATCGAAACGGATTTTCAATCACCAGATCGCCAAAGTGCTGCCCGTGCTGCAGATCTTCGCTGTAAAGGACCTTGCAGCTGCCCTCGAGCGCTGACGCAATGATGAGTGAGTCGTACCAGGCTAGCTTACTGCTCGACTGCAGTTGAAGAGCTTGCAGGAACAATGGAGCAGAGGAAGAGATCTTCATCAACGGGAGTAACACGCGAAAAAAATACCGCTCCACTTCCGCCACGGTCATCGGATTGGCAAACTGCTTCAGGCCAACGTTTACGAATTCCTGCACAACCTGATAGCTGATCACCCCAAGCCCGGACGTAAGAGCCCGCGTAACCAACCTCTCAGCAATGTCCGCTTTCCTTCGATCAAGCAGGTCGAAGGAATACACTAAGACATTCGTGTCGAGAAAATGCCTATCGCCGCTCATTCATTTCGTCACGCGTAAACTTGCGCCAGGCGTTGACATGCCGAAGACTGCGGTAGAGTTCTTCGATCTCGCCTGCGCTCACGGCACGAGAGCCGTACTGAACAAGCCACTCCCGGAACGCATCATTAAGAGTCTTGTGTTCGTTGCGAGCGACCTCACGAGCGCGGTCAATGGCAGATTCGTCGGCGCTGAAGGTAATGTTGCGCACGAAAACAGTGTACACGATAACGTGTGTTCTCAAAAGCTAATTTAAGTTATTGATTCCACAACTGCTTCTACATGGGTTGTCGCTCCGGTGTCCGGGCTTGGCCCGTTCGTTCCGCGGAATTGGAGGGTGACTTCCGGCTGGGGGGCTAGAATGCCGCTGGGAGCCACGGTCTCGTTCTTGTTGTCTGGATTGTTTCTGCCTGCTGACCTCGCGACGCAAACTGGAAACTGGACGACGATCGACGCCTCAACCCGCCCTGACTGCCCCGGAGGGCTCAGGTTTTTCGTCCGCGTTCAGACGGCGATCCGAGCGGATGACCGTCAGACCGTGGCCGCTCTCATCAACAATCCCATGCGGACGAGGCTGAACCACCCCAGAATACGCGATCTGGTTTGATGCCATCATTCCGCCCGCTGAACCCCCGGACATCCACGCGCCCGACCACTGGACGAAGTACCCATTCAAGATCATCACGGTCAACAACGGGGATACTCACCACTGCAAACATCCCTAGGGACGTGGAAGCCCCTCCAATTTCCCTTTTCAGGTATATTTTCCCGACCGCTCATGCCCACTTTCTACGACCAGTTTGTCGCGGCGGAACAGCGCGGGCCGAAAAACGTTGCCCTGGAGATCCAGCGCCACGACCAGGTGGAGAGCTACACCTACGCCGAGACCCGTCGGATGGCTGAGTCCGTCGGGCGCTGGCTGACGGAGAAGAAGCTGGCGGCGGGCGCGCGCGTGGCCATTTTCGCCGACAACCATCCGCGCTGGGTGGCGACTTACCTGGGAGCGATTGCCGGGGGCTACACCGCCGTCCCGCTGGATACCGCCTGCCACGCCGACCAGGTCAACAAACTGCTCAAGGACAGCGGGGCTTCCCTGTTGGTAACCGATGCGAAGCACCTGGCCATCGCGCAGCAGGCGGTGGGTGGAATGGCGGCGGAGTTGGTGCTCACCGATCCGGGCAACTTGAAAACGCCTGGAGCGAAGGCGGGCGACGGGGAAAAAGACGTCGGGACGCCGCGCTGGGTGGCCGATCTCGACGGAATGCTGGCCGCGGGGCCGGGAAACTTCCGCGCGGTAGAGGCGCCGGCGGATAACGTCGCCGCGCTACTGTATACCTCCGGCACCACGGCGGATCCCAAGGGAGTGCAGTTGACGCACGCCAACCTGCTGGGCGAAGTGAACGCGGTCTTCGGACTGCTGCAGATCGGGTCAACGGACGCCGTTCTGGGCATCCTCCCCATGTTCCATGTGCTGGCGCAAATGGCGAACCTGCTGCTGCCCCTGGTAAAGGGCGCACGCGTCGTTTACCTCGAGACGCTGAACACGAGCGAGCTGCTGCGCGCGCTGCAGGATCGGCAGATCACGGCGTTTGCCGTGGTGCCGCAGTTCTTCTATCTGATTCACGAGCGCATCTTTAAGGAAGTGGGTAAGCGGGGGAAGGTCGCCGCGTCTCTGCTGCGAACGTTGATGCGCGTGAACCGGTTTCTGCGCAAATTTGGGTTGAATGTAGGAAAGATATTTTTCGGGAAGATTCACGCGACGTTGGGTGCGCGCATGCGGTACCTAGTGACGGGAGGGTCGCGCTTCGATCCGGTCGTGGCGCGCGATTTTCATGACTTCGGCATCGACCTGCTCAATGCTTACGGCCTGACCGAGACCTCGGCCTGCGCGTTCCTGAACCCGCCCGGGCACGTCGTGATTGGTTCCGTCGGACCGCCGCTGCCCACGATTGAAGGGAAGATTGTCGATCCGCAGCCGCAGGAGGAGGGCGGGCCGCCGGTGGGCGAGATCATCCTGCGCGGGCCGATCGTAATGAAGGGCTACTGGAACCGGCCCGACGCGACCGCCGCTGTCCTCAAAGACGGATGGCTCTACACCGGGGACCTCGGCTACTTCGACGCGCGCGGCAACCTGTTTATCACCGGGCGGCGCAAGGAAGTTATCGTTCTGGCCAACGGCAAGAACATCTATCCGGAGGAGATCGAAGCGCTCTACCTGAAATCGCCCTTCATCAAGGAACTGTGCGTGATGGGGCTGGAGGCCAAGCCGGGCGATCCGAGTTCGGAGCGGCTGTACGCGGTGGTGGTGCCGAACTTCGACGCGCTGAAAGAAAAGAAGATCGTCAATGCGAAGGAAGTGATTCGTTTCGACATCGAGGGGCTGTCGCAGCAGATCGCTTCCACCAAGCGCATCGGGAACTACGAGATCTGGCAGCAGGACCTGCCGCGCACCACCACGCGCAAGATCAAGCGCTTTGAGATTGAGAAGCGGGTGCGGGCGAACCAGGCGCAGGGGAAAGCAGGGGGCGTCGACGTGCCGGCGGAACGGCCGATGACGCCGGAGGACGAAGCCTGGCTGGAGCGGCCGGAGGTGCAAACCGCGCTGGCTGTGATTCGCGAGAACGCGCACAACGCGCCCGAGAAGCTGCGGCCCACCGACAACCTGGAACTCGACCTCGGACTCGACTCGATGCAACGGGTGGAGCTGCTGACCGCGCTCGAAGAACAGCTTGGCGGGGACGTGGAAGAGGGGCAACTGGGCGAAATCTACTCGGTGCGTGACCTGGTGAACGCTGTGCTTGAAAGCGCGGGCAGCGGCAAGACGATCTCCAGGGCGCAGTTCGCCGGGTGGAAAGTCTTGCTGCGCGAGGATCCCACAGACCCGGAAGTGCTCGACCTAGCTCGGCCGCATCCGCTGGCGGAGTCGTTCTGGTATTTCGTGTCGCGGGTGCTGCAGATCATCGGGCGCGACCGCTTCCAACTGAAGGTTTCGGGGCTGGAGAAGATTCCGGAAAAGGGCACCTACATTCTGTCGTCGAATCATCAGAGCTATCTGGATCCGGTGGCGCTGGCGGCGGTGGTTCCGCGTGATGTGTTCGTGAATCTGTTCGCGGTGGGAACCAGCGAGATCTTCGGCCAGGGGATCATGAAAAGGCTCGCGCGGGCGGTGCGCGTGGTGGTGGTCGATCCGGACGCGAACCTGGTACCCGCGATGCGGACGGGGGCGTACGGCCTGCGCAACGGGCGCAGCCTGATCTTGTACCCGGAGGGCGAACGCAGCATCGACGGGATGCCGCGTGCTTTCAAGAAGGGCGCAGCGATTTTGTCCGTTCACATGCAGGTGCCGATCGTACCCATTGCGATCGAGGGGTTTCACGAGGCTTGGCCGCGGGGCAAGAGCTTCCAGAAGTTCACGCCGCTCAGGATGGTGTTCGGGGATCCGATCTACCCGCCGCCGGAGTCGGAAGCGTCGGAACAGGCTTACGCGGAGCTGATTGGGAAAGTCAAAGATCGAGTCCTGGCGATGTGGAAGGAACTGCGAGGAGAGGGCGAGGAGGAGGCTTCGGAGGCGAAGGCGGCGGACTGAGAAATCAGCACTTGGCATTCCACACTTAGCCAGTCGGTAGGTGCTGATGTTCGACTCACTGAGTGCTAACTGCTGAGTATCGGAACGAGCTTTTCACCACAGAGTCACGGAGAGACAGAGGAAAGCAAATGAGAATGGCGTGGCCTTCTCTGTGCCTCTGTGTCTCCGTGGTGAGCCAGATTGTCACTTCGCCCGCGGATGTGTCTGGTCGTACACCGCCAGCACGTGCTTCATCGAGAGCTGCGTGTAGCGTTGCGTGGTCGACAAACGCTGGTGGCCCAGCATCTCCTGGATGGCGCGCAGGTCGGCGCCTTCTTCCAGCATGTGGGTGCCGAAGGCGTGGCGCAACGTGTGGGGATGGACGTCGGGGGAGAGGCCTTTGGCCACGGCGATCTTTTTCACGATACGGCCAACGCTGCGCACGGTGAGGCGTCCGCCGCGCCGATTAATCAGCAGGGCGGGCGCCGTTTTCTTTGTCTCAGCAAGAATCCTCTGCCGAGTCGGCAAGTATTCCCGCAGGGCTGAGGCTGCCGATCCGCCAAACGGCACGTAGCGTTCTTTCTTCCCCTTTCCGCGAATCAGGATCGCTTCGGCGCTCGTGCGAATGTCGTCGACATTGATGCCGGTCAGTTCCGAGTTGCGGATGCCGCAGCCGTAGAGCAATTCGAGCAGCAACCGGTCGCGCTCGGGAAAGGCGGCGACCTCGGGCATGGCACCGTCGAGCACCGCGTTCATCTCTTCGATGGTGGGCACGCGCGGGAGTTTTTTCGGGAGCTTCGGGGTCGATACCAGCTTGGCCGGATTCTGTTCGACCACGCCTTCCTGCGACAGCCAGCGGTACAGAGACCGCACGGCCGCAAGCGAGCGTGCCATCGAAGCCTTGCTCAGTCTTTTTTCGTAGAGGCGCGACAGGAAGCCACGGATAGCGACGTGGTCGATACTGTTCCAATCGCGCGCGCCGACGTAGTTGGCGAAATTCTCCAGATCGCCGGCGTAGCTTTTGATGGTGTGAGCCGAGGCATTGCGCTCGCGCAGCACGCGCAGGAACTGGTCGGTGGCTTTTTCGACAATCGTGCGACGGTGATTCTTCTCTTCGCTCATCGTTCAAGACCAAAACCAAAATCCACCACGGAGGCACGAAGACACAGAGCGGACCAAATTCTCAGTTCTCATAGTCAGGCCACTGCGGTACCGACCATCGAGAATTTCAGTGTGCCACTCGGACTATTGTTTGTTTTCTCCGTGTCTCCGTGGTGAGCTAGCCCTTCGCTTTCGCCCGCGGGTGATGCTTCTGATACACCGTCTTCAACCGGTCGAACGCCAAATGCGTGTAGACCTGCGTGGTCGAAATATCCGAGTGTCCCAGGATCGTCTGCACGGTGCGCAGGTCGGCGCCGTTTTCGACCATATGGCTGGCGCAGGAATGGCGCAACATGTGCGGCGACGCCGATCGGCCCGCGCCCGCCGAAGCCGCTTTCACCATCTGCCAGACACGCTGGCGGGTAAGCCGATGCGCACCGCGGGCCAGAAACAGATAGGGTGAACTCTTGCCAGCCGCGAGCGTGCCACGCGGAGCGCCCAGGTATTCGGTGAGCGCATTCTGCGCCGACTTCCCCAGTGGCACGATGCGTTCTTTGTCGCCCTTACCGCGCACCAGCATGTAGCCGGTTTCGAGTTTCAAATCTTCAAGTTTTGCTTGAACAATCTCTGACACTCGCAGGGCCCCGGCGTAGAAAACTTCGAGCATGGCTCGGTCGCGGGCTGCGATCGCAAGGGCGAGTTTTGAATCAGACGTCGGCTGCGGCCCCGCCAGGGTCTTCTCCATTTCGTCGCGGGCCAGCGCCTTGGGCAGAACTCTCCACTGCTTCGGAGAAGCGATGTTGAGGGTGGGATCATGATCGATCTTCTTATCCAACAGCAGGTACCGGTAAAGGTGGCGCAGCGCGGAAAGCTTGCGTCCGACCGAGCGTTCGTCGACCGAATTCGAAAACAGCTGCTGGATGAAGTCGCGGACATCGTTACGGCATGCGCCGGTGAACTGCTGCTGGTGTGCTTCCAGAGAGTCCGCAAACTGGCAGATGTCGGTGGTGTAGGCCGCGATGGTGAGCGGCGCCAGTCCTTTTTCGACCTTGAGGTAGTCGAGAAAGGCGGACATCGTGCGGGCGTTGGCTTCTGAGGGCATGTGTGGCGCGGACACTCCTGCCCGCGGCCTCTTAGTCTATTGCGCTTTATCGGACGCTGCAAAGTGGCGCCAGGGGTGCCTGGCGCCGTGGAGACATGCCTTTTTCGGCAAGGAGAAAGACTGCCTTTAGCAACTTCAAGAAATAGATGAACATCTCGCTCGAACACCAGGCGGGTGCAGGTCGATGCGTTGCGCGGACAGGAGGTCCGCGCCCCACTACTTCGGAAAACTGCCCAGCAGTTCCCTGGCGTACATCGCGCCTTCCGGGGTCTCTTCGTGCTTGAAGTAGGCGAAGACGTCGCGGCCCGCGCTCAGATGTTGCTGGATGCGGTCGATCATCGCCTTCCGTTGATCGGGCGGATAGTTTGGTTTGCGAAATCGGTAATACAGGAAGTCTGCCGTCCGGACCTCCGGCGTGCTCATTTCCTCGGTCTCAGCGACGCACAAAGCGGCGTTGTGGTCCTTCAGCGCGGCGTATGTTTCGTCGGTGAACCAGGAGGTGTGGCGAAACTCGAAGGCCGACGGCAGACGTTGTGGAAGAGCCTGCAGGAACGCGTGCAAGACCTCTTGTTCTGCTTTAAGGTTAGGCGGCAACTGGAACAGGACAGGGCCGAGTTTCCCCACGGCAGCCAGCGGCTCGATAGTGCCCAAGAAACGGGGCAGGAAGTCTTCCGTGCCTTTCAGTCGCTTGATGTGGGTAATGACCTGGTGCGCCTTGATGGTGAAGCGGAACTGGGCGGGGGTGTCGGCGAGCCAGTTCTGCAGCGTCGATTCTTTCACCAGCTGGCGGAAGGTGAAATTCACCTCGACCGCGTTGAGCTGGGTCGCGTAGTGGCTGAGGAATTTTTTCTGCGCGAGCTTCGGCGGGTAGAAGTCCGGTTTCCAACTCGGATACGCCCAACCCGATGTGCCTGCAAACAGTTGCGCCATGATTTCCAGCCTGCCCTCAGCGAGCCGGAAGGATCCGCGGATTATACCGCTCGCCGTTTCTTCTTCGCCGGGGACTTCGCCGCAGTCTTCCCTTTTGAGGTCAGCTTGCTTGCTTTCTTGCTCGCCGCAGTCTTGGATCCCGGTTTGGGTTCCGGCTCGGGTTCTTCCGCCTGCGCTGCGAGATCGACAGTGCCGGGCTGAGCGGCCGGAGCGGCCGCGACGGGCTGCACCTGGGGCAAGTTCTGTTTCAGCTTGAGCACCGGAGCATGCAGGTCTCCCATCTTTTCAATGCGCTGCAGGACCTTAGGCGCTTCAAACACAAGCAGACTCGGATCCTTCTTTTTGAGCGCCCGCTCTACTTCCTCCCAGGTCACCGGCGTCGACACTGTGGGATGTTCGCGCGCGCGCAGCGAGTAGACCGACACGGTGGTCTTGTGCTCGTCATTTTGGCTCCAGTCGACGAAGACTTTGCCAGCCCGCACTTCTTTCTTCATGTCCGAGACTACGAGCTCTGGATGATCGTGTTCCAGCAGGCGCGCCAGGGCATTCGCGAATGGCTTGGTGACGTCATACGTCGTCGGCGTGTTCAGCGGGATGTAAATCTGCAGGCCTTTCGAGCCCGAGGTTTTCGGGAAGCTCTCGAGTCCCCAGTGGTCAAAGATCTCGCGCAACCAGAGTCCGACCTGGGCGCACTGCACCACGTTAGCGGGCGGGCCAGGGTCGAGATCGAAGACCATCATGGTGGGGCAGTTGATGTCGGAGGCCAGCGCCAGGGACGGATGGATTTCGAGCGACGCCAGATTGGCCAGCCAGGTGAGGGTGGGAAGATCGTCGACCAGCAGGAAATTGATGTGCCGGCGGTTGTGCCGGCTCCAGATGGGCGCCGTCTTCACCCACTCGGGCCGGTGCTTGGGCGCATTCTTTTCGTAGAAGTACTCGCTGTCGACGCCATCGGGATAGCGCTTCATGGTGACCGGCCGTCCCGCCAGATGGGGCAGCAGCGCGGGCCCAATGCGCGCGTAGTAGTCGATCACCTGTCCCTTGGTGAATCCAGTGGAGGGATAGAGGACCTTGTCTAGATTCGACAGGGTCAGGCGCTTGCCTTCGACGTCGACGACGGGGGAAGTGCTCACAGTTCGCTATCCTCGAAACCCGGCTCCACGATGCCGCTGGTAGTATAGAGGTTCCGGTGCGTGCGAAAGAATTCGCAGCTGGGGACGCGCCCTGCAACCGAGAAGGAAAATAGTGTGCCCGAGGCTGACAGTTGTCGGTTGGATGATGCCGAGTACCTACCTCGGCAGCATCTCTGAACCGCGCGACAATTCTGTTTTTCTGCGTGTACAGGAGGCGGTCAATTACTCCTCCGTTGCCCGGGTCCCGGATCTCGGCGATCCTATTTCAAAATTGCTTGAGGGAGCCACGCCCATCGAGTGACCGCGGACTGTCGGACCTTTGAGTTGCACTGGAAGCGCTACGTCGCGTACCTCGTAATTGAGGAGGGTGCGGGCTCACGCGGCGAATATGCGGACGAGGTGTTTACTGGCAAACTCCTGCGTGTGTACGCAAAATGTCATTTTCTGGATCATCTCGGTCGTGATACTGGTGGTCATTTGGGCCCACCGAGAGGTGGTTTGCCTGAATCACCTTTGACGTCGCGTCCGAAGAACCACCAGAGATCCGGCTTATTTAGGGGCTCCCGTCCTCGCTTACAACGCGGTTGCGCGGGAGGTTCAGTCTGATGCAATCTGCCATTCCAGTCGGCAGCCATTGCTGAGCCAACGACCACCAGCCAACGACCAATGGCCCCCGGTTTGACAATCCCCCCGCCCGCCACGTACTGTCGATTTCTTCCCGGTTTCTGGCCCGTCTAACCCAGGGAATCCGCCGTCATGCCAGGCTCAAGCGCAGTGGAGGTCCGATGAAGCAGCGAGTAGTTCGCACGTTCCTATTTTTTTTCCTTCTTAACTTCCTTCTCACCATGGCCGCCGCCCAGGATGTGGCTTCTTTCGAGAAGCGCATCGCGGTGAAGACGTTCCCGAACGGGTTGACCCTCATCGTGCTGGAGCGGCCCGAAGCGCCGGTGTTTTCCGGCTTCACTCACGTCGATGTCGGTTCGGTGCAGGACCCGATGGGCCGAACCGGGCTGGCCCACATGTTCGAGCACATGGCCTTCAAGGGTACGGACAGGATCGGCACGACGGACTATTCCGCAGAGAAACCCGCGCTTGCCAAAGTGGAAGACGCGTATGCCGCCTATCTTGCGGAACGCGACAAGCCCGTGGGCCGCGACGAGGCCAAGCTCAAGCAACTGGAGAAAGCCTGGCAAGACGCGATCGCGGAGGCGGACAAATACGTCAAGCCGCACGAGTTTGACTCGATCGTTGAGTCGAACGGCGGCGAAGGCATGAACGCCAACACCAGTTGGGACGAAACCAACTACTTTTATTCCTTCCCGTCGAACCGACTCGAGTTATGGGCGTACCTTGAATCGGAGCGCTTCCTGCATCCAGTGATGCGGGAGTTCTACAAAGAGCGCAACGTTGTGATCGAAGAGCGACGCCTGCGCACCGACAGCAGCCCGATCGGGAAGCTGCTCGAGCAGTTTACGACTGCGGCCTACCAGGCGCATCCGTATCACCGGCCGACGATCGGATGGATGTCGGACCTGAATTCGTTCTCGGCGACCGACGCGCAGAAGTTTTTCGACGAATACTACATTCCCGCGAACATGGTGGTGGCCATCGTCGGCGACGTGAAGGCGTCGGAAGCGATGCCGGTGCTGGAGAAGTATCTCGGCCGGCTGCCGGCGCGCCCGGCGCCCGACCCGCGCACCACGACCGAGCCCGCTCAGAATGCCGAGCGGCGCGTCGTAGTCCCGCAGACCGCGCAACCGATTTATCTCGAGGGCTACCACCGGCCCGACTACCGCAGCAAAGACGACGCTGTGTACGACGCAATTGCCGATCTGACCTCTGAAGGGCGCACGTCGCGCCTTTACCGGGCCCTGGTTCGCGACAAGAAAATCGCGTCGTTTTCTGGTGGTTTTACGGGTTTGCCGGGAGTCAAGTATCCGCACCTGTTCTCGTTCTTCGCTATACCTCTGCCAGGTCACAAGCCGGAGGAAATGGAGGCGGCGATTCACGCCGAGATCGACAAGCTGAAGAAAGAAGACATCAGCGACGACGAACTGAAGATGATCAAGACCCGGGCCAAAGCGAATCTGCTGCGCGGCCTCGCGAACAATCAGGGGCTCGCCCAGGCGCTGGCCATTTATCAGACGCGGTACGGCGACTGGCGCGAGCTGTTCCGCTCGGTCGACCGGATTGACCAGGTCACGAAGGCCGACATCCGCCGCGTCTCTAACGAGACTTTCGTCGAGACGAACCGCACCGTCGGGATTACCGAGAGCGTGAAGCAGGCCCCGGCCTCTTCTAAAGGAGGCGGGCAATGAGAATCCTCTCGACAAATTCCACAAGATCGAAGCGCGCCCTGGTGGTGTGGAGTGGGGTGGTGTTCCTGCTCGCGTCGGTTTCGCTGACCGCGGGCCAGACGACCGACTGGCAGCAGATCCCGATCCCGAAACTCCCGGCGTTCCGTCCTGCCGAACCCAAGCGAATTGAACTGCCCAATGGCATGGTGATCTTTCTGCAGGAGGACCACGAGCTGCCGCTGATTGATGGCACCATCCGAATTCACGGCGGCTCGCGCAACGAGCCCGCGGCCAAGACCGGGCTGGTGGATTTGTACGGGGAGGTGTGGCGCACGGGCGGCACCAAGTCCGAGACCGGCGACCAGATGGATGACTCCCTTGAGGTCCGCGCCGCTAAAGTGGAAACCGACGGCGGCGTGGACTCGACGTCGCTGGGCTGGTCGTGCCTGAAGGCGGACTTCGACGACGTCTTCAAGCTGACGGTGGAGTTGCTGCGGGAACCGGAGTTTCGCGCTGACAAGCTGGCACTCGCGAAAGACGGGGTCTACGACTCGATCTCGCGGCGCAACGACAACCCGGGGTCGATCGCTGCTCGCGAAGCGGCCAAGCTCGCTTACGGCGCAAACAATCCGTACGCCCGGCAAGCCGAGTACACCACCGTCGCGGCGGTCACCCGCGAAGACCTGATCGCGTGGCACAAGACGTACGTGCAGCCCAACAACATCATCATTGGCGTCACCGGCGATTTCGACTCCGCCGCCATGGAAGCCAAGCTGCGCCAGGCCTTCGGCTCCTGGCCCAAGGGTCCCGCCGCGAAGAAGGAACGTGTGGACTTCCAGACGGCGAAGGCCGCCTACTATCTCGCGACCAAAGAAGATGTGAACCAGTCGAACGTGCGCATGGTCGCGCTGGGCACGACCCGCGACAATCCCGACTACTACGCGATTGAGGTGTTCAACGAAGCTTTCGGGGGCGGCTTCTCTTCCCGACTGGTGCAAGACATTCGCACCAAGCGTGGACTTGCTTACTCCGTGGGCGGCGGGATCGGCACCGCGTTTGATCATCCCGGCGTGATCCGGTTCAGTCTCGGCACCAAGAGCCAGAGCACGGCCGAGGCGATCCAAGCGCTGTACGAGGACATCGACAACCTGAAGAAGCAGCCGATCAGCGACGAGGAAATCAAGAAAGCGAGGGACTCGATCCTCAACTCCTTCATCTTCAACTTCGACTCGCCCGACAAGGTGCTGCACGAGCGCATGGCCTATGAGTTCTACGGCTACCCCCTCAATTTTCTCGAGAAGTATCGCGACGGGATTGAAAAAACTACCAAGGAGGATGTGAACCGCGTGGCATTGAAGTACCTGCACCGGGATCAATTCGCGGTGCTGGTGGTGGGCAACCCCAAGGACTTTGACAAGCCGCTCTCCGTGCTAGGCTCGGTCAACAACCTAGACATCACGATCCCGCCGGCACCCGGCGAGCAGCAGGGCGCGGCTGGCGCCCTGGACTCCGGGCCTGGACCTGCCGCTCCGGGCTCTGCCGCTCCGACCGCTGCGGCCGCGTCGAATGCGGAGGGCAAGGCGTTGGCAGCAAAAGTTGCGGACTCGATGGGCGGCGCCGTGAAACTCAGGACGGTTCGCGCCCTGCGCGCCAAGATGGAGCAGCAATCTGGCGATGAAACCTCTCCGTCGATGGAGATCACGATCCAGTACCCCGACCGCATGCACCTGGCCATGGATTCACCCATGGGGCCGATGACGGTGGTATTCACACCGACCACCTCGTTCATGGCGGCACAAGGGCAGGTGCGCGACATTCCGTCGTCGCAGCGCAAGGAGAGCCTGGATCAGATCAAGCGCGACTTGACTTTCATCGCGCAGCACGTGGACGATCCCAAGTTCACCTTCACGGCCGGGGGCTCGGAGAAGATTGGCGACGTGGAAGCCAAAATTGTCGACGTGAATGCCGATGGCACCGCGATCCGCTGGTTCGTCGATCCGAAGACGGGACGAGTCCTGAAGGAAACCTACCCTGCCATCGGTTCCTCCGGACCCTTCCAAGGTGAGACCGATCTCTCCGACTGGAAACCTTTCGACGGCGTCATGTTTCCGGTGAAGCATTTGAACAAGCAGAACGGCAAGGACACGAGCGTGGTCACCTTCACAGAGGTGCACTTCAACCCGGAGGTCGATCCCAAACTGTTCGACAAGCCGGCAGCCAGCGCGGGGCCGGCGCCGCAGTAGACGGGATGACCGCAGCTTAGACTTCGTTCGGGAAGATCGCGGCCTTCCACTCGGGCGTACCTACTAGCAGCACCAAGTCCGACATCGCGGGCGACGGGCATTCCGCTCCGGCGTAGTGAACGATGAGGTCCTCCGCGATCTGGACCGCGCCCGGCGAAAAATAGAAATGATGGGATAGCGTGTCGACGCTGGCGAACATCGCCGCGTCTTTGGGCCAGCCGCGCGCCAGGAAGGCGTTTTCAAACGCCTTCTGTAACTCCATGTGCTTGCGTACAACCACATCTTTGTCCGAGAGCGTAACCCGGTACCAAGACGCCATGGCAAGCAGATTATACCCTGCCTATACGGGAACTTTCACCGCCCCCGGGTAAATCGGTAACTTCACTCTACAACGCCGGCGTCTGAGGTTTCACTCGCGGCCTACTTGTTCGTAGCCGCAGCGTCTGGCGCAGTTAGCGTCTTCAAGTCGTCCACGAGAGTACCGATTCCCCGGTTGAAATTCTTGTCCCACGTCGACTTGAGGAACGCGCCCTCCACCGGCTCGCCCAGCGTCCAGAGCCTGAAACGGGTCTTTGCGTCCACAATGGTCAGCACCAACTCGGACGTAAAGGAGTCGATTTTGCCCGTGCCTGACAGCGAGGTGATGAAGCGAATCTCAAACACCTGGTCCGCGTCGTCAGGATTGTCGACCAGGGTGTAGCGGCCCCAGGCTTTCATGGCAGCATAGAAGTGGTTGTATGTCTTGTCGACTTCCCCTTCGTTGCGAAACACGGGCGCAGAAATCGCGTCGGAACCAAGGTTGGAAATGAATACCTTCTTGGCGGTTCGAATCTGTCCAGGCACCGGCGCCGGCACGGCGACATCGTCGGACCGAGCGGCGCTTGGCGGAACGTTCGTGAACAGAGCGGCCAGAGCCGCGCACCAGAGTGCGATCTGGAAAGCTTTCGACATAGGGCCTCCTCATCGCCGGTGCAGGTATTGGTCTGCGAATTGACTGTAGTAATGTCGGCGGAATGGCTCACTCCGTATGACGCGTAATAAATTCGAATGTCCCGGTCACACCTCGTAAAGTTTTGTGAAGATTTGGCGTGACTTCCCGATTTTGTCTGGGCAGCAAGGAACGGCCTCAGAGTATCAAGCCCAGTGGGATTGACTCAGCATACACTTACCGGAACACTTGACGCCCCGTACGATTCGATATGATGATTGCCCGGAGACGGCGCGGGCGCCGGAGATCATGCTGGCTAAGTCGCCCCTTGACTTCGCTGTGGCAGTTAGTTCCAGAGCCTCTGTACGCCCGACGCTTGCTTCCAGGAAACTTCGTCTTTCCACCCGGGAATATATTCGATTCTCTCGACCTCTTGGCTCCGTGTTGCATCCGTTTTAGCCGTCATCCCGACCCTACTCGCCGGTCCCGGCTCCCGGGCCGCGAATCGTTCCACCTGGATACAGGCCCGCAGTCCGAATTTCATTGTCGTCACCCACTGGTGTGTACGCTGCCCCTCCGCTATCCCGATCCCGGCCACCGTGACCATAAGCGCAACGTTGCAGACGGCGGGACATGTAACAGCATCTGCCGTCGTCACAATCGTGGAATCGCCTCCCTCTCAGTAGCCGCCTCCCTTGCTACCCGCTTGACGGGGTTACCTTTCGGGAAAAATTCGGCTACACCCCCTTGACCTTTGGGGGAATCCGCCACGCGGAGGGGATCATTGGCGGTCTATCCCGAAGGCTGTCCCAGGCCGACAGTTGTATCCGTGGCGAGGTCCGTTACGAGGCGGATGAAGTCCAATTACTGTTTAGACAACCGTTGCTTTTGGTACGTGCATCTTAGGCCTGGCCCTGGCCCGACTCACAAATGCCAAATCATTATGACCCGGTCTAAAAGTTTTCGTCGCTGTAACGCTCTCTGGTTCTCGTACACCGCCACAGTATTCCCTATTCTTATTCTTCTTCTTTCCCTGGGGTGCGGCCTTTCCTCCGCGGGCGCACCCAGGCCGACGCCACTCCCGCCAACACCCACCGGGGCTGTCCCGCAGTTTGGACAGGTGGTGCTAGTCGTAGAAGAGAACAGCAGCTACTCAGAGGTCATCGGCAGTTCGGAGATGCCCTATCTGAACAGTCTTGCTATGCAATATGGATTGGCCACACAGTATTTCGCGAATACTCATCCTTCAATTGGCAACTACTTTATGCTCACCACCGGCCAGATCGTTACCAATGACGACTCTTTTGCGGGCCGGGTCGACGCTGACAACATTGTTCGCGAATTACTTGCGTCGGGCAAGAGCTGGAAATCTTATGCTGAGAGCAGAAACGATCCACTTCTCTATGCCAAGCGGCACGATCCGCTTTCGTACTTTTCGGACGTGGTAGACAGCAGCTCACAAATGCAGAACCTGACTTTGCTGTCTCAATTCAGCTCGGACCTGGCTAACCATGTCCTGCCGAACTTTTCGTTTGTCGTGCCGAATCTTTTAAACGATGGGCACAGTGGGCCTTTGCAGCTTGCGGATTCCTGGCTCCAGGACAATATCGCACCGCTGATCTCGAATGCGACATTTCAGAGGGACGGATTGCTGATCATCGTCTTCGATGAAGCTGCCACCAGCGATACCACACATGGTGGCGGTCACGTGGCTGCAGTCATCATCAGCACCTTGGCCAAACAAGGCTTCCAGTCAACGACCCTTTATCAGCACCAGAGCGTATTGAGGCTGATTCTAGAAGGGCTGGGGGTCCCGAAGCTCCCTGGCTCATCCAGCACCGCCCCCAAGATGGGGGAGTTCTTCTGAGTTTGTGACAGACAAAGAATGTCCGTACATCCGAGCCCAACCCATCCGCCAGCGATCAGCACTCTCGCGGATCGCAGTAAGAGAGCCACGTGCCCAACTCGAGGCTTGGAACAGGAATCATCGGGCCAAGTATACCCGCCTCAGCGTCCGCGTTCCGTACCAGGTAACACGTCAATCACCGCTGCCAATACCGGATACGTGCAATATTGACCAGATTTGCCGACTTCGTGCCGAGCATGTTTTTGTCACTGGAACTTTCTTCAGAAATGGGGGTGTCCCATGCCTGCTAGCCAAGAAGAGAATTGGGACAGCACCGTTTCGCCAGAATTGGACATTGATAAAATAGTGGAATGGACCGCGGCAGGACAACCAGCGGCCGCGTCTTGGTCGTTGATGACGAACCCTCCATGCGCGAAGTCGCAAGGGCCATTTTGGAAAGCCAGGGTTATGAGGTTCTCACGGTAGCGGACGGGCTGGATGGCTTAAACGCTCTCAGCGGGTCCCTTCCCGATGTGATCATTTCCGATCTGCATATGCCCCGCATGTCGGGATTTGAATTCCTTGCGACCTGGCTGCCGGAGAAGTGAAGGGCGAGGAAACGACTTTAGAGTGAAAGACAGCACCGGCCTTCATCGAATGAAAATCTGTGAGGTCTGTGGTGCGGAGGGAGTGAAAAGCTACGCCAATGCTCGGGCACGCGTCGAAGATCGTTTGTCGGAAAGTGGATTGGCAGAGTACGCCACGCGGTCCAGTACTTGAGGGTGGCTTGTCATTCGATCAGGCGAATCGTAGGGATATTGTCCGCGGCCGCTAGCTCGGAACGAAGTCTATCGATTGCGGCACCTGTCGTCGTGTCAAGTAGCTTGTGCCGAGCAACCCTTGACTGTCCCAATATCTTTTGACGCACCAACTTGCGGGCAATTCGCAATGCTGCGCCCGATGAATGCGCCATGCATTGAGCACGTCGGAGCCTGGCGTCGGATGGACGGACAGGTCCCGTGGTCGCCAGAACATGGGCGTCGCCTTCCAGCATCACAAAGCTTGGGCCAGCCAGCGGAGAGCTGCAAGAGTTACGAATCCATCAGAACTGATCACTACTAGTCGTTTGAGTCCATGCCCAACACGTGGAAGGCGAAGGCGCCTTCGATCATGGCCGATACCTTCCTCAATCAGCAAGTGACCGCGATTTGTCCTCATGGAGTCGGACGCATCAGGACGCGCGCCTAATTTGCGCCCTTCGCCTTCTGTCTGATGACGAAGTTCACGACTGCGCCCTTTTTCAACGCGACCGCATCGCCCACGGCATTGATCAAGGTGTTAGCAATACGAATTCTTTGACCCGGATCGTCTCCGCTTTGAATGGAAATCTCAACTTTCTCGGCGTGGCCCGGAATCGTAGCTTAATGATTTTCTCCACGATGCCGGGCAAACTGATTGCTTGACGATGCATGCTTCAGGACCTCTACAACTCAGACTATGCTGTTGTCGGGCGCTGTACTGAGCAATAGAGACCGCCCTTCCGCAGTTCCGGAGGGTAGAATCGGCTTATTATGACCAGCCGCAATATCGAATCTCCTCCTCCTTCGATCTTGGAAATCTGCGCAAATGTCAAACGTATGGGTTACGCTGCTTCATCGCGAGTTCGGCTTTACGGCGAAGACTTTGAAGTTCTTTCAGACCCATTTCCCGAGGCTGGCGGAATAGCCGTTCGCGTCAAAACGACGACAGATGCAAAGGTTCGGGTGCTGGGTCTTCCCGCGACGGTCCTTCAGCGGATAAGAGCCAAAGTCAGGAACGCCGCTTAGCTTCTGACCGAACTTTCTTATCGCATGCACCCAGATAGTTGGCAGAGCTGTGCCCTTTGGACCAGCCGGAGCACTCTCTCCCAGGGTATGCTGAATCGATTGAAAAGATGAACAGTTGCGATGGGCGCTGCTCAGGTCTCTTTTGGAAAGAACGAAATTAAAATGACCCCTATCAATAATCATCGGAAACCCAAACTGCAGAAAGCTCCGCAACCGCCCCTGTCATGCCCCGGTGCGACTCCTGACGAGGAGCATGCCAAGAGGCCAAGGCTCGCCGAGCCCACCGCCACCGACCGGAGATCGTGTCGAGGGTTTGGGCAACTTCGGAGAGCCGACTGGAGAATTCGGCACCGTTGAGCAAGCCCCCCGGCAGCGGCAAAAGCCATCTGGCACAAGCCATCGGGCTGGCTGCCATCCAACAAGGCCATCGGGTGCACTACCGCGAGACCCATACCTTGCTCGAGGATCTGGACCGAAGCCTCCATTGACGGTACGCGCAAACAGCACATCGAGGCCCTCGTCACTGTACCCCTGCTGATCATCGATGACTTGGGCATGCGGAAGTTATCCCTCACCGCCGCCGAGGAACTCCTGGAGATCATCATGCGACGCTATGAGCGCGCTAGCACAATGATTACTTCGAACCGACCCGTCGATGACTGGGGGAAACTGCTCGGCGACAGCGCAGCGGTTACCGCCATGCTCGATCGCCTACTGCATCATGGGCACGTTCTGAAATGCGGCCCGCGCAGTTGGCGCACAAAAACAGGCCTGCCACCGTAGCAGGCGGCAGGATAGAACAACTTAGTCTTGGACCCTTCCAAAGTATGGCCGGTTTTGAACTGTTCTTGTATGGCCGCTTTTCAGGTGATCACTGACGTCGGGAAAAATTCGGCTACCCCTGCTGGACTGAGCGAGCCGATTGAGACGTGGAAGACGGGGCGTGGCGAATGCACACAAGGAAGCGCGTGAGAAGTAATGTCAGTTCCTCGCACGCTCCCGGTTCGAGAGTCGGGGCAAAGCATAGCGGCAGCAGCCCGAAGTCTGGGAGTGGTTGAGCCGACGTTGTACAACTGGGTCAAGGCGCAGCGGGAAGGACGGCTGAAGGGTGCGGACAACAAGGTAAGTGCCGAGCAAATGGAAATCAGTCGTTTGCGAGCCGAGTTGGCACGGGTGAAGATGGAGCGCGACATCCTGGGAAAAACGACGGCGTACTTCGCGAAGGGCCCGAAATGAAGTACGCCTTTATCCAACGTCACCGGCGGCGGTCAAGCGTGCCGCCTTCCGGCCTCGGCCCCAAGCAAATGGTCGATTTCTATCCTGAGACCGCCGCCCATGGCATGCACTATATGGTGTCGTTCTCGGCGAACGCTTCAATCACAAGTTGCAATACCACGGAGGTGGAATCAAGGGCTTTAATTCAGTCCTTCAACGCTATCCGGAAATAGGCATGGTTATTGCTGTTCTCTCGAACCTGGATTCTGATTCATCTCCAGAATCGACGACAAGTTAGGTCCTGGGCGATGGGCTGGCTAAAATCTGGCTTGACTCGCAGCCGCATTAAATTGTTCGCGTGACGCGCACCCTCCCGCGTACGCCCCTCGCACTCCGCCTGCCCGCGCTCCTCCGCACACTGCCCCTTTTGAACCTGAGTAGACACTATGAAGAAAGGAAAGATAAATGAACTCCCAAGCGTTTTCTGAATGGCTCACCTGGCTGGCGTCATTGTCCGTATCGGAAAAGATCAAAGCGTCGGCACTGGTTTACTCATGGCTAACCGTCTGCACACGAGAACTGTTCTTGGCCGACACGCAGAAAGGGAAAGAGAAGGTTATTATAAACATGCTGCATGGTGTGAATGAGTTGCATCACACGTTGGCAAATCAGTTTGGGGCGTTTGCATACGATGACGAAAAACACTATCCCCTTGCCAGCTTTGGTGAGCAGTTGCTGGAAATCGCCAGTCAATATCGCATCGAAGGCCTGCTGACATCAGCAGTTGAATTTGCCCGAGCGCACAGGCCTGCTCAAAGCGAGACACAAGGAGACTGACCGCCCCCGCTGATGGAGAGCAAAGCGAAGAAAGAAAGACGCTGAACACTCGCTAGCCAAGTTTCGTCGTAACCGCTTTCCATCCCCCACCGTTTCCCCAGGGCCGCCAGGGCAGGGGGGTGTAGCGTTTTGCCCTCGTGGCGTATACACCCGCTACCCCCTTGACGGGATAGGAGGTAGAGCGTTTTGAAGTCCTTCCATAATTCTGGAAAAGTTCTGGAAGAAATCTTGCAGCCCTATGAGTGGGCAGACAAAGCAGTTCTACGCGTGTGGTCCTTTTCGTCTGGACTCCGAGAAGCGCGTTCTGGTG
>Ga0210408_10000638_pt1 | contig 42135 bp, 30 predicted proteins | sample IncBWH4MmetaG_FD_155471 | JGI IMG/M metagenome (GOLD analysis project Ga0210408, IMG submission 155471) | Forest soil microbial communities from Barre Woods Harvard Forest LTER site, Petersham, Massachusetts, United States - Inc-BW-H-4-M | ecosystem: Environmental > Terrestrial > Soil >...
AGTGCGGCTCATCGGCGTGGGATTACGTTTTGCCGAAACCGACCCCGAGGAATTGCAGATGCCGCTCTTCTCGGACGCGGCAAGTTAACCGGAAGCGACGCGTGCCAGAATGAGCGCCAGAATACCGGCTCCAAAGGCAGCGACGATTGCGACTTCTTTCTTGGTCAAGAGAGGTTCCTTTTTGGGAATTGTCACTTCGCCGTTGGTCTCGATCACACTCATGACGTCGTCGCAAAGCCTTCGGATGTCAGACGGCATTGCGTCGTTACTGGCGAATCTTTGGCCGTTGATGGTGAACCGTTTCTTCACCGCGCCATCGTGGAGCGCCTGTTCGTAAGCCAATCGAACATCAGGCGGCAATTCGGCCGGACTCGAATATTCCTTTCCGTTGTACCGGATCTTGCTCTTGAGCGTAGCGCTCACAAACGACCAGAGAGCAATTCACCTGCCAGTCGCTCTCGAGCCCGCGTTGTTGTGATAAATTGGCGACAGTGATCAATCCTGCCGCTCAAAAAAAGCTTCGCGCTTCGGGTTGCGACGTCCGCTTCGACAATCTGACCCGCCAGCTTTATGCGACCGACGCGTCGATTTACCAAATCGAGCCGAGTGGCGTGGCTTTTCCAAGCACGGCATGGGAAGCGAGAGCCGTTATCAAAAACGCTGCCGACGAAAACATTTCGATCACACCGCGCGGCGCAGGAACGAGTCTCGTCGGAAATTCCATCGGCGATGGATTGATCGTCGATTTCTCGCGCCACAATCACGCGATCGACAATCTCAACATCGACAACCGCAGCGTGCGGGTTGGCGCCGGAGTCGTGCTCGATCAGCTAAACGCGTTTCTCAAGCCGCACGGATTTTGTTTTGGACCGGATGTCGCCACCAGTTCGCGCGCGACCATCGGGGGAATGATCGCCAACAATTCATCGGGCGCGCGGGTTCCAGTTTACGGAACCACCGCCGATCACGTGCTCGCGACCGAGATCGTTTTGGCCGACGGCAGAAGGGTCGAGATCGGTTCATCTCACGAATCGTTGCTCGACGAACAGAACAAGATCGACAATCTCGTGCGCGCTCACGCTTCCGAAATGGCCGAGCGCTGGCCGCCGGGTTTGCTCAAACGCTGGCCCGGCTACGGCATCGAACGATTTTCACGGGCGCCGAACAATCTGAATGAGATCCTGGCCGGCAGCGAAGGGACGCTGGCCGCGATTTTCTCGGCCGAATTAAAAATTTCGCCGTTGCCAGCCGAGAAAGGCCTCGGCCTCATCTTTTTCGGTTCGGTAATGGACGCAATGCAGGCGACTGTTGAATTGCTCGATCTCAAACCGGCCGCGATCGAGCACATCGACCGTCCCCTGCTCGATCAAACCAAGGGCCAACTGCATTTCCAGGCTGCCCGCGATTTGCTCGAGCTCGATGCGAAACCGTGCGAAGCAATTTTGCTCCTCGAATTTTATGATGACGTCGAGGAGAAGTTGTCGATCTTGCAATCGAGATACCTCGGATTGCGCACCAGAATTTGTCGCGACGCGAACGAGATGAATCTGGTTTGGTCGGTTCGTAAAGCCGGCCTTTCGCTTCTGACCGGTTGCGTCGGTCCAAAGAAGCCGGTCGCGTTTATCGAAGACGCCGCCGTCCGTCCGGTGCAATTGCCCGATTACGTTCGCGGTTTGCAATCGATCATGGGATCGCTGGGACTGGAGGCGAGCTACTATGGCCATGCCGCGAGCGGACTTCTCCACGTTCGTCCGGTCCTCGATCTACATACCGCCGAAGATTTGAAAAAGTATCGCCTGGTCGCCGATCAAACTTCAGCGCTGGTCCGGCAATTCAAAGGTTCGCTCTCCGCCGAACATGGGGTCGGGATCGCCCGCACCGAATACATGCGCGACCAGCTCGGAGACACGTTGCTCAACGTTATGCGCGAAATCAAGCGCACCTTCGATCCGAGAAATATTTTCAATCCCGGAAAGATCTTCGGCTTCGCCTACAAGATCGACAATCACCTGAGGAATAATTTCGGCCGACCGATTGAGCTGCCGTTCGAGCCGCGACTGGCGTTTGCGTTCAAGGACCGATCGTTCATCGGGAATCTCGAGCAGTGCAACGGCTGCGGCGGCTGTCTCAAACAGACCGGCATCATGTGTCCGACGTTTATGGCAACGCACGACGAAGTCATGTCCACGCGCGGACGTGCCAACATTATCCGGCGCTCGCTTGAGTTGCGCGCGAACGGACATGACCCGTTGAAGTCTGAAGAGCTCGATGCCGCGCTGAGCAATTGTCTCTCCTGCAAAGGTTGCACGCCCGAATGCCCGTCCAATGTCAATCTCGCGTTGCTGAAGGCCGAAATGCTTCACGCGCGCTGGAAACGCGACGGCTTGCCGTTACGCGAGAAATTCTTCAGCAATGTTGATCTGCTCGGCCGAATTGGTTGCGCGATGCCGCGGCTTGCGAATGCGATTGTCGATCTTGCGCCGGTTCGCAAGGTCGTGGAGAAAACGCTGGGCATTTCGGCGAAACGATCGCTGCCGCATTACGCGAACGAACGCTTCGACAAATGGTTCGCGGAAAATTGTAGCGGCGGTCTGCGACCGTCGGACGGCGCTCATAGAGCGCCGCTACAGAAGCGCGGCAAAGTGATTCTATGGGACGACACCTTTGTTCGCTACCACGAGCCGAACATCGGAATCGCGGCGGTGAAAGTGCTCGAAGCGCTCGGATTCGAAGTTGAATTACCAGGAAATCGATCCGCCTCCGGACTCCGGCGCGACAGGAAATGCTGCGGCCGACCGGCGTTCAGTCAGGGAAATCTGGATCTCGCCGCGCAACTCGGCCAACACAACGTCGATCTTCTCTCCTCTGCGTCATCTCAACCCCTCAACAACTCAACCTCTCAACAATCGGCTCCGCCGATTCTCTTTCTGGAGCCGTCGTGTTGGTCGATGTTTGTGGACGACTATCGCGAGTTGAAAATCCAAGGCGCTGAGAAACTCGCCGAGCGCTGTCTCCTTTTTGAAAAATTCGTGGACGATCTGCTCGAGCGCGAACCCGAGGCGCTTCAATTCAAAGAGCGTTCTGCGAATGTCGCGATCCACTCTCATTGTCACGCCAAGTCGCTGATGAATCCGGAATTCATGGCGCGACTGGTGGAACGATTGCCCGGACATCGCGCGACTTTATTGGATACCGCATGCTGTGGAATGGCCGGCGCGTTCGGCGCGCTCGCGGAGAAATACGAATTATCGAAACAAGTCGCGGCCGACCTGCTTCGCAAGATCGACAATCAACAACCCGACGTTGTCATCGCGTCCGGCATGAGTTGCCGCCACCAGATTGTCGATCTAAGCGAGCGTTGGCCAAAACACATGGCCGAACTCATTGCCGACGCCATTGTTTAATCTTGGCGAGCAGCGAGTTCGTTGACGAGACTCGCTCCGGCGTAACGAGACCAAGATGACCTGCGAGCGAGGCTGAACTCGGAGTCGATATTCTGGATTACGAAAAACTGATTTTCACAACGACACCGATTCGCTTCATTGATTGGTTAGGCGGATGGCGTCGTGTCATCGCTTTGAGTCGCCTCGGTGGAACACAGGCGCTAACGTCGGTCACGACAATTAGTACGAAACTGATCCAGAATAGGTAATGGGACAGCAAAGCCATACGCTTAACGAGAATTAGGGGAACAATTGCTCATCTCACGCAAACAATACTTCGTTGCTCCGGGGACTAAAGAAACAAGTTAACCGCCTGGCTTTGGAGGAGCTGGTTTTGCAGCTTCGCCCGGTTTTGGCGGCTGTGCTCCGCCCGCGGGCGCGCCGCCGCCGGGAATATCTTCGTCCGGCGCCGCGAGAATGTCGTGCTCGGTGTACGACTCAGGATGGCTGGCGAGTTCTTTGCGTAACGCCGCGATTTGTTCGGCCGTGACCGGAGTGGCTTTGTTCCCCCACTCGCTTCGTTCGTAGGTCATGACGTCGGCGATTTTTTGGTCGGTCAATGTCTTGTCCCACGGTTGCATCACTGCGCTACCATACTGCTGGCCTTTCACTTTCACCGGACCTTGCAAACCTTTGAGTACGATCATCGCCATGCGACGCGAGCCGCCATTGGTAAACTCAGAGCCGGCGAGCGGCGGATATTGACCGGGAACGCCCTGACCGTTTGCCTGATGGCAGGTCTGACAGTTCGCCGAGAAAACTTTTTTGCCACGATCGAACGGCGTTTGGGGCACTTCTTGTCCTCCGCTCGGTCCGCCACCGGGCCCGGCCTTTTTCGGTGGGATGTAAGCGATGTCGAGACTGTCGCCGGAAAAATTCCCCGAGTAACGGCCGAGATAAGCGCCCCCTGTAAAAAGCGCGAGGCCGTAGACTGCGATCAACCAAATCGAGAGCGGCTCGAGTCCGACACGCGGTTCGCGTTTCTCGCGTTGGATCGCGGCGTGCACTTCCTGAACATCGGAGGTCTCGCCATAATCCATTCCCTGGCGAGTCAGCGACGACGGATTGGGAGGTTGGTCGTTCATTTCTTTGGCGGCTGCTGAGCTGCTGGTGCTGCGGCAGGTGCTCCAGGCGATGGCGCGCCAGCCGCTGGTGATTGTGCCGGTGCTGGCGCTGCGCCGGCCACATTCTTAGCTTCCTTTAATGGATGCGATTGATCCTGGGCCATCAAATACGCGACCAAACATTTCGCGTCGTAAGTTGGAACAACTTCCCAACCGGCCGGTGGCGCGTCGGCGCCGGTCAACTGAAGCGCCTCAGCGGAACGCTCACCGCTGATCCGGCGTTTCTCGTAAAGAAACCTGTACGCAGGCATTGTTGAATCGAGATTGTCCCGACTCATGCTACGCGGTGAATAAAGATGTCGATGATGCCACGCTTCGGAATACGCGGGCGGAATTCCATTTGGATTCGGTTTGCCTGAAGGAGACGGCGACAGATTTGCTGCGGCAGGCGCCGATGCGCCACCGCCTGGAGATTTTTGCGGGGCGGCATTTGGCGGTGGTGACTGTTGGGCAGCTGGTGAAGCCGCAGGAGGACTCGCACCCGGCGCAGCGGCTGGCTCTTGTTCTTGGCCGGGCGCAGCCTTGCCAATATTCGCCAGGTCTGGACCCATACGCTCCTCACCGAGTAGCACCGGCGCGCCAAAAACATAATCGCGCGGAGCACTGCGACGCTCACCCCATTTCGCCCGGGGCGAAATACCCGCATCGCGGACACGTTCGAGATCTGCCGCGGCGTAATCCGGACGAAGTTGCTGGGTATGACAATAGAAACAGCCGTTGGCCGTGTAGACGCTGCGTCCGCGCTGCGCCATTCCCGATTTCGGTACTGGGTAAATGTCCGTGCCTTCTTCATCCGATTGCGGATTCAACGCGCCGATCTGGACATTCGGGATCACAGTTAAGCCGACCCAGGAAAAGGTGAAAGTCCCGAAGAGGCCGATAAAGAGTGGAATCAAGCCCTTCATAGATGCGTCTCCGATCCTTCAGCTTCGACGGGGTTCAGAAACGTCGGCACGGTGGAGGTGCGTCCCAAACCGAACAGCATCAAACCAAAATGGAATGCGAAAATAAAATGTGAAACGGTCAGCAACAGCGCCGCAATCGTGTCCCCTCGCAAATATGGCAGAACACTGGAGGCACTTTCGATAAATGACAGTGACGCGTCATTCTGGCTCGTGCCCTGAACAATGCCGCCGGCTACCAACATTAACGACATCAATCCAATACCGTAAGCCGACGCCCAAAAGTGAAGTTTGATCAGCGTGGCGTAGCGCCATTCCCGCCCAACCAACCGCGGCACGATGTAGTACATCGAACCGAACATGATCATGGTGAAAAACGCATAGAGACCTATTTGCGAATAGGCAAAGGTCGCTTCCGTGAAATGGAGATAGCGCGCGGTCGAGCGCAGCGAAATCAAAATGCCGATAACGCTAAACACGGTATACGACATCGCGCCGAACACGGTGAACCGCAGTGTCGGGCTGTACCGCATCACCGGAAAATAGCCCTGCATCGTCATGTGATGATTTAGTCCGACGGTTGCGACCGGAATGATCGTTAGAATGGTGGCGGCGATGCTGGCCGTGATCATCCAGGCGGGGAACGGTCCATCGACTCCTCGTTGCATCCCAGTCCAGCTAGAGAAAAGCACATATGTCCAAAACCCGATCGTCGCGAGATGATAGCTATAGACCGGACGGCCGATAACCTTTGGGATCATGTAATAGGCGGTGCCGAGAGCGATCGCGCCCAACCAGAGAAAGAGAAGATTATTGGCGTACCACCAGCCGACCGCGGCCTGCATCACGCCTTGGACCGGCACAATGAAGAGCATCACCTGAGCGGCGGCGTAAAGCCACGGGAACCAGAGAAACGCCCCTAATAAGTACCATTGGGTGATGTAAATCTGCTCGCCGCGGCGAAAACGGAACATCAACACCGCCCACGAAATGATCAGCGCGTAGGCAATCAAAAGAATAACGGCGACATACGGCGGAAATTCGAGCCATTGGTAGCCTGTGCTGTAGCCCATCAAAATCGCAGTAACGCCGATGGCCACGCCAATGTTCCAAAACCAAGTACCGGCGACGATCAGCAAAGGATGTCGCAACGTTGTTCGGCACAAACGCGCCATCAGCCAGATCGCCGTTCCCATTCCGACCATCGACGCCCAGCCATAAACCATTACGTTCATGAGCACCGGACGAAGCCGGCCCCAGGTAAGAAAACTGACGTCCGAAAACCAATCGGGTGAATGCGTCGTGAACGACACGATTACGGCGAGCAGCGTTGCGAGGAGCAGCCAGACCATCGCTGAGGCGTAAAACATCAGCACCGGCACACGCGTCGAAGCGTCGATCAGGGCGCGCTCGTATTGCTCGACGTCCCCGGCAGTTGCCGAAATGGCTGGTTGCTTTAATGGAATATCGGCGGCTGGAGTCATTCGTTAGACAAGATCGACATTTTCATTGTGGAGAAGCCGACGCGGCCGGAACGCCAGCGGAAGATTTCGGCGACGTGGCGGGCGACGCGGCTGCACCCGGCTGAGTCGAAGGTTGAACTGGCGGAGGATTGACCGCCGCGGCAGGTTGACCGCGCGCTTCCGAATGCTGGCCAGCAACGGAAGTTGGTTTCGGTGTCCCGCTTGGTTGCGGCGACGCTGATGGCGCGGGCGACGCCGCTGATGCTCCGCCTGGTGCCGCCGCGGCCGGCGGCGTCGCGATTGGTCCTGCTGAAGCCGGTTTCTTATTCGCAAGGTCGGCAACGGTCAATTCCATCGCGCGCTCGATCGGCACACGAACAGTTCCCTTGTTTTTGTCGATCCACGCGTAGGTGGCTAACGCTTTCGCGTCTTCTTCACGCAAATCCTTGAGTTTTTTCCCGCGGTCCTGAGCACGTTGTTGCTCATAAGTATCGCCGCGCGGAGCAGGCCCGATGATGGCAATGGCGATCGCGCCGAAAACCAAAAGCAAAAGCACCATGCCGAGCCAGGTCGAAAACGGCGCGGGCGATTGGATTCTTTGCCTGATTTGTTCGGTATCGGCCATTTTAGTTCACTAGTTTCAACGATTCGACCAGGCGCGGATCGCGTACTGGAAAAAGCGAAGTTCTTGCAACAATTCGCAGGTAAACGAAGGCGAGCGTGGCGCCGATGGCGATGAGCGCGGCGAAATCCCAGATGCTTACATGAACGCCCGTTCCATGCAGTGCCGGAAGCACCACCAGGTACATGTCGAGCATTTGCATGAACAAGATCCAGCCCGCGACATAACAAAGCTGATGCGGATGCTTCTTGATCGACTGCAAAAGTAAGATCAGGAACGGCCCGAAAAAGCGGCCGAATACCAGGAGCATGCTCAGGTACCACCACGACTCGGTGTTTCGAACGATAAAGTACTGCGTCTCCTCCGGCATGTTCGCGTACCAGATGAGCATGTATTGGCCGAAACCGATGTAGGCCCAGAACACGCAGAAGGCGAACATCCATTTCCCCATGATGTGGTAATGCTCCATCGTCACCACGTTTTTGAGATAACCGGCGTTGCGCAGGGCGGTGATCACCAGCACGAGCAACGACATCGAACTGCCGGCCGCACCTGCGAAAATGTAAACTCCGAACATGGTGGAGAACCAGCGATACTGCAGGCCCAGCAGCCAATCGTAAGCGCCGAAGGTCAGACAAAGAGCGAACAGCGGGAGACTCGCGAACGAAACCTTGCGCAGGCGTATCGTGAATCGCGGATTTCCGTCCTTATCCTGGCGCACTGACAAGCGGCGCAACAAATGAGACGCGATGATGAAGAAGCCGAGGAAAAACACCGCGCGCACGATAAAGAACCTCAAGTTCAGATAACCGCGCTTGGAATCGAGCGTCTCTTCCGCGCCCTGCGGGATATTCATCCACTCATAGAGATGATGCCGCAGAAGAAAAATCGGGATGAAGAAGATTGCGAGAATGGCCACGAGCACGGCGATGTTTTCGAGTTGTCGCCGAACCACCACCGTCCAATTCGCATCGGTCGCGTAGTGGACGATCGTCCAAAAGAAGCATCCGGCACAAAGAGTGAAGAAAAAGCCGAACGCGAACAGCCAGGAATAGCCGAACTGTTTCGGATCGATCGCCGCCCCGGCTCCGCAAAGCGCGAGCGCGACGAACGCAACCACGCCCAGCAACACTGACAAACCGACAAAGCGCCCGCTCTCGAAATATTCGCCCTCCGGCGTCGGTGCGTTGTGCAAACGTTCGCTCATTTCTTTGCCGCCTCCGGTTTAGCCTGTGATTGCGGCTGCGCTGGTTTGTTCTCGCCCGGCTTGTTCTCTGCGGGTTTGTTCTCGGCCGGTTTGTCCAGATCAGCCCGATGCTCCGGAGGCACATCGGCAATCACCGTATTCTGGCTCCGCTGAAGCGCGCGCACATAGGCGATGATCGCCCAACGATCGGCGACCATGATGGTCGGTCCGTAAGCCATCATCGTGTTCTTGCCGTTCGTGATCGTGTTGAAAATTTCGCCGTCAGCCATTTTGCGGATCCGATCGTCCTGCAAGGTGACGACCGTGGCCAAGCCGTACGATTTGGTGATTCCGTTGCCCGTCGCGGTCGCGCCGTGACACATTGCGCAGGTGATGTTGAACCGCTGACGACCGCGCTCGATCAACTGCGGCGTGACTGGAACTGGAATTCCCGTGCCCCAGTTGTTGCCCATCTTTCCAGTGTTGACGTAATCGGTGCCAACACTAAACGCGTCCGGAAGCGATTCAGATGGCGCGTGCGCGTGAGGATTCGGCATTTCATAACCGATCGGCACCGTTCCATTAATCGGCTCGCGCGGGCCGCGTCCGTCGGCAAAAAAATCCAGTGGCGCTTGCGCGCGCACTTTCATCTGCCGCACCATGTCGGGAAAGATCTCCCACGGCTCGTTGGTGCCTTTTTGTCCGCGGAAACCAAGCACGGCGACCGCGGCGATCGTCAGCAACAAGGAAATTAGGAAAAAGCCGCGCAACATAATCAGTCCTCGTGAACGATAGTGATGTGTTGACCGCCTGAGCGTTCGAGTAATTCGCGCGCCTCGACTTCGGTGAATCGCGGATCGCGTGCCTCGATGACGAGGAAAAATCCATCGTTGCTCGCGCGAGCGAATCGATCCCAATTAAAAATCGGATGATGAGGGCGCGGCAGGCCGTTCATGATGAGAACGGCGAAGAACGCGGCGAAGGCGGAAAAGAGAACGGTCATCTCGAACATGATCGGGAAGAACGCGGGCACCGTTTTCCAGTCGTACGGTTTGCCGTGCACGATCAACCGATACAGTCCCCATGACGGGCCGAATTCGACGAGCATGGCAGTGAGAAAACCCGAAATCCCGCCCGTGAGGACGACCGCGCTCAGCCAGGATTTGCCGAGTCCCATCGCATCGTCCATTCCGTGAATCGGAAACGGCGAATGCACGTCCCAGCGCTTGAACCCTGCGTCACGCACCATCTTCGCAGCTTCGTAAAGCGCGGCGGGACTCGAATACTCCGCCCCGATCGCGTAAACTTCGTGGCCGTAGGGCGTTCTCATGTTCGCTCCATTCCTCCGACTTGAACTGGATGATGCCCATTAGGCGAATGGGCGTGGACGTCCGCTTCCGGCAAAACAATTTTCACTTCCGACATCGCGATCATCGGCAGGAACCGGATGAACAACAGAAACAGCGATGTGAAAATTCCGAGCGTGCCGATAAACGTCCAGATGTCGACCCAGGTTGGAATGAACAATCCCCACGAAGACGGAAGGAAGTCGCGATGCAATCCGCCGACGATGATGATGAAACGCTCAAACCACATGCCGGCGTTCACGCACATGCAAACGAAATAGACGACGAGAATGTTCCGACGGCACCAGCGGAACCAGAAGAGCTGCGGCGCAAGCATGTTGCAGAACAACATTCCGACCCACCAGTCCCACCAATAAGGGCCGAGCACGCGGTTATAGAATGCGAACTTCTCGTAAGCGTTGCCGCTGTACCAGGCCACGAAAAACTCCATCGCGTAGGCGTAGGTCACGAACGAGCCCGTCAGCAAAATGATTTTCGCCATTTTGTCGATGTGTTGCGGCGTGATGATGTCGTGCAGTTTGAAAATCGCGCGCGCGGGGATCAGCAACGTCAGCACCATGGCAAATCCACCGAAGATCGCGCCCGCGACGAAGTAGGGCGGGAAAATCGTGGTGTGCCACGTCGGCAAGATCGACGTCGCGAAGTCGAACGACACCACGCTGTGAACCGACAGCACCAGCGGCGTGGATAGTCCGGCCAGAAGCAAATACGCCATTTCGTAATGCCGCCAGTTACGGTTCGAGCCGCGCCAGCCGCAGGCGAAAACGCCGAAAATAAACTTTTTTATCTTGGTGGTCGCGCGATCGCGCAACGTCGCCAGGTCGGGGATTAAGCCAGTGTACCAAAACAAAACCGAGACCGTGAAATAGGTTGAGACCGCGAACACGTCCCACATCAGCGGGCTGCGGAAATTTTGCCAGATGCCGTAGTTGTTTGGAATTGGCGCGAGATACCACGCCATCCAAACCCGGCCGACGTGAATCCCCGGGAAGATCGCCGCGCACATGACCGCGAACAGCGTCATCGCTTCGGCCGAACGATTGATCGACGTGCGCCATTTCTGGCGAAGCAGATATAAAATCGCGGAGATCAGCGTGCCGGCGTGTCCGATACCGATCCAGAAAACGAAATTGGTGATGTCCCAGGCCCAGCCGACCGGATGATTCAATCCCCAAGTGCCGACGCCGGTCGAAATTTGATACCCGAGACAAAACAGACCGAACATCGCGATGCAGCCGGTGATCGTGAAACAAACCCACCACCAGCGCGGCGCCGGCTGTTCGACCACGCCGGAAATGCGCTCGGTGATCCAGCTGAAGTTACGCTTGTTCAACACCAGCGGCATGCGGGCAAGCGGGCGTGCGACGGTTGTTCCCGCCTCGTCTTGAATCCCATCTGGTGCTGTTGGTGCGTCGTTCATCGTTTAGCCAGGATCGACATCGTCACGCTTTCTCCTCCGGAGAGGCCACGCCAATGTTGGCTGCGTCCGGCATTTTTGGATTTGGGTTGCGAATTCGCCCGAGATAACTCGTGCGGGCTTTTACGTTCAAATAATCGAGCAGGCGATAATTGCGATCGGCAGCTTTCATCTTCGAAACTTTGCTTTCCGGATCTTTAGTGTCGCCAAAGACGATCGCTTCGTGCGGACAGGCCTGCGCGCACGCGCTCGTAAAGGAATCGCGCGGAATGCGGGCCTCGGCTCCCGAAGTGCCGGCGCGAACGTGGGCGGCGATCTTTGCCTCCTCGATTCGCTGGACACAAAAACTGCATTTCTCCATGACTCCGCGCATCCGCACAGTCACGTTCGGATTTTTTTGCATCTTGGTGATGTCGGGCGCGCCTTTCTTGGTGAACGGCGCGATGTATTCCTCGTAAATGCCAAACTGCCCGGCGATCTTCTTCTTGCCGACCGGCCGCTGATTGTAATCGAAGAAATTGAAGCGGCGGACCTTGAACGGACAATTGTTCGCGCAATATCGCGTGCCGACGCAGCGGTTGTAAGCCATTACGTTCAGGCCGTCCTCGCTGTGAATAGTCGCGTTTACCGGGCAAACCGTTTCGCACGGCGCATTTTCGCAGTGCTGGCACATCATCGGTTGATGCACGATCTCGGGTTCCTGTGGAAATTCGCCGTTGTCCTCATTGAACGGCTTCGCGCTCGCGAAATAACGGTCGATCCGGATCCAGTGCATCGCCCGGCCGTGCGCCACCTGTAATTTTCCGACAACCGGAATGTTGTTCTCGGCCTGACACGCAATCACGCATGCGCTGCAACCTGTGCAGACATTGAGATCGACCGCCATCCCCCATTGCTGCGCGCCGGTTAACGGCGGATGGCTGTACAGCGACGGTAAATATTTCTGCGGCTCGTCAATACCGGCGCATTTCTCGACGAAATGGTTGTCCTCTCGGTACTCGTCGAGCTTGGCTTCGCGAACCACTCCGCGGCCTTCGATGCTCCAATGGTCTTGCGTAATCGAAAGCGGATATTTTTTGCCAAGTTTGGAAACCTGGATGCTTTCGATTGTCTTTCCGTCCGCGACTGCGAAATGCGGCGTTGTGGCGGTTCGCAGGAAATAAGCGTTGAATCCCGGTACATCGCCGGTCGGCAGACTATTTGCGGCGCCGTCACCCGCGTAGGGCAACGGACCGCGCGCGGCAATCCCGCGCCCATAACCAAGTGGAATACTGATCGAGTTATCGGCATGTCCCGGCGCGACGACGGCCGCAATCACCAATTCGCGCCGAATCGGTTGATCGTTCGCATCGCGCATCATGTCAGTAATTGCGATTTGAACGAGGTCGCCCGTCGCGACACCAAGCGACTCCGCAAAGACGGGACTCATCATCGCCCCGTTGTCCCAGGTCAGTTTAGTGATCGGATCGGGCATCTCCTGAAGCCAGCCATTATTGCTGTGGCGGCCGTCGTCCATCGCGTAACTGCGGACGAAAACAATTTCGGGTGATTGCTCGGTCGGCGGAGGCGCTGGCGGCGACGTCGTCCAGAGTTGTTTTGCCGGACCACTGGCAGCCCCGACGTTGAATGCCGCCGGCCGATCGTGCAATGCGACATGCGCCGCGAATCCATCGTGCAAAAACTTCGACCAGGCGGTTTGAAAATCACCCGGCGGTTTGGTTGCGCGGAAGGTCTCCTGGACAAGCTCCGGCCCCTCGACCTTTGGCCGGCCAAGCAGCGCGTTCATGAGTTCGACGTCACTGAGCCCGCCAAATAGCGGGAGAATCATCGGTTGAATCGACAAATACGAACCGTCCGCGGCCAGAGCGTCGCCCCACGATTCCAAATAATGCGCAAGCGGCACATGCCAGTGGCTGATGGCAGAGGTTGCGTCCTCGTGATAACCGAGCCGCACTACTTCCGGCACTTTCTTTTGCAGCTCTGTCCAATCGATCGGAAACTTTTTGTCCGGATCCTGCGCCACCGCGCGCGGCGCGTTGTAAACCGGGTCACCCCCGAAAATGAAAAGCGTCTTTATCTCGCCGCGATTCATTCGATCAGCGAGCTGCAGGATGCTCTTGCTGTTTTTGTTTCTTGGAAACTCACGAACTACGATCGTCCGGCCAATATTTTTCAGCGTGGAATTAATGGCGTAAGCCAGCAATTGAACGACCACCGGCTGCTGTTGCCCCGCCAAAACAATGCTCGAACCCGATTTGGCGATCAGGTCGTTGGCGGCTTCGATTAACCATTGCTCCTCAAACGCCGGTGTTTCGCTGGGCGTAGCCAACGTTTCGAGCAACGAGAGCAGTGCCGAATCTTTCGTCAGGGCGCCGATTTTTCCGGCGAGGAGATAAGTGAAAACGGGAACCTGACTCGCCGCGATTCGCAAGCGATGATCGGCCATCGCTCCCGTGATGGTAAACCGGTTCTCGACCACGTAGAGCCGGTTCATGTTGTCGTTGGCGGCTTTTACGCGGCGCCGCGATGTGAACGCGCGGGCTGAAGCGAGGTCGCCTTCGCCGCAATCCAGAAAATCGCTGTCGAGGGCGAGCACGACATCGGCGCGCTCGAAGCGCGGGATCAATCGAACATTTTCCCCGAACGCGGTGCGCGTCGCAAAATTTTGTGCATCGCTCAGCGCGGGCTCGTAAACGCACCACGTCATTTTCGGAAACGCTTTTTCGAGCTCGGTGCGCAATCGCTCACGCGTCGGCGACTGCATTTCCTCAACCAAAAACGCCAGGCCGTCTCCCGATCCAAGCTGACCGCGCAACTTGTCGATGTAAGCGTCAAACTCCGCACTAGTGGCGTCTTTGCCGCGGTTCACAAGACGTCGCGAGCGCGTTGGATCGTAAAGATCGAGTAGCGACGCCTGGGCAAACGTGTCCGTCCCGCCACCTGATGCGGGATGAAGCGGATTGCCTTCAAGTTTGATGGGCCGTCCATCGACCGTCGTCGCGATCAGCGGAATCGCGCCACTTTTCCGCGGCATTGCGGTTGCGTAATAGAGAAACTTTCCGGGAATGGTCCATTCCGCGCTCTTGGTGAACGGCACCAAATGCAGTTCCGGGCGCCGGCAACTGGTCAGGCCAACCCCCGCCAGCGCCATCGAGGCGCCCATCAACTTCATGAAATCGCGCCTCGACCATTCGGTTTCGTCGAGCTCGGAAGCGCCGGCGGGAAATTCACGCTCCAGCCATTCGCGAAATTCCGCGGTGTTGCTGTATTCGCCGAGACTGCGCCAGTATTTCTTCCCGGTCGCTGGTTCGGGTGGATGTTGGAAAACGCGTTTCATCGGTGACAGGTCTGGCAATTAATGCTCGGAGCGACGTTCCAGCGTTCCTTCAATGTCTGACCGATCTCCTGCTGGCTCAGACGCTTCTTCTTTGTCCAATCCTCGGTCACGCCTCTGGGCTGCCCGTACTTCGCTACGAACTCCGCCGGTTTCACGTCCGCCGGCTTCCAATCAAGATTGAAAACCTCTTCCTGCGGGCGCAGAAAATTTTCGGGATGGCGATGACATTCGAGACACCACGCCATGCTGTGAGGCTCGGCAATGGACACCCGCGACATGTGATTCACCTGACCATGGCAACTGAAGCAGCTGATCCCGCGGTTCACGTGCGCGGCGTGATTGTAATACACATAATCCACCGAGCGATGAAGCCAGACCCACTCGATCGGCTTGCCGCCTTTCCAACTTTGTCGGACCGGTTCGAGCTTCGGATTATCTTTTTGCACTTGGGTATGGCAGTTCATGCAAAGCTGCGTGTTTGGCACATTGGAATGAGCGGCCACCTCCACGAAGCTGTGACAATAACGACAATCCATTCCGAGCTGCGTGACGTGAATGTCGTGCGGAAACGGCACCGGCTGGACCGGTTCGTAGCCGACCTTGGTGTACTTCGGCGTGACATAGTACCAGGTGAATGCGGTCAATCCGCAAACGATCAGTATGCCGGCCACGGCCATTTGCAGCGGCAACCAGTTCGTCCAGCGTGGAAAAAAATTCGCCATAAATCAGCCGACGCCCTGTCTGCCCAGATACAGCCGACAATTTAGAAACGGACCAGAAGTGAAATTAGGATGTGCTTCGTTCAAACGCTGCGGAGTTAAGGTTGTTTGCTCGCCTGCGGGGACGCGAAGATTGTATAAATGCAAGCGATGGCGGCAAAACAAAATTCACGATCAATGGTCATAGCGTCGCGTTCCACTTTTCCGATACAGAAAAGTGACCGCTCTGCAAAGACGATCACGTCAAAACTTCGGCAAACCGTCAAGTGAAAGCGTTCACCATCTTACTTTTGTTTTGCGCGTTAAATTTGGCCGCGCGCGCCGACGACGATGTCGATCTTCTTCTGGTTAACGGAAATGTTTACACCGTTAACGAAAAACAGCCGCATGCCGAAGCGGTCGCCGTTCGCAAAGATCGGATCGTTTTCGTTGGATCGAACGAAAGCGCCAAGAAGTTTCACGCTGCGCGCACGATCGATCTCGCCGGAAAAACCGTTGTTCCCGGTCTGACCGATTCGCACTGTCACATCTTCGGCATCGGCGAACGCGAGCTGACCTTGAATCTGGAGGGAACGAACACGCTGATGGATTTTCTCGCTAAAGTTTCAGAACGGGCGACTAAAACCGAACCGGACGAATGGATCACTGGGCGCGGCTGGATCGAAACGTTTTGGAAGCCAGCGCAATTTCCGACGCGACAAGATCTCGATAAAGTCGCGCCACACAATCCGGTCTTTCTGACTCGCGCCGACGGTCACGCAGCGATCGCTAATTCCGCAGCGCTCACCATCGCGAAGATCGACAAGAACGCGCCGAATCTCTTCGGCGGCGAAATCTTGAAGGATAAAGAAACCGGCGAGCCGACTGGCATATTGACGGACAACGCGATGGATCTTGTCGCGAAACAGATTCCCAAGCCAACCGCGGCTGAGCGCGAGCAAGCGTTGCTCACCGGAATCAATCGTGAGATCGGGCTTGGGTGGTGCGAAATTCAAAATGCCGGCAGCCACAAGGACGAGATCGATTTGATCAAAAAAGTCTACGGCCAAGGCAAAGCGAAGATCCGCTTCATCAATTGCGTTTTCGGTCCCGGCGAAGATGCGCAGAATTTCTTGAAGGAAGGGGCGACGATTGGCGCGTTCGATCGTCACTTCACTCAACGCACGATCAAAGTGATTTTCGATGGCGCGCTCGGTTCGCGGGGGGCGGCGCTGCTCAAACCGTACAGCGACGCGCCCGAGACTTCGGGTTATCTCACCGAAAAGCCTGAAGAGTTGTCGCCGATGTTCGAAGAAGCGCTACGCAGCGGAATCCAGGTCGAGACCCATGCGATCGGCGATCGCGCGAACCGAATCATTCTCGATCTTTACGAAGCTGCGTTCAGGAAAGAGCTCGGGAACAAGGTAGGAGCAAAACGCGCGAGTCCTCGTTGGCGCGTTGAACATGCACAGATTGTCGATCCTGCGGATCTGCCTCGGTTCGCGAAGCTCGGCGTGATTCCATCGATGCAACCATCACACGCAATCAGCGATTTGTTTTTCGCGCCGGCGCGTTTGGGAATGGATCGACTCGTCGGTGCTTACGCGTGGCAATCGTTCTTGAAGTCGGGCTGCATTATTCCCGGTGGATCGGATGCGCCGGTCGAGCGTGGCGAACCAATGATCGAATTTTACGCCGCGGTCGCGCGCAAAAGCATCAAAGGCGAATCAGGCCCGGGCTGGCATTCCGAACAAGCGGTCTCGCGCGAACAAGCGCTAAAAATGTTTACGATTTGGCCTGCTTACGCCGCGTTCGAAGAACAAGACAAAGGGTCTATCGAACCCGGCAAGCTGGCCGACTTCACCGTGCTCTCACAAGACATCATGAAAATTCCGCCGCCGGAAATTTTGAAGACGCGCTGCGAGATGACAATTATCGGCGGCGAAGTCGTCGCTCAGGCTCCGAGCAAATAAATCGCAACAAGCGTCAGCAAAAAATACGGGACCAAAACCGCGGCGCCAGCGTACTCCTTCGCCATTCGTTGGCCGAAGAACAAACAAAGGATAGCAATCGCGGAAACAACCGCGCCGTAAAATGCGATCGTTGGATTGTGCGCGAAGAGCAGCGCAAGAAATCCAATCCCACTCAGCGCGCCGGCTGCGACCTCAATGATCGTCAGAATTCCGAACAATAACGGCACCACTCCCGCGAACGGACTTTTTGCAAAATGTCCGCTCAGCCATTGCAGGTTTCCTTGTCGATCTACAATTTTGTCGATCCCCGACTGCAAAAACAAAATCGCCAAGAACACAGAAACGAGGAGCTGAAGCAGGAATAAAGACATTCCAGACATAAAAGGAATTTAATCAGGAACCCAGGAAAGCAGGAAAAGAATTTTTGATAATCCCGGATTCCTGGTTTCAAGATCCTGAATCCAACTCAAGCCGGTAAATCCTGCCTAGGAATACAAATATTCGTCGTGGTACTCTCTTTGAGGAGCGAACTGGACAGTTTGGTCACCGCCGGCTTCGGGATACTCGAAGATTTTGCCTTCGTAATTGCGAATCACGATTTTTTCGTTGTCGTGATAGAGAACGTAGCCAGGATTGATCGGCACTTTGCCGCCGCCGCCGGGCGCGTCGATGACGTATTGGGGCACGGCGTAACCGGTAGTGTGACCGCGCAGGCCTTCGATGATCTCGATTCCTTTGGCGACCGACGTGCGCAAATGCGCCGAGCCGTTGATGAGGTCGCACTGATAGATGTAATACGGACGGACGCGGCACATTAGCAGTTTGTGCACGAGCGTTTTCATCGTCTCGAGATCGTCGTTCACGCCGGCGAGCAAGACGCTTTGGTTGCCGAGCGGAATGCCGGCGTTCGCCAACCGTTCGAGCGCTTCTTTCACTTCGACCGTTAGTTCGCGCGGATGGTTGACATGCACGCTCATCCAGAGCGGATGATGTTTCGCCAAAATCGCGCACAACTCAGGCGTGATTCGTTGCGGCAGGAAAATTGGAACGCGCGTCCCGATGCGAAGAAACTCGATGTGTTTGATGGCGCGTAACCGCGTCAGCAACTTGTCGATCTTGTCGTCGCTGAAAATTAATGCATCGCCGCCGCTCAAAAGCACATCGCGCACTTCGGTGTGTTGTTCGAGGTAACGAAACGCTTCTTCGAAGTTGGTGTGAAGTTCCTGTTCGCCAACACCGCTGACAACGCGACTGCGCGTGCAATAGCGGCAATACGCCGCGCAGCGGTCTGTAACCAAAAACAAAACGCGGTCCGGATAGCGATGTACCAGCCCCGGCACCGGCATATGCGAATCTTCGCCGCATGGATCGGCCATGTCGTAAGGCGACGCCCAGGTTTCTTCGATCCGCGGAATGACCTGCCGCCGAATCGGATCCTCAGGGTTTTTGTCGCGCGGAATCAGATTGAAAAAATGCGGTGTCACCGCGAGCGCGAGCTTGTCGCCACTCAGCAACACGCCACTTCGTTCTTCCTCGCTAAGTTCAATCTGTTGCTCGAGTTGGGCCAGCGTCGTGACCCGGTTTTTGAGCTGCCATTTCCAATCGTTCCAAAGCTCGGGCGCCACCCCACCGTCGCGGGACCAATAGCCCGGCGCGTGCGAGACGAATTCTTTCCCATCACCAATCCGAGAGTGTTTCATTTTATTAAGGATCAAAACGCTATGGGCGGTCGGATTTGTGTCAACGCGCACACCGCGAAGTGCGCCGCGAACTCCTTCCGCCTCTAAGAGATGAACTCCAGAAGCGACAGGAACACTACCAAGGCAGCGATTACCAATAGTCCCATTTAGTTCAACGGTACAATCTACCGATTTATCCCTACTGGACGGTGACCAGGGTGCCGATTGGGATTTCGGCGAACAGTTTTCTCGCCGTTTCACCCGGCAGACGAATACAACCGTGCGACGCCGGATAATTCGGGACCACCCCTTCATGCATGCCGAAGTCCAGACAGCTCAACCGCATGAAATACGGCATATCGACATGATAAATCGTGGAGCGATGATTGCGCTCCTTGTCTGTGATCACAAAGAATCCGCGTTTGGTCGAATAACCTTCACGGCCAGTCGAGCAGATTGAGTTCATAATCGGCACGCCATCCTTGATGAGCGACATCTTTTGCGAAGCGAGAGAGATCTCGATGCGTAGCTTTTCTGGATCGGGTGCGCCGCCCAAAAGAATTTGCGCGGCCTGCCAATGTCCGAGCTCGGCCGCAAAATAAAGCGCGACCATTTTGTAACGACCAGTGGCGCGGTTGCGGTCGGCGTTGGCCTGCAAGAGCGCACGAACATAATCGGTCCGCCCGAGGCCGGCGGCGAGCATCAGGCAAGTAACGTTCTTATCGTCCTCGATGTAATTTCGAAACGACTTGGAGGGAAGCGCGTCCAGAAAATCCTGGTCATACTTACCGGCGAGAGTCGTGTTGGGATCCGCGCCGCATTCGAGGAGCACCGAAAACAGCGGCGCATTGTCATTCGCGATAGCATAAGCGATCAGCGGTACGTGTTTACCTTCGGGCGTTGGCTGTGGAATGTGTTTCGAAAGCAATAATCGAACGGAGTCGCGATCGCCCGCGCGCAAGGCGTTATCCAGCGCCCGCAAAGCTCCTGCACTCCACCGGTCGAATCGCGGCAACTTCGAGAGGATATCTTGCGCAATTTTGGTGTCGGAAGCTCCAAGCGCGAGCGTCAACAGTTCGCCGCTGTCGCCGTAAGCCAGCTCGATATTCGGCGTCAAACTCAGAAGAAGATCGACAATTTCGATTTTCTGCGCGTGAACCGCGTAGTAGAGCGCCGAATGACCCGCGCCATCTCGAGTCGCGACGTCAGTCACATTTCCGATCAAGGCGCGGACCATTTCCAAATCGCCGTGCATCGCGGCCAGCATCAGGGGCGTTACCCCGGCATTGTCCGCCAGGTCGGCGCTCGCTCCCGCATCGAGAAGTTGTCGCGCGATAGCGCTGTCATTCCGCAAAATCGCGGCGAAAAGCAGAGAGCGATCATCCGCGGCGCGCGCGTTGGGATTGTGATGCTCGCCGAAATAGCGATCGATCAGCGAATTCTGATGCGTGTCGAGCGCCTGAACGAACTCGTCGGCGGCGATAGGCCTTGGCGTACGGTGATTAAATCCAAACCTCACCGCCACAAGCACAAAGATGCTTGCGACAATGCCCACTAAGACTCGATTCAAGCCAGCTGAGCGCATATCCGGGAAAAACCGGTCGATAGTATACCATCAGTCAAGCGGTTTGCCTCCCAATTCGCACGCCTATTCAGGCCGCAGAGGGGGTGGACTGGGCCGTTGAACGTAGCATGTTGATTGCTGTCCAACTTCGAACCAATGCGATTGATCCAAATTGCCACGATAATTATCGGATTCAGCACGATGTCGATCCTCGGGGCGACACCCGAAAGCGCTCCGACGTCGACTATCCCAGCCGAGGCCGCCGAGCAAGGCAAGGACGTTGTCCACCAGCTGAATAATGCCTTCGCCAAGGTCTTCGAAGTTGTGGCGCCCAGCGTTGTCATTATTGAAGTCTCCAAAAAAGCTGACGATGAGACTTCGGCGTTCGACGACCTTTTCTTTCAAGGACCTCCCGACCAAAATAACTCGCGCCGGAGTCCACGCAGCATTGAGCCGGTCCAAAGCGAGGGATCGGGCTTCATCGTTCGCCCGGATGGCTACATCTTCACGAACTTTCACGTCGTTGAATCAGCGGACAATATCGATGTGAAACTAAAAGACGGTCGCGAATTTTCCGCCAAGATCGTTGGCACTGACGAGAAGACAGATGTCGCGGTGATTAAGATCGATGCCAAGAACTTGCCGTCGGCCCAACTTGGCGATAGCGACGCGGTCCGGGTGGGTCAATTCGCCTTTGCCATCGGCGCGCCGTTCAAACTCGATTACACTTTCACTTACGGTGTGGTGAGCGGCAAAGGTCGCAGCAAATTGTACGCGACCAACGGCTATTCCATCTCGGATTATCTCCAAACCGACGCCTCGATTAATCCCGGCAACAGCGGCGGCCCGCTTTGCGATATCGACGGCAGGGTGATCGGCATGAATACGTTGATCAACGGGATCAATCGCGGCCTCGGCTTCGCCATTCCCATCAACATGGCCAGGGAAATTGGCGACGAGCTCATTGCCGGACACAAGATCATGCGGCCGTGGCTCGGTATTCGGATCGAAACGCTTGGCGACGATCCGGGCGTCCGCGATTTGTTCAAAGGTATCGAGCGCGGCGTGGTTGTACGAACGATCGAAGCCGACGCGCCCGCCTACAAGAGCGATCTGCGACCATTCGACGTCATTACTCAGGTCGACGCCACTGCGGTCACGACTGACTCGCAACTGCAACATGAGATTTTGAAAAAGAAGATCGGCCAAAAAGTTGAGCTCACGGTTTGGCGGAAAGGCCAAACGCTAAAGCTTCCCGTGACGACCGGCGAATTGCCGAACGAAATTTCGCGTGCGTCGAACGAGCCGGCCCGTCCGCCGCAGGAAAAACAACAGGAGGTCGGGAAATTCGGGCTCCAGGTTCAGGAACTAACCAAGGAAATGGCGCAGCGCTTCAAACTGGGCGTGCAGAAGGGCGTCATCGTCACCGATGTGGCTGACAACAGCCTCGCCGCACAACAGGGAATCGAGCGTGAAGACGTCATTACCGAAGTCGATGGCAAGCCGGTCACGGATGTAAAGTCGTTCCGTGAAGCCTTGAACAAATCGGATCCGAAGCGCGGCGTGCTTCTTTATTTGGATCGCAAGGGCAGCAAGACGTTCGCTGTTTTAAAAGCCGGCGGCGCGGACACCCCGCCCGAGCAGTAAGATCGACCCGTCTTCGCCTAGGCTAGCCACCGCAACGCGCGCCGATTAGGTGATCCCGCCAGGGTCGGATTCAATCAGAAGTCGCTGCGCCAACGCAAGATCGCCGTTTTAAGTCGCAGCTCCGCCGCGTCCCGAGGCCATAAGAAGGACGCCGCCGACAATACAAACGCCACCGACGATTGGGCCGATTGGCACAGGATGTTTTTCCTGCTTGTTGATTTCGAGCGGGCCAATCTTGGCGACGTTCTCCTGGGTCGTGAAGTAAGCGTAGCCGCCGTAGGCAAGCATCACGATGCCGACGATGATTAGAATGATTCCAAGAATTCCGGTAGGTTTCATTTGATCCAACTCCGATGCTAAAGCGGTCGCCGGCCGCCGATCAACTGTAGAATGAGAACGACCAGCGCAATCAGGAGAAGGAGATGAATGTAAGCGCCCAGTACGTGGAAACCCACAAAACCGAGCAGCCACAGAATCAGCAGAATCACAAAGATAGTCCAAAGCATAAAAGCCCTTTCATTTGAGGTTGTTGCCCGTAGATCGTTTCGTCAGGCCTAACCGCGCGTGACTAAAATTGGCCAGACCGGGCCTTTTATTTGCCGAGATTCTTAAGCACAGCGCGCAAGTCCCACCCGCTCGATTCCAGTTGCGCGCGAGCTGAGTTGTAATCGCATTGGGCCAGCTCGGCCACCATCCGGGCCGCGCGGTCGCGCAGTTTCGCGCTCGAGGTATTTAGATCGATCATCAAATTGCCGCGGACTTTTCCGAGCGCGACCATTGCGCCGGTGCTGATGATGTTGAGCGCGATCTTGGTGGCCGTTCCGGCTTTCAATCGAGTCGAGCCAGTCAAGATTTCAGGACCGACCGCGAGATCGATCGCGAGATCGACATTTAGCTTGTTCTCGCCCGCGGGATTGCAGCTCAACAAAATCGTTTTCGCACCCAAGGATTTCGCGCGGCCGAGGGCGCCAAGCACGAACGGCGTTCGCCCGCTTGCGGTAATGCCAATTACAATATCGACATCTTTGATACCGCGGCGGTCTATGGCCAAAGCGCCGCTGCTCGATTCGTCTTCGGCGCCTTCCACACTCCGATGCAACGCGGTTGCGCCGCCGGCAATAATTCCCTGAACCAATTCCGGCGACGCTCCGAAGGTTGGCGGTATTTCGCTCGCGTCGAGCACGCCGAGACGGCCGCTTGTTCCGGCTCCGACGTAAAACAACCGACCGCCTTTGCTTAACGAATCGACCGCCAGTTCGATCGCGCGGGCAAGATCGTCGGTCACTGAGCGCAGCGCTTCTCCAACAAATCTTTCTTCGTCGACGAAAAGCTTCACCAGATCTCGTGCGCTCATCTTTTCGAGATTTTCGGAGCGCGGGTTGCGTTGTTCGGTTAGTGCGGCGGCGAGGTCGTCGATTTTTTCCGGCGCAGGCTTGGCCTGAATTTCCGGCCAGCTCTGCAGTTCGGCAGCCAGCCACGCGGCGCCGAACTCGGGCGCGCGCTCCGAATTAGCCACTCGCGCATCTGGCAGGGCTTTTTTCAAACGGCGGCGAAAAGCATGATTGTAAATCGAATCGCGTTGAAAGAGGCCGCCGAGCAGAACGACCTTCGGCGCGAGAACGTGCAATCTGGTCGCAACCGCCTCAGTGTATTCGCACAGAACGCGCGCGCCTTCCTCGATGATTTCCATCACTCGCGCATCGCCACCGGCCGCGGCTTCGAAGACCACCGGAGTCAGCATCGCCACTTCCATTTTGTCGGCCGTCTGCGCCCAGCGCACGACTTCGTCGAGATTGTTCAACGATAGAGCGCGCAACACTTTCGTAGTGAACTGGACCTCGCCGCGGTGCAGATCATATTCGCGAAGAATCAATCGCAGCGCCTGTAAACTCAGAAAATAACCGCCGCCGGCGTCGCCCAGAATGTGCCCCCAACCTCCGGCGTTCTCTATCCGCTTGTCGCGACGACCGGTTACCGACGAACCGCTTCCGGCATTCACCACGATCCCGTCCCCGCTTCCGAGCGCCGCCGCCAAACCCGAATCGCGGTCGCTCCCGACAACAATTTTAGCTTGAGGCCAAATCTCTGCGCAAAGCCGGGTGAGCGATTGTCGATCTTCTTCGGTGCCGCACCCGGCCAGGAAAATCCCGGCGCGCGTAATCTCCCGGGGCAGCTCTCGAAACATGGCTCGCAATTCATCAGGGGTGGCTAGGCGAAGATTTGCCGGCGGCAGTTTTCCCTGATCGAGCATTTGCAAATCCGAACCGCAGCGCTCGACCAAGACCCAGGATGTCTTGGTGCCGCCTCCTTCGACGCCGAGGATTTTTTCGCCGCCGTTCATTGTCGATCTTTCATCCGTTTGTATCATGGTTCATGGCTAAAGACGAGGCCCAAGCCGCCAAGCGAATCGAGCAACTCCGGCGCGAAATTAGCGGGCACGATCGCCGATATTACCAGGAAGCCGCTCCGACAATCAGCGACCGCGAATACGATCGGCTCTACAAAGAGCTCGCGGACCTGGAAGCCAAACATCCCGAGCTGGTCACGCCCGATTCACCGACCCAGCGCGTCGGTGGCAAAGCATTGCAAGCGTTCGCTCAAGTTCAGCATCGCGTGCCGATGCTAAGCCTGGACAACACTTATTCCGAGGAAGAGGTGGCCGATTTCTACAAACGGATCAGGCGACTTTTGCCCGACGAGAAAATTCCGGTGGTGATCGAACCGAAAGTCGATGGCGCAGCTGTTTCGGTGATGTACGAGAACGGCAAACTCAAATACGCGGCGACGCGCGGCGATGGTTCCGTTGGCGACGACATCACCCAAAACATCAGGACCATCAAATCAGTGCCACACCAATTGCGCGGCGCGGCGCCAAGAGTTTTCGAGGTCCGCGGTGAAGCTTATCTCGACAAAGCCGGCTTCGGAAAATTGAACAAAGAGCGCGAAGCCGCCGGATTACCTTTGTTTGCCAATCCACGAAACGCCGCGGCCGGTTCGCTCAAACACCTCGATCCCAACGTCGCGGCGAAGCGGCCGCTCGGCATGATTTTCTACGGAACCGGCGCGGTTGAAGGCGCCGATGTCGATCTTCACTCGAAAATTTTCCCGTTATTCAAGAAACTCGGGCTGCCAACACACGAAGATTGGTGGCTCGCGGATTCGGTCGACAAGATTTTGAATGCCATTCGCGATCTCGACGAGATCCGGCGCGATTTTCCCTACGAAACGGACGGCGCCGTGATCAAAGTGGACGCACTTGCCCAACGCGAGCGACTTGGCTTCACCGCGAAATCGCCGCGATGGGCAATCGCTTATAAATACGCGGCTGAGCGTGTTGAAACGAAGCTGCTCGACATCAAAGTCCAGGTTGGACGAACGGGAATTCTCACGCCGGTCGCCGTCCTCGAGCCGGTCCTAGTCAGTGGGAGCACCGTTTCGCGCGCGACGTTGCACAACGAAGACGAGATCAAGCGCAAAGACATTCGCATCGGCGACATCGTCGTGATTGAGAAGGCGGGCGAAGTCATTCCGGCGGTCGTCGAGGTCGTAAAATCCAAACGGCCGCGTAATGCCAAGCCCTTCGATTTTCTCAAACACATTCACGGGAAGTGTCCGGTGTGTGGCTGCGAAGTCCGGCGCGATCCCGAGTTCGTGGCGTGGCGCTGTGAAAATATTCGGTGCCCGGCCCAAGCCACGCGACGTCTGGAGTTTTTTGCGGCCCGCGGCGCGCTCGATATTGAAAGCATCGGCGGAATCGTCGCCGACAAACTGGTTGAGCGCGGACTGGTGCGCGAACCGCTCGACTTGTTCGAGCTGAAGGTCGACCAACTTGCGAAACTAAATCTGGGGACTGATGAAGCGCCGCGCATCTTTGGCGAAAAGAATGCGACCAAGGCGGTCGAGGCGATCGAACGCGCGCGAACCTTGCCGCTCTCGCGGTGGCTTTATGCGCTAGCGATTCCGGACGCTGGCAAGGCGACCGCAACCGATCTTGCGCGCTTCCACGAAACGATCGAAGACGTGGTTGACTCAAGGCTTCTTCGAGACGTGCTCGATTATCATGAGAGCAAAGGCGACAAGCACAAGACCCAGGCAATCGCCGAACGCCTGATCAAATCGGGTTTTGCCAAGCCGTCGAAGAGCAAGATCGACAAACAAAGTGGGATTGTGACTCAAGTGGGTCCGGTTGTTGCCCAAAGTGTTCTCGATTTTTTCTCGTCATCGGCGGGGAAGAAAGTTCCTCATCGAATGAAACAGCTCGGAATCGAACCGAAGAGCGAAAAAGTATCGGCGAAACAACGCGCCGAACTGCCGCTGTCTGGAAAAACTTTCGTGCTGACCGGAACTCTGCCTTCAATGATGCGCGACGAAGCCGCAAAGAAAATCGAAGCGCTCGGGGGTCACGTTAGCAGCAGTGTGAGCAAGAAGACAGATTTCGTCCTTGCGGGAACCGAGGCCGGCGGCAAGCTCGATAAAGCCAAAGAACTCGGAGTGAAAGTTATCGACGAAGCCGAATTTAGGAAACTGCTCTAACTACGGCGTTCGGTCAGGGGATGGCTGGAGATTCAAGGGCATCCCTCGATTCAAAGCCGGAGGCGCAGCCAGGCGCTCTTCGCTTCCTGGATGAAGCTCAGCCTGAATCTGAAACGTAATTTTTTCGTTGCCGCGCAGCACCGTTATCGGCACCGCATCGCCGGCGGTCAGAAAGAATGAAGCCTCCAGGATATCTTCCGGCTCGTGCACTTTGGTCCGGCCGATCTGAAGAACGATGTCACCTGCTTTCAGACCTGCCTCCGCCGCAGGCGTGTCCTTTATGACTTCAGTAGTCAGCGCGCGCGATCCTTCCACCGGCGCAGTTGCTTCCTGAACGTTCGTGCCGATCCAGCCGTAACGCGGTTCGCCGAAGCGAACATAATCGCTGCGAATTTTCTCCGCTGCTTCGACCGGCAGCGCGTAGCAGGAATTGCTTTCGAAGCTGTAGAGAAGAATGCCGACGACCTCGCCTTTCAAATTCAGAAGTGGAGCGCCGCCTTCACCGCGTTGCGGCGGCAGATTTACCCGCAGATGCTTGGTCGGAAAATATCCGCCGAAGCATTTGCGATCGAACCCGGCGATCATGCCGAAGCTCGGCGTTTCGGCAAGGTCGAGCGGATATCCGATCGTAACAACGGGAGTTGCGATCTCGAGCTGTTCCGAGCTGCCGATTGGTAAAGCTGGACTGGCGAGATCCACCTTTAACATCGCAATTCCGCTCCGGACATCGCCCACCAGCAGGTGCGCGGGATATTTTTTTCCTTTGAACTCGACGTTGATGTTGTCGGCTTCGCCGCCCACGGAATACGCTGTGTAAAGCGTACCGGTTGGATCGACAAAAAAACCAGTCCCCGAAAGTTCGCCGTGCGGATCGGTGGCTTCGATTTTAACGACCGCTTTGGCGCAACGATCGAAAACATCTTTCACTTCACGGCTGATCGTCGCGACAGATTTTTCCTCGCTGAGAGGTGCGGCAGGTTGGCCAGGCTGCGGTTGAGCTTGCGCAGTGGATTGCCGATTACACGCCGCGACCGCTATGAAGGCGAAAACAAAAGCGACCTTCGAGATGATTTGACGCCGCGGTGCCAAGGGACAACCGAGGAAGCTAAAACTTGAAAGTCGTCTCATAACTCACTGGCACGCTGTCGAGCACGTAACGAGGCGGCGTGCCTTTGCGGTGAGTTTGGGCGCTTTCCGTAATGTTGCGAACCGACCGCGTGTTGAAGACCCGTGTAGCCACGGGCGACGCCAGCGTCCATTCATCATCCGTATTGACCGGGACGGTCAAGACCGGACGATTTTGCAGGGCGACTGCCGCCGGTTGCGGCGTCTGGTAAATCCGCAGTGAAAGAATCGCCGCACAAGCTAGCACGGCGGTCACTGCGACTGGGTAAGAAGTAAGGGTGGAGAGGTTGAAAGAGAGAACAAAATCGCGGGCCCGGCCGAAACAAATGCGCCAAAGCGGTTCGCGCAAAAGCTCGTCGCGCTGGCGGCGATGGAATTCATGGAGGAAATTTTCGAAGTATCCGGGCGGCGGCTGTTCGTATTTTTTCAGTCGAAGCAGCTTCGTTATTTCGTTGTCGTTAAATTCGTCCATTGCCGCTGAGTTTAGGAGACCGGGTTTTTTCGAAATTCGTCCAGATAGTTTTGCAGTTGCCGGTTGGCGTAAAAGAGTCTGGATCGTACCGTTCCTTCGGAAACATTCAAGATCTTACTGATCTCTGCGTGGGGCATCCCCTGAATATGGAACATTGTTACCACAGCTCTGTGTTCATCAGACAACTTCATCATCGCCTCGTTCAACCTTTTTTGGAGCTCGGAGAGGTCAGCCTCCCGCACCGGGCTGCTGGAGGCGGTGGCCTCGAGAAATTCCTTGTCGTTCTGAATGCTGGCATCGACATCGTCCAGACTCAGTGAAAAACGGCGGCCACGTTTTTTTAGGAAATTCAAGGTCATGTTGACCGCGATCGAATGGATCCAGGTATAGAACGACGATTTGCCGCGAAATCCGCGAATCGCTTTGTAGGCCTTAGCGAAAATGTCCTGAAGCAGGTCGTTCGTGTCCTCGTGGTTCGAGGTCATGTTGTAAACCAGGCCGTAAAGGCGCGGCGTGTATTTCACGACCAACTCGTCGAACGAGCCCGCATCCCCTTCCTGGGTACGCGCCACCAGTTTCTGGTCTTCATCCTTGCGAGCTTCGTCCATCGCCTTCTTTTTAGACTTAGCATCAGCATCCACCCCGGACGACAACAAATCGGCGATGCGCCGGGCCGGTGGTAACGTGATCGCGGGATTCATTTTCTTTAACCCTAACACGCTCAGCCGCGGCGGTCCCGCATGGACATTAGCCAGAGCAAGTTCCCCAGCGCCGCGATGAAGGCCGCGACGTAAGTGAGCGCAGCGGCATTGAGCACATTGTTGACGCCGGCCACTTCTTCGCCCGGCTGCACAATCCGCATTTGCTGCAGAATAATCTTCGCGCGGCGCGAAGCATCGAACTCCACCGGCAACGTGATCAACTGGAAGATTGCCAGGATCAGGTAGCAATAGATGCCGAGCGTTATCAAACCCGTCATCCCAAACCAAATGCCGCCAATGATGATGAACGGTAGCATTTGTGACGCAATCATCGTAACCGGGACGATTGCCATTCGCGCTTTCAATGGTGCGTAAGCTTTCGCGTGCTGGATCGCATGACCGGTTTCGTGCGCAGCGATTCCAAGAGCAGCGACCGATGGCGTGCTGTAAACGTTGCTCGAGAGATAAAGTTTTTTCTGCGTCGGATCGTAATGGTCACCAAGGAAGCCGTCGGTCTGGACAACATCGACATCGTGGATTTGCGCGGCCTGCAAGATCTCACGCGCGCATTGCGCACCGGTGATGTTCGATGACGCGCGCACTTTCCCCCAACGATTGAACGCGCTGGTCACACGGATCTGCGCCCAGATGCCGAGGATCAGAGGGACGCCGAGGTAGAGCAACCAATTATTCCCAAAGCCGATTGGATAGAACATGCCTGTGCTAGTTTACGTGATCTAAGTTAGACCCTCAACTGAATGGGCCGTTCAGATTTGCGCCTATCCCTCAGATTTCCAGCGACTTGGGAAATCGGGACAAAATCTTGGACCCGGTCCTGGTCACAACCACGACGTCCTCGTGGCGAACGCCGCCGAGGCCCGGATAATAAAGACCCGGCTCGACCGTTAGCACTTGTCGATCTTTGAGAACGACTTTTTGTAGCCGCGGATATTCGTGAATCTCAAGCCCAAGCCCGTGGCCGGTGCCGTGGAAAAATCCGACGTTCACGCCATTCCGGACTTCGGTCGGATAACCGCGCTTGTTGAAGAGCGCCTGGATCGCCTTGTGAATTTTCATTCCGTCGACGCCGTCTTTGATTTCGCGAAGCGCGAGTTCCTGTCCGTCCAAGACCGTTTGCCAAAGCTTTCTCTGCGCATCGCTCGCGCGGCCGCGCACAACCGTTCGCGTCATGTCGCCCCAATAACCCGATCGTGAATCGCGCGGGAAAATGTCAAGGATGATCAACGAATTCGCGGGAAGCGGACCAGAACCCCGCTCGTGCGGATCGCAGGCTTGATCCCCACCAGCCACAATCGTGTTGGTCGGCGTTCCGCCGGCGCGAAGCATCGTGGTGTCGATTTCAGCGCGAAGCAGTTCGGAAGTCAGTGGTTTACCCGACCAGAATAATTTTTTCCCTTTCGGCTTCGACGCCTTCAAAACTTCCATCGCGCGCTTGAGCCCGGTTTCAGTGATCCGCAGCGCGCGACCAATCAACTTCAACTCTTCGTCGGTTTTGGCTTCGCGCTCCGGCCAAAACAATCCGTTGGACGTGAAAAGATCGACATCTTGCAATTCGCGGGCGTAGCCGAGCGCGAAGTTTGTCGGCACCGTCGCGCTTTTCACGCCGCGTTCGCGAAGAAAATGCGCCATCACCTTCTCGAACGGCGGCGCTTGTTTCGATGTTCCCTGCACTTCCCGCTCGAGCTGGTTGAACGAAACAAATTCGTCCACTTTCGCCGTTCGTTTGCCGCGACCCATCTCAAGATCAGTCAGAACGACTGTGCGTTTTCCGTTTTGTTGGAGAAAAATAAATGGGTCGCCTGCCCAAAACTTTGTGGCGTAAAGCATGTCCGCATCGATGTCGCTGGACGCGACGATTAACTTCGTCTCGCTGTTCGTCTGGTCTTTCATGTTTAACTCCGTCGCACTTCGAGGTGCCGCCTCAAGATCCAATACAACAAACCCAGCAGGCCGAATGTCGATCCAATCAGAACCGCGGTGTTGAAAGCAAAAACACCGACGCGCGCGCCGAGATAACGTTTTTCCGCGCCGAAAAAAACGTTCGGCCGCGAGCCGCGGCGATAGTCGCTTTGCTCCATCTCCGCATTAGAAATTAGATCGGAGACTTTCTGGTTCACATAAATTTGTTCGGCAGTGACTTCGCCCTTGGCTTCTCTAAAGTCTTTCGGATCGAATCCATTTTTCCGGTCGAGCACTCTATCGATCTTTTTCAGGTAACGATCGAGATCGCCGGCTGATTTCGCCTCCAATCCCGATAAAACCGCCAGCACCTCCTTTAGCTCGTCGAGTCGTTTGCCGTCAGCCGGATCGGAGGAATGCTTCGCCACGATCGCATCGATCTCGCGCTGGGAGCGCTCCTGCCGGGAAGTGAGCGGGTTGAGTTTCGCTTGCGCGACCACCATCTCTTCGTAGGACCACCGCATTGGAATAAATTGGCAGACGAACGGCACCTGCAATTTGCTGTCCATCTTTTTGCCACGGTCTTTGGTTGGATGTTCGTGAAACCACCGGGTCAGCGAATAAACGAGGCTGAGGTTCCGGTTCATATCCTCATACTTAATGAGAGCGCCGCTCATTAGAATCTGCGGGATGAGGACCAATGGCACAATGTTGGCCGCAGTCTTGGCGTCGGAGACAAGGGAGGAAACGAGCAACCCAAGCGCGACACTCCCGACCGAGGTCATGAACATCAACCCGAGGTGGAGCCAGAACATCCCGCGGATCTCGAGAATGTAGTTGCCGATCAAAACAAACAGAATGCATTGGATTAGCGCGAAGATCGAAAGCGACGACATCTTCGCGAAAATGTAATAGGGCAGTCGCACATCGAGATTGCGTTCGCGCTGCAGCACTGGCCGGTCGCGAATAATATCGTCGGCGCTGTTGGTCAACGAAAGGAACATCGCGACCAGTAGTCCAAGAAACAGATAGGTCGGAATGTGGAACGCTGACGCGAAATCGTATTTTCCGCTTTCGGAATATCGCAGGAGCGTCCCAATCAAGAGCGCCAATACCGGCGCGGCACAGGTGGTAATCCAAATATTTGCACGGTTGCGCAATTTGCTGATAAACGATCGCCGCAACAGCGCCCGGAACTGCGTCCACTCATCGTGCCAGCGAACCGGCGTCCGTTTTCGCTTTTGGGTGAGCGCGGCTGGCAGCTGCGTCGGTTGCTCCCGGCGCAACGAAACCTGCTTCACGTCCTGGATCAGTCGAAACGCTTCGTATTTGTCCCGCCAGAATTCCGGCGAATAGCGGCGGGCCGCCACCAGTTGGCCGCGACTGTTCTCCTCATAAATAATATCACCGCTCAGATCACGCAGCGGTGTTTCCAAAACATCGAAAATGAATTCCGGTCGCGTCGTTCCGCAGGACGGACATGCGCCCAGCTCGGCGCCGAACTGGTGTTGATGCTCCGCTTCCGCAAAATAACGGAGCATTTCGGTCGGCGTTCCGAAAAACACAAGGCGACCGCCTTTATCGAGCAGAATCGCCTTGTGAAACAACTGGAATAGTTTCGAGCTCGGCTGGTGAATCGTGACCACAATGATCTTGTTGTGTGCCATCGATCGAATGATTTCGATAACATGCTCGGAATCTTTGGACGACAAACCGGAGGTCGGTTCGTCGAACAGATAAACGTCCGACATTCCGATCATATCCAGCCCGATGTTGAGTCGCTTGCGCTCACCGCCGCTCAAGGTTTTCTTCGCCGCGGCGCCGACCACTGCATCGCGCCGTTCCCCTAACCCCAATTCGATCAACTTCGCTTCCAACCGCCGTACCCGATCGCGCCGCGACAAATGCGGCGAACGAATCGCGGCCGCTAATTGCAAATTTTCGCCGATGGTTAGGTGCTCATCGAACGCGTCCTCCTGGGGGATGTAGCTAATGTATTTTTTGAGGGCGTCGAGGTTTGGATAAAGCGAGCGGCCATTCAAAAAAATCTCGCCGCTGCTCGGTTGAAGCTGGCCGGCAATCACGCGAAGAAGAGTGCTCTTACCGCAACCACTCGCGCCCATCACGCAAACCAATTCGCCACGCGTAAGCGCGAACGAGATTCCTTCCAGCCCGGTGTCGCCGCCGCCGAAACGGTGCGTCACTTCAATTACTTCGAGCGTGCGAATGATGTTGCGCTCTTCCTCGATGATGCGCTCGGAAAAATTGCAGCGCAGAAACTGGCCAACATCAATTTTGATCGTGTCGCCGTCCTTAAGGGGATATGTCGATCTTACCGACGCGTCTCCAACCAGAATCGGGCGGTCGGCTTCGATCACTTCCAATTGACCGACTCGTTTGTCGTAATCGCAGAAAATTTTCAGCAACACGTCCCCCGCGGTGCCCGGCGAAAGCAAAATATCGTCTGCTTGCAGCTTGCTCGGATCGTTCGACACCAAATACTCCGATTTCGACGCCTTAAGTTGGAACCGGCCGCCGAGCGCGCGAGCCCGCCGGCGCAGATCGGTCAAATCCATCTCGCTGTTGTTGTGAAAAATGATTCGATCCTCGAGCACTGCCTCCACTTGCGCGCCGGCTTTGAGTTTCACGCCGTTGAGCACCGCATCGACATCGCGCAGCGCTTTCACCCGCACTTTCAATCCGAACGCGATCTCCAACGCGCTTTCGCGGGTCCGCGCCCGCTCCAGCGCCACTTCGTCGGCGTCTTTGTTCACCCGAACAAAAATGTGCGGGACGGAAACGTTCTTCTTGGCATTGAAATATTGCGCCAGCTCCTGGTAACTCAGCACCGTGTCGCCGACCAGGATTCGCTGGCCCGGATAAATTCGGCAAAATCCGCCGCGCGTCAGCGGCCGTCCGCGCACCGAGACACTTTGGCCACTATAATTCTTGAGCAGGATCAAATCGTGATAACGAAACGCCATTAACCGATCGCTCTCGGCCAGGCCTTTCATCTTGATGTCGGCCTTGCCGTTGCTGGCGAAGGAAAGCGATTCCAACGGCGACGCGCCCCGCTGGTAAATCGAGGGGTCGGCGTCTTCGGAGGCGTTCAATTGATACACGATGTCGATCGCCTGCGCCGCCATGCCGAGCAGCGACATGAAGGAATAAAATGCGACGACTTGTTCCTGCTTCAGGCCGGCTTGCGAAATCAGATCGTAAAGTTGGACGCCGAGCATTATCTTCCGCTCGGTGCTCAACTGCGTGCTCAGCTTTTGCGCCATCGCCGCCAAGTCCTGCTGTTCGTAGAGTGCCTGGCGGAAAAGTTGGCGAAGTTCGGAGTAAACCGCTTCGGGATAATCGTAGCGCAAAAATCCAAGACTCGAGTCGATCTCTTCCTCAAGCAGCACGCCGTCCGCTTTAGAAAAGCTGGCCAGAACCTGGATCATCAACGGCAACAGGTTAGGACCTTCCGAAACGCTGCGCGGTTTGCGCAAAGCGCGCCGCATTAGACGCCGGCCCTGGCGCCGCACGCGATACGCGAGCGGCGTCATCTTTTGCACTGCGCGGTCCAATTTTTCCGCGACTGTTGAAACCAGTTGAGTCATTTCGAACTTCGGAGGTGAAATTTTACAGGAATCGCGTCGTTAAGCAATGTGCCGAGCCGTAACTTCGCTAGTGGAGCGAGCTTTACGTTGTCAGATGTCGATCTTGTGCGATTTTCGGGGTCCAAATTGGTCTTCCAACCGCTCCGGCTCGCGTCCTGCTTTTTGCAATGCCACACCTTCATGATAGCCTTTATTGTCGAGAATAAGCGCACCCCTTATGCCACAAAACGATCGTAACTCCCAACGCGACAAGAAGCAGAGCGGCGGCAACGAGCCCAATTTTAACTGGCGCGGCGTGATCCTGGTCGCGGTCGCATTCGGCTTTTTCGCGCTGGCGATGCTGTTCTATCGCGGCGGTTACCAGCAATACGAAGACGTTCCCTACAATCGCTTCCTCGAACTGCTCGAGAACAAGCAGATCGTGAACGACAAAAATTCGCCCGTCACGTTGTACGTTGTCGAAGGACAACCGACCCAGGAATTGCGCGGAAAATACGTCCGTCAGGGAACAGGCGGCGAACAGAATGCCACCGTGCCTTTCCGCACCAGCATCTATTTAAATTTCACTCAAAACTTGCAAGACAAGCTCGCCTCCGCTGGAATTCAGCCGGCCATTCGTTCCGAGTCGCATCCGTGGACTCAAGTCTTCGCTAGCTTCGCCCCAGTTCTTCTGTTGCTCCTGCTGCTCTATTTCCTTTTCCGTCAGCAAATCCGCATGGCCGGCAAAGGCGCGTTGAACTTCGGCAAATCGAAAGCCCGCATGCTCGCCCGTGACAAAAACAAGATCACGTTCAAGGACGTCGCCGGCGTCGAGGAGGCTAAGGACGAAGTCCAGGAGCTGGTCGAATTTTTGCGCGACCCAAAAAAGTTCCAGAAGCTCGGCGGCCGAATTCCGAAAGGCGTGCTGTTAGTCGGACCTCCGGGCACCGGCAAAACCTTGCTGGCGCGCGCGATCGCTGGTGAAGCGGACGTTCCGTTCTTCTCCATCAGCGGTTCCGATTTCGTGGAAATGTTTGTCGGCGTCGGCGCGAGCCGAGTGCGCGACATGTTCGAGCAGGGCAAGAAATCCGCGCCCTGCATTATCTTCATCGACGAAATCGACGCGGTCGGCCGTCATCGCGGTCACGGTGTCGGCGGCGGACACGACGAGCGCGAGCAAACGTTGAATGCATTGCTAGTCGAAATGGACGGATTCGACACGCAAGAAGGCGTGATCATTATCGCCGCAACCAATCGCCCGGATGTTCTCGATCCGGCGTTGCTGCGACCGGGGCGTTTCGATCGACAAATCACCGTCAATCTGCCCGATGTGAAAGGCCGCGAAGAAATCCTGCGCGTGCACACCAAAAAAGTGAAACTCGCGGAAGGTGTCGATCTTGCGGTTATCGCGCGCGGAACGCCCGGTTATTCTGGCGCCGAGCTCGCCAACGTCGTCAATGAAGCGGCGCTGCTTGCCGCGCGCCGCGGATTAAAAGGAATCACGCTCGCCGAATTGGAAGAAGCGCGGGACAAAGTTCGTTGGGGACGCGAGCGTCGCAGTCTGGCGATCAGCGAAAAGGAAAAGAAGATCACGGCGTATCACGAAGCCGGTCACGCTCTGCTCAACGTTCTGCTCGAACACACCGACCCCCTTCACAAGGTGACGATCATCCCGCGCGGTCCGGCTCTTGGTGTAACGATGATGCTGCCGGAAGAGGATAAATTTAATACCAAACGAAAAGAGCTGCTCGATAACCTGTGCGTCAGCATGGGCGGACGCGTCGCCGAGGAATTATTTCTCGGGGATGTTTCCAGTGGCGCCGCCGGCGATATTCGCGGCGTCACCTGGTATGCGCGCAAAATGGTCTGCCAGTGGGGCATGAGCGAACGACTCGGGATGGTCGAGTACGGCGAGCACGAAGATTACGTTTTTCTCGGTCGCGAAATCACTCGCACCCGCGACTACAGTGAAGCCACCGCCGAGGAAATCGATCGTGAAGTCCGAAGACTCTCCGACGAAGCCTATGTCCGGGCGCGTGATTTAATCAGCGCGCATCGCGATGCGGTGGAAGTAATCGCAAGAGCGTTGCTGGAATTTGAAACCCTCGACGGTTCGCAGATTGAAGAAATTGTTCGGCACGGTCACATGCTGAATCCGCCGACAATTTCAAGACCGCCTCCCGAGGAAAAACTCGCGCCCGAAAAGCCGCCACGCCAAATTGTGATCGGTCCCGAGGGCCCGCCGCTTCCCGACGCTCCCGGCGCGCCGGCGTAAATTTTTTGGATGAACAATTGTTCATCTAATTGTCGTTAGATCGATGCGCCTTCCGAGATTTCGACAGGTCATTCTGCTCGCGACTATTGTCGGCGGAGTTTTGCCGTCGTTTATCATGATGGGTTTTTGGCTCCCATCTTTAGTTTTGCCGGAGAGCGGCTGTTTTATATCTGGCCTAGCTCTATCCTGCTCATGGCCATGAATCCTGGTCACACGGCTCGGGATTTCGTTGTGCTCGGCGTAAGTATTGCGGTCAATATTTTCCTGTATTTCCTTGTCTTTACAGTGTTGTGGAGTTTTGCATGGGTCCTCCGCCGGTGGCGCGCTTCTGGGCGCGATGGAACAACGATCTAGCGAGCCGATGCAGCGAACCGCGTCAGTTCAAACTTACGCGGTCGCTGATCTTGTGTCTCGTTAGCGCGACCGGAAATGAACACCAAAGAAATCGAGGTCATTTTAAAACGGTTCGAGTCGCCCGACGAAGTGCGGGCGATGGCGAAAGGGAAATTCGAACTGGTGCACATCGGCGGGATGACGATTGGGCGTGCGACTTATGAACCGGGTTGGAAATGGAGCGAGCATGTCGGTCCAACCGTCGGCTCGACGCGTTGCCCGGTTGAACACGTCGGCCTCGTTCTTTCCGGAACTGCAACGGTTGCGTTCGATGACGGCCGCGTGATTGAACTCAAACCCGGCAATCTTTTCCACGTTCCGCCAATTCCGCACGATAGTTGGGTCGTCGGCGATCAGCCGTACGTTTCGCTTCACTTTCTTGGCGCCGAAAAATACGCGACCAAGGAAAGTAAGAAGTAAACAACGACCCTTCAGTTCGCGCGGCGCGGTCGGTAGCGTCCGATGTCGATCTTGCAATGGGACATCATCACGCTTGTCAGCTTGGCGGTGTTTATCGCCGCGTTGACGCAGATCACAGGCTAGGCCGCTGGGTACTGGCTGTAGCTAAGCAGCGCGCTTATCGCAACCCTTGGCGCGGTAATCGGATTCGCCGAAAGAAGATAACTCGTCTTACTCCCGCCGTTGTTTCTCGACGAGGTGACGTAGCTGGCGCTCCATGGTCTTGAACGCGTCGTGGATCACTTTGTTGAGCGGCTCGTGCGAACCGTTGTCCTTTTGTTCTTCGTCGGAAACCAATTCGTGCCTTGGCCGGACGGTGACATCGATTCGGCATCGATACGGATTGCCTTTGTGATGGGTGTGGTTCGTTTGTTCGATCGCGACGTCGCACCGGTTGATGTGATCGCAAAATTTATCGAGCCGCGCGGCGTAAGTCATTACGAGGTCGTAGATCTTTTCGGATTTTTCCACGCCGCGGTAAGTGATGTTGACAGGCAATTGCATAAATAAATCTCCAGCTTAAATCGGACGAAGTGAACGAAAATGATTTGGTAACTTGGACGGCTCGACTTTCACGAGATCAGCTTTGACGTGTTCGACGATGCGACTGCGGACGCGGTCCGGAAGAAGATCGACAATCGCGGAATGAATTTCGGGCGCGGCCGCGAACGCCCAACCTTCCTTACCGCTACCGTTGATGACGTTGGCAATCTGATCGGCCAATTCCCTGTTAATGCGCCGATCGGTTTCGTTTCCGAGTTTGCTTTCGGCGGTCGAGGCCTGCCCATGATGTGGGCCGGCGCTCTCGGTGACCGGAAAACGCCCGGCGAAATCAGTTACCTTGTCGATAAGTTTGCCGTGAGCGTCGGTGATGTCGAACGCTTGCACCAGTTTCAAACTCGGACCGCGAGTCGGCGTTTCATCCACCCGATACGCCTTCAAACTTCCCCGGTCGGCCACGATGACAAGCGATGTCGGTGTCATTGAACGAAATGCGCATCGAACTGCGCTTGATGTCTCTATAATAGATTCGCGTCCGAGAACAAGGGCGCTTCCAAGAAATTTCTAGCCCGTGCGCACCGGCTCGGCGGTCGCCGTTTTGCTTTCGAACGGGCGCTTCTTCCACGATTCGTGCCGCGCCTGCGTTTGCAGTCCCCTGGTCAGTCTCAATAGCGCGGTCGAGCGACCTCTAAGATCGACATCGTCGCCGGAAGAAAATTTGGCCGGCTTCTTGAGAAAGCCTTCCTCGATCGCGGTGTCGAGGATCTGTTCCCATTCGAGCTTCTCTTCGCCCGGAAGCAGAAACGGAATCGCTTCGTAGTGCGCGTTGATCAGCAACAAAAATGTATCGTCGCGGACCGGTTCCCCGTGTGAATCAACCACGTCGTCGACGTCGCCACTGATCAACATCCCGAGCCAGCGCACGAAGGGTGAATTCCATTCTTGCTCACTCATCTCGTTGCCGCCCGGATTGAACCACATTACGTCCTTAGTCTCCGATCCACCGACGCGCTTGCCCTGAAAAAATTTTGGACGGCGAAAAACCGGATGTTGTTTCCGGAACTCGATCAATCGCCTGGTGAATTCGAAAAGCTGATTGTCGCGGCGCTGCCAGTTGAACCAGCTGATCTCGTTGTCCTGGCAATAGGCGTTGTTATTTCCATTCTGGGTGCGGCCAAACTCGTCGCCACCCAAAAGCATCGGCACGCCTTCGGACAGAAAGAGAATCGTCAGAAAATTCCGGCGCTGCTGACGGCGTAGATTGTTGATCTTTGGATCGTCCGTTGGGCCTTCCGCGCCGCAATTCCAGGAACGATTGTGACCCTCGCCGTCGCAATTCTCATCGCCGTTGGCTTCGTTGTGCTTGTCATTGTAACTGACTAGGTCGTTCAGGGTGAATCCGTCGTGCGCGGTGATGAAATTAACGCTCGCGTAAGGCCGGCGGCCGTCGTGCTGGTAAAGATCAGGGCTCCCGGTTAATCGATACCCGATTTCGCTGATGAGGCCTTCGTCTCCGCGCCAGAAACTCCGCATCGCATCGCGAAATTTTCCGTTCCACTCTGAGAACGGGACTGGAAAGTTGCCGGCCTGATAGCTGCCTTCACCAATGTCCCATGGTTCTGCGATTAATTTCACCTGCGACAACACCGGGTCCTGCTGAATGGCTTTGAAGAACGCCTGAAACTTGTTGAAGCCGCTGCCATCGCGCGCGAGCGCCGTCGCAAGATCGAACCGAAAACCGTCGACGTGCATTTCGTTCACCCAATAACGCAAGCTGTCCATCACCAGCTGGAGCGTGCGCGGATGAAGAGTGTCCACGGTGTTGCCGGTCCCGGTGTAATCCAAATAGAAACGCGGATTGTCGGCCATCAGCCGGTAAAACGCCGCGTTATCGACACCGCGAAAACAGACCGTCGGCCCGAGATGATTTCCTTCGCCGGTGTGGTTGTAGACAACGTCAAGAATCACTTCGAGACCTGCAGCGTGAAGATTCCGCACCATTCCCTTGAACTCGACTACGTCGGCGCCCGCGTCGCGGTTGCTTGAGTACTCCGCGTGCGGCGCAAAAAAGCCGATCGTCTGATAACCCCAGTAATTGCTCAGACCGCGATCGATCAACGCTTTGTCATCGAGATGTGTGTGCACCGGAAGCAGCTCGACCGCGGTCACGCCGAGATTTTTGAGATAGCCAATCGCCTCACGGCTCGCGAGTCCGGCGAAGGTGCCGCGCAATTGCTCTGGAATTCCCGAAAACAATTTGGTGAATCCTTTGACGTGCATTTCGTAGATCACGGATTCGGCGAGGGGCGTGTCCGGTCGCGGGTCGTGGCCCCAATCGAACGAATTGTCGATGACCACTGATTTCGGCATCGCCCACGCATTGTCGCGCGAATCGCGCGCCAAATCTTCACCGGGATCGCCCACGATGTAGCTAAACATTTCGTCAGACCATTTGATTTGGCCGGCAATCGACTTCGCATACGGATCGAGCAGCAACTTTGAATCGTTGAAACGCAAACCGTGCGCCGGATCGTACGCACCGTGAATGCGGAAACCGTAAAGTTGGCCGGGCCGGGCGTCGGGCAAGAACACGTGCCAGATCTGTTCGGTCTGTTCACGCAACTGGACCCGCACTTTTTCGTGCGGCGCGTCGAGATCATCGAACAAGCAAAGATCAACCGCAGTCGCGTGCTCGGCGAAGATGGCAAAGTTGACGCCGTTACCGAGCCAGGTGGCGCCGAGTGGATACGGTTTACCGGGCGACGTTTTGAGCATTGTCATAAAAGAGCGACGTTCTTATCGGTCACGCAATCGTCGCGCGCAATCCGCGATTGTTACGCGACTCGCAGCTTGTGACGGAGGAAAATCGGCAACAGTCCAAGATTAATCGCGGCAGCAATCATGAGCGCGCATGGAGATAGTTCGCTCTGTTCAAGACCAAGAAGAACGTCTGCATGATTGCTTTTCCTGTCGGCTTTAGAGTATGAGTCGGAACGCGACGCAAAACTGGTCGCCACTTCGCGGGAAATTCTTTGGGCGATTAAGATGTCCTCGAAAGCTAGCTGCTTAGCGATCTCGCATCACGAACGATGGCTGGTCGCACTCTTCGGCCTCGTGGCCGCGCTTCGGGTGTTCTTGTTTGCCGCCGCTTTCCCATTTTTCAGTAACGGAGACGAAGACCTCCATTTCGATCTGATCGTCCGGTGCGCGAATGGCAAACTGCCGCGAACGTTTGATGTCTTGACGGAAAAAACACTCGATTACATTGGCGTTTTCGCTTCGCCTGAGTTTCTGCAAACTCCGGAAAACTTTCCCGACGGAAAATTTCCGGCGCCGTTGTGGAAGCAGCCGCATCAGGTTGCTGCGCCCGTGATCGAAGCGACCAAGGACGCTTGGAAAAATGAGATCAACTGGGAAGCCTCGCAGCCGCCGCTTTATTACGTGGTCGCGGCGATTTGGTGGAACGCGGGAAAATTTTTCGGACTGCGCGGAATTCAGTCGTTGTACTGGATTCGCTTCCTGAACGCGTTGCTGATGTCGATCTTGGTTTGGTTGGGCTTCACCTCAGCCCGCACAGTGTCGCCGGAATGTCCGAATTTGCGCATTGGCGTGTCGTTGCTACTCGCGTTCATTCCTCAGGATGTTTTTTACGTCCTGAGCAACGACGTCCTGTCTCCGATTTGTTTCGGAATTGTTTTCGTGTGCCTCCTGAAATGGTTTTCCAAACCGCCGACGGTGACTCTTGGC
>Ga0210408_10000639_pt1 | contig 42093 bp, 39 predicted proteins | sample IncBWH4MmetaG_FD_155471 | JGI IMG/M metagenome (GOLD analysis project Ga0210408, IMG submission 155471) | Forest soil microbial communities from Barre Woods Harvard Forest LTER site, Petersham, Massachusetts, United States - Inc-BW-H-4-M | ecosystem: Environmental > Terrestrial > Soil >...
ATGAATTACGATCTTGGCTATATTGATCTGGAGGAGAAAACCTTGCAGCCCCTGGACAACCCCTTCGGGCCAAAAGTGTAACCTATGTCTCCGGAACGTTCTGTTACCCATGTCTCCGGAACGGACAATGTGAACATTGGTCGGGGAGAGAGGATTTGAACCTCCGACCACCTGGTCCCGAACCGGAAACTAGGAATTCTTCAGGACTTCAGAAAAGACTGTTTTGGGAAAGGGTTTGGAATCAAGAGCTTGCAAAAGCTCTTCTCGGCGCAGATTCAAAGCGTTTGAAGATGCGCCGTTTGCCGCCTACTGAACCGCCTCGCTCGGCAAAGCTGTATTGAGATTTCTCTTGCTAATGTGCCTTCAGCCACACGCCGAGGCTAAGAAGGAGGCTGAGCACTGAAAGACAAACCGGCAACCATATCATTAGTTTTGCATGGTCTGCTTGGCGCGCCTTCATCTTGAGGTCCGCGAGTGCCAACTGTGCGTCCACCGCAGCTTTGAGCAATTGAAGCGCCTCGATCTTTGGGGCAGTCGAGCCGTCTACTAGGCCTCTCAATTGATCGCGCCAGTTATTGATTCGCCTCGTACACTCGTCTTCCCACGCCTCCTGCTCCGCCACTTCGACCATAAATCTCTCCTTCTTCCTTTCACAGAACCGCGCCGTTCCAGATAGGACTGCTAACTAAGTTGGCTATCTATGAGATAGTGAGAAAAATGTGTAGAACGTTTCCGAAAAAACGTGGCGTCCTGCGAGATTTTCAGCCTAATTCTTTGGCCTTTCTTGAAACTGGCTCCGGACGTGGCGGGAGGTCGGCTGCTAGACTGCCAAAGCAAGCAGCCGACCGAGGGGGATGTATCTCCAACCCTTTCCCCACCTTCCTTCCAGAGTTTTCAGACCTCTGGTCCCGAACCGCATTTGGGAATTTCTTGAAACTTGAAAACAGGGGGGTGTTTTAGGAAATGGTTTGGAATCAAGAGCTTGCAAAAGCTCTTCTCGGCGCAGACTCAAAGAAACTGAAGATGCGCCGTTTGCCGCCTACTGTTCCTCCTCTCGGAATATGGCGAATCAAATTACAATTTCCGCACCGGTGGACAGTGCTCGCCTCTGTGCGCCACAATGTTGTCGTTTGTGAGAGGCTGTCTGGGATGGGGGAGTCCGAAAGAACAATAATTGCTCTCAGCGATGCAAAAGAGGCGGCCCTTTACTTTGACTACGTCATCCCTGTAAACCTCTTGTGGAACGAGGAGTTGATTCTACGCTTTAGGCGCGGTCAGGCTTCCGTCGAGAGCTTCCGGACAACATTCGATACCCTGTTGTGTCCCCCTCATGTCAGCGAAAACTTGCGCTTTGCGGACCGTCTTAAAGCTGTAAACAAATCCATGTTTAGTTTCTTCATTACGCATTACCTCGTCGAACTAAAATCATCAGCCGTAGATGCTGAGGAGCATTTGCGGAGTGCGAGGACTGCCGCACAGATATTTGTAAATTTTATCGACGACTTCGGATTTAGCTCGACGCCGGTCGATGTACCTATTGGCCTTGTCACTGAACCGAAAGATGAAGAGTCTGATATTGCGATTACTCTGGCCTCGCTTAAACTTGTTAATGCCGAGAGTGCCTCTTGGGACCAGATTATTGAGTTTCGTCGTGATAGCGATGCACGCGACAAACTGCGTCGTCTCCGACTTTTTGCTGGGGAGAATTATTCAGGCAAATCGAAAGCCTTCATCGAGGACGACCTTTCGGTGAAGATTGTTGACTATGAGGAAGCAGTAAAGAAGTGGGGGTTTGACACAAAATACGCTGCGTTCACAATGCTACTGAGTTCAAAGACAATGGCGGGAGCGTTGGCTGGTTCACTCATCTCCACACTGTTCGGAGCTCCGCTACCAGCATTGGCCTCCGCAGTTGGTGGAGCAGCCTTGGAGGTGGGGCGCATCGCACTGGAGCTAAGAAAGCAGCGATTTTCACTCCGAGAGCTAATGGCGAAGAATCCTGTCTGCTACATTTCTCAAGCAAGATCACGGCTTACGCTGGATGGCCAGGTCTGAGTTCACCATGACCCCCGTGATTAGCATTGCTGTTATGATGAAAATCCCAAGCAGCCGACCGAAGATGTATCTTCCAAACCTCTTCACCTGCCTATTTTTGCTGAATTCCCCGCACGTTCTGCATGGCTGACACCGGTGGCCGACCACTTGGTCCCGAACCGGAAACTAGGGATTCTTCAGAACTTGGGGAAAGTCTATTTTGGGAAAGGGTTTGGATCAGAGACGTGTGAAAGTCTCTCTCGGCGCAGATTCAAGAAACTTGAAGATGCGCTGTTAGCCGCCCAGCATCAAGCGTAACCTCACACTTGAGATTTATCCTCAATGCGACGTTCTTGTCGGATTATTTTGAGCATTTGCGCGGACATCATGTTGTCATAAGCCGGCCATGTCAATCGGAGTCGCCCAACCGCGAATGGGAAAAGCAGTCCCACGAGTTCAGTAACCCCAAATAGCATCCATAGGAACCAGTTACGCGCCTCTGGAACGAGAACCAGTGCTGTAAGGCCAGCAAACCCGCAGGCATTAAAAGGAAGACCACTTGATGACGAAACAATTCATCTTTAACAGCCTGCTCATTGTTTATATAATTGCGCAGAATAAAATACCAACTCAGCCACTGAAGATCGGCTCCAAGTTTCCCCAGCCCTTTTTCATGAGTTTTCCAGACCGGTTCGGATTCCGCAATAGTTGCCCCAGTGGCCGACCCCCTGGTCCCGAACCGCATTTGGGAATTTCTTGAAAACTTGAAAACAGGGGGTGCTTGGGAAAGGGTTTGGAATGAGAGGGTTGTAAAAGTCTCTATCGGCGCAGATTCAAAGAAATTTTGAAGATGCGCCGCTTGCCGCCTACTATTGTGCTTTCAGTACTAAATTTAGGATATAGAACTTTTCGAGGCACTGGGGATAAAGCGAAGAGGACAAGCAGAGCACATCTACATTCTGAACAATGGCGTTGAAGCATGGAACAATTGGAGGCGCGAAAACCCCGATATTCAACCGTATCTCGGGCGCACGGATTTGCGAAGTTCCAAACTTATGCTGGCAAATCTCCGGGTCGCACAACTCGGTGAATCGAATCTAAGTGATGCTAGACTTCATAAAGCAGATCTGACCGATGCCAACCTTTACAAGGCCAATTTGAATGGGGCTGCCCTCCTTGGCACAAACCTGACCGGTGCAGATCTCAGAGGCGCAAATCTTGATGGAGCCGATCTCAGGGGAACAGACTTCACAGAATCAATTATGGGCGGCACTTATTTATCAGATCTCCATTTGGACGCAGCATGGGGCCTTGAGACCGTGAGACACAATGGTCCGTCGAGCCTCGGAGTTGACACGATTTATGCATCAAAGGGCGACATTCCCGTACAATTCTTGCGCGGCGTCGGTGTGGGTGACGACCTTATTAGTTCTATCAAAGCCCTGTCTGGGACTATCCAGTTCTATTCCTGCTTTATCAGTTATTCCAGCAGGGATCATCAATTTGCGGAACGCCTGTATGCTGATTTGCAGAGCAAAGGAGTGCGCTGCTGGTTCGCTCCCGAAGACTTAAAGATTGGAGATAAACTGCGTCCGTCTTTCGATGAAGCTATTCGTTTGCACGATAAACTGATGGTTATAATTTCAGGAAACTCCGCCAATAGTTCGTGGGTTGAGAAGGAAGTCGAGACCGCCTTCGAGATGGAGCGCCAGCAGAAGAGAACGGTGTTGTTTCCAATTCGGCTTGACGATGCCGTACTGGAAACCAAACAGGCGTGGGCCGCAGATATCCGCCGGACTCGACACATAGGCGATTTCCGCGAATGGAAGAATAATGATTCCTATAAAACAGCGTTTGACCGCCTACTGCGAGACCTTAAGACTGAAGACAAGACCGAAATAGCCTCACAAAATAAAAACTAATTGGCTCGGGGCGTGGCGGGCGGGCGGCTGACAAAATCAAAAGCAAATCAGCCAGCCGAGGAGACTTCGTTCCAATATTATTATTATTGATTGGATGGTTATGGAAAAAGTACAGGGTTATTTCCTGCGAGGCTTCTTGGCGCGGGGCTTCGGTGCGGCTCCTCTTGCGCTCTTGACAACGCTTTTGCCCGTTCCGATCGTGCCCACCGGGGCCGCCTGCTCCATCGCTGCCTGGATGTAGCGCCGTACGAAGGGACGCTCCACATCGCACTGGCCCCTGAACTTGATGTGGCGCATGGTCTTTCCCTCGCCTTCCAGCACTCGATTCGGATCGGGCAGCGAAGTCCCGTGCGGGAATCCCAGGTTGACGTGCCCCGCGTTGGTCGCGATGTAACAGAACATGTCCTTCATCTTTCCGCTGAACCCGAACCAGATGGCCACCGTGTACACTTGGTAGATCGACTCGGAAGCGTCGGGCGCTTCCTCCAGAATCACCTCCCGTAGCGCGAGAGCCAGGTCCGAGATGTGCCGGTCGTAGGCTTGGAGGAATCCGAGCAGTTGAGGATCGGGCGCACGTTGCATGGCAGTGGGCTAGCGCGATTCCAGAGTTGGTGTATCCCCGCCGATGTTTCTGCGCCAGGGCTAAAAGCCCTTTGTATTCGTGCTCTTAACACGGCCCTAAAGGGCCGTTCTTACACCGGTGTGCGGGATATAGCAACTGTGGAACCGCTATAAATATACGCTGAATTTTATGGACCAGATTGAACAGCCCAACGAGACGGTGTTCTGGGATGAGCCCTGCCCTCGCTGCCGCAGCAGCCTGAGATATGTAAAGCGCAGTGAGCCGGGTAAGGTGTTTTGCGACGGCTGCGGATACGTGGAAGGGGAAGAGCCTCATTGATCTCCACAACTTCTCCTTTCGAATGTCGGAGAGCCTGAGGCCCCTCTCTCAACAGAGTCAAGCGATCTGGACGAATTAGTTAATCCCAGGACCGCACACCAGATGTCCGCAGTCAATCGGGCAGCCATTTGCTCCCGTATCTGGTGGCCCTTGGTAGAAGCACCCAGGAGGTGGTGCTGCGCAATCTATTCTCGGGCATCGGACTGAGGAGAAGGACTTTGCAACCCCAACTGAGAAGATACTGGAGGAGCAGCCGGGCCTCGCTGACTCGTACAGTGATAGGGGACGCGCGACGGTATCAGCAGATTGCGATTTGAAGCTTTGGTTCATCGCTATTCCCTCAATACTCTTCATAAGGAAGGTCCGGTCAGAAATTAGGAGCACGTCGGCCTGGGGCTTCATCGTCTTGTGTGAAGCAGAACCAGCCACCGGCATTCTGCTGTCCGCCGCGGCCTGTGCAAATATCTGCACTCCCGCAAACAACAGGACAGGGACAAGCAACCGTATATAGCTCAATTTTCCTTTGATTCTCATTTCTATGGTCTCCCTTCGTTCTTCAATTTTGTTCCTCAGATTCTACATTATGACGTTTACCGGCCACATATTTTACAGACGTTTACTGCCACTGCTACCGCACGCTGGCCTTCAGTCTAGCGCCTGGGAAAACTTGTTCAAGCCAGGCGGGGGAATTCCTTGGTGCTAACTTCGGCGATTCCAGCGCCCAGCAGGGAAAAAACCGCCGGTATTAACGCGAATCCGGGCGGCACCAGTCCCAGCGATTCCAAACGGGCAAAGACCAACTGGTAGTGGTTCACGAAACCCGAGATCGTGAATCCGACGACGAAGATCAGCACCACAGCAGTGCCCAGGATCGCACTCGGAAGCAAAGATGCCGCGATGCGTTGAAGCCGCGATCCCCCATTGCGGCGTGAGAGAATCGCTCCGAGCACGCCGCAGATCGGAAGCAGGCACCACCACCACAGCGGCAATTGGCCACCGAGCAGCCAGATGACTTTGTGCCGAATGTGATCCAGTTCAAGCGTCCAATAGAAAAAACAGGCTGCCGCGGACGTCAGCAGTCCGGGCAGAGCGACCTTGTGGATGAAACCAGTCATAAGCTCCTCCTGTAGAAACCGCATTACGAGCCAGACCTTGCAACGGCCTTCGATCTGGCCAAGGGTGTGTTCAAAGGCCACCTCTGCCGGCAAGCCCTCGCACAGAAGAGCTTCGTAGCTGTCTTCGAGATGGGCGGCCAATTCCTCTGTGAATTCAGGCGAACAAACCCCGAGCACGCGGAAATTCGTGCGGACGATCCGTTTCCAATCAGGCATTTTGAAACCCCGTGACACTCTGTAGTGCCTGGAAAAAAGCACGCCATTGAGCACAGAGCGGCGCGATTTGTTTTCTGCCAGAAGCCGTGAGGCGGTAGCAGCGGCGGCGGCGGCCGTTGGGCAAGGTTTGCCATTGCGCCTTGACCCAGCTCTTTCGCTCCAATCGGTGGAGCATGGGGTAAAGAGAAGCCATATCGAAGTGCAGCACGCCTCCCGTTTGCGCCTCGATCTGCTTGGCAATTTCATACCCGTGCAGCGTATGTTCGGCGAGTAGAGTCAGGACGGCGAGTTCCGCGCTGCCCCGCTTGATTTGTGCGGTGACCGATGCCATTTCGTCTTACTCTCCTTGTATATAGGATAACTATATATAGATAACTTGACCGATCAAGATGACTAAAGACACATGCCTTGCCTGCCTGAATCGCCGCGACCCGGAAAAGGCATTACAGCCGCCAGAGAATTTCATACAAGCTACCGTTTTCCAGAATCCGGAATGTAAAAAATAAAATTCCATAGTGTCTCCTGAATTTAGTATTATCTACCGCCATTTGATAGAGGGTAGGGGCCACTACCTAATGTCACCAGTGCCGCCCCTTCCGGGGCTCATCTTCATTTTTTATGTTTTCCCAGGGTTCCGCTGCGGGATGACTTGCTCGTTGGTAGCTATCGTGAGTAGAACGATTACGCTTGAATCTGTCTTTATTTTTCGGTTCTCAACAGCCTTCAAGTCGCAGAGAAAGAACGTTCATTTTTAAACACAATAAGGAGTGAAGAATGTCCCGATTATTGCGCGGTCCAGCGTTGTCTCTTTGTCTTTTCCTGATTTCCGCAGCCCTGCCAATACTGGCGCAAGTTTCCAAACAACCTCAACCAGAGCCGGCGGTCGAAGATTCGGTTCAGCCTCAGCCCAACCATTCCAAGCTGCATGGTGTTCCGTGGCGGGCTTCCAATGCGCCCATAGGATTTGCGGCGCCCGCCGGTGCGCACCTGACCTACTTCGGCGGGCCGGTGATTTCAAACGTTCACGTTGTGCAAGTATTGTACGGAAACGGTTCTTACCTCCCACAGGTTGCTCAAACCACGACGCCCAGCATGGCCAGCTTCTTTAGCGACCTCACGGGCAGCAGCGGATACATCACTTTGTTGAGCCAGTACAACACACCCGCTTCCGGGGGCACCAATCAAACGATTGGGACTGGCACATTCGACGGACAATTTACCATTATTCCGTCGGCTGCCAACAACGGTTCCACCATCGACGATACCCAAATCCAGGCGGAACTTCTGTCCCAGATCACTGCGGGACACCTTCCCTCGCCGATTCTTGATGCCGCGGGCAATGTGAACACCCTTTACATGATCTATTTCCCCCCGGGAAAGACGATTACGTTAAGCGGATCTTCAAGCTGCGTGGGGGGCGGTTTCTGCGCGTACCACGGCACCACCTCCAATACTTTTAACCTGAAGCATGTTCTTTACGGAGTACAGCCGGACATGCAGTCAGGCGGTTGCGCTGTAGGATGCGGCTCATCCAGTGTGTTCGGTAATTACACGTCGGTGAGCAGTCACGAATTGACGGAAGCCATTACGGACGCGGATGTCGGCATTGCAACCACCTTCGCCCCTCCCCTGGCATGGTATGACCAGGTAAACGGCGAAATTGGCGACATCTGCAACGCCCAGCAAGGTTCGTATGTCGCCAATGGCACCACTTATACAATCCAGTTGGAATTCTCCAACGCCGCGAACAATTGCGTCCTGCCCCCAGCCCAGCAGACCCCGAACTTCTCTCTGTCTGCTTCACCGGCCAGCTTGAGCGTGACGCAAGGCAACAGCGGGAGCAGCACGATTACCGTTACTCCCTCGGGCGGCTTCACGGGAAGCGTTAGCCTGTCTGCTTCAGGTCTGCCGGCGGGCGTTACCGCCACCTTCGGAACCAATCCAACCACATCCACCAGTACTGTAACGTTCACTGCAAGTCCGACTGCGGCCACAGGAACGGCGACAGTGACCATCACCGGAACGTCAGGCAGCCTCACTCATACCACTACGATCTCGCTCACGGTGAATGCTGTCGGAGGTAACCCTGATTTCACAATCTCGGTTTCGCCATCTACTCTCGCCGTCACCCGGGGTTCCTCAGGCAGTTACACGGTGACCGTCACAGGCACGAACGGGTTTTCTGGGACGGTAAACCTGAGCGTCAGCGGATTAGGATCGCGGGTGACCGGAACATTTAGTCCGGCTTCAGTCACCGGTTCCGGAACTTCAACTCTCAGAATAACCGTTAGCAGCAGGGCAACAAGAGGGAACCGCGCACTCACCATTACTGGCACGAGTGGCAGTTTGAGTCATTCAACCAGTGCGACTCTAGCCATCCAATAGTTGTTTAGTACCGCCCAAACCCGGCTCAGAAATGAGCCGGGTTTTCTTCTTTCCGATTAGAGACGGCTTTATTGCAAAAGTTAGGGTTTCTTTATAAATAGCGGCTGCAACGTTATGATTTCGCAATATTATTTGCCCAATCTCGAATTTTGGATTTCGGTTTTTGTAAATTATTAAATGCAATATACAGAGTCTCTGGATTTAGGCTACAATTCGCCCCCGCTAACGATAACGCTAACGACGGTAGATCCAAAAATCAGAAGCCGTCAGCTTTCAAAAGTCAAAAAATTCAGGAGATGATGAATGCATCAACGTTTCCCCGCGTGGATATTTGTAGCCGTGGTGTGCCTGTTCCTCTGTTCTGCGCTCCCGGTTTTCGCCCAATCGGATGACCCAGGCATTGGCCCGGTCATGATCCTGCATCATTCCCAACATAATGATGTCTCTCCCCGGTTGGACAGTCTTCCCAGAGCCAATTTTTCAGTTCCAATTCAGCGCGAAGCTGAGCCGCTTCGCCGCATTCCGATGCCTGCCGGGCTGAAACCGGCCGGAGTTCCGGATGCCGTGCACCAGCAAACTGTGTCACTGGCCCCTACCCTTCATGCTCCCACTGTAGGTTTGGGTTTTGAAGGTCTCGGGAGTGCTTTCTCGGGTTTTACCGTGAATAGTGCACCTCCGGACACCAACGGCGCTGTGGGATCCACGCAATATGTACAGTGGGTGAATAGTTCGTTCGCCGTATTTAACAAATCAACGGGCGCCTTGATTGCCGGCCCCACGGCCGGGAACTCCCTTTGGACGGGCTTCGGCGGCGGCTGCGAGACCAACAATGACGGCGATCCCATCGCTCTTTATGACAAGCTGGCCAATCGTTGGGTTTTGACCCAGTTCTCCGTCACCACTACGCCCTTCCTGCAGTGCGTTGCGGTTTCGACCACATCCGATGCTACGGGCACATATAACCGCTACTCGTTCCAGTACTCCAACTTCGATGACTATCCGAAGATGGGTGTCTGGCCGGATGCCTATTACATCACCTTCAACATGTTTAACGGCAATACCTTCGTCGGCTCCGATGCCTGCGCTTACGACCGCAATGCCATGCTGAACGGACAACCGGCTACACAGGTATGTTTCCAGCAGGGTTCATCCGTAGGCGGCTTGCTGCCTTCCGATCTGGATGGCACCACGGCGCCACCGGCAGGGTCCCCAAACTTTTTGGTGTTTTTTGGCTCGAACAACCTGAACTTATTCAAATTCCATGTGGACTTCGCTACTCCGGGAAATTCTACCTTCACTGGTCCTACTGTCATTCCAGTGGCTGCTTTCACTGCACTATGTAATGGAGGCACCTGCGTTCCCCAGTCGGGAACAAGCCAACAGTTGGATTCACTCGCTGACCGTCTCATGTATCGCCTTGCCTACCGCAACTTTGGCACCCATGAGTCCCTGGTCGTGAACCACTCTGTAGTCGCCGGTTCCAGCGGAGGCGTGCGCTGGTATGAGCTCCAGAACCCGAATGGGTCTGTCACCCTAGCCCAGCAGAGCACCTTTGCGCCTGACTCCAAGTTCCGTTGGATGGGGAGCATCGCTATGGACCAAGCCGGAGACATGGGCCTTGGTTATAGCGTATCCAGCAGCTCATCGAATCCTTCCATCGCCTTCACCGGACGGTTGGCCTCCGATCCGGCAAACACCATGCAAGCGGAGACCACGATTATCAACGGCACAGGTTCGCAAACCGGCGGCCTAACGCGATGGGGGGATTACAGCGCAATAACAGTTGACCCAGTGGACGATTGCACCTTCTGGTACACCCAGGAATACATAAAGACCACCGGCTCATTTAACTGGAACACTCGTATCGCCAACTTCAAGTTCCCGAATTGCGGCGGTACTGCTGATTATTCGTTGTCGGCATCACCGGCCAGCGTCACGGTCACGCAAGGGGGCAGCGGAACAAGTACGATCACTGTGAATCCGCTCAACGGTTTCACCGGTAGCGTCAGCCTGTCTGCCTCAGGCCTTCCTGCCGGCGTAAGCGCAAGCTTCAATCCTGCCAGCACCACAGGCAGCAGCACCTTGACGCTCACCGCCAGCGGTACTGCAACCACCGGAACGGCAACCGTCACAATCACTGGTACGTCGGGCAGCTTGAGCCATACCACCACAGTTACCCTCACCGTGAACGCTGCTCCTACTCCGGACTTCAGCCTATCGGCCTCGCCAACCAGTGTTTCCGTCACCCAGGGTGGCAGCGGAACGAGCACCATCACAGTTAACCCAGTGAACGGCTTCAGCGGCAGCGTCAGCCTGTCTGCCTCAGGCCTTCCTGCCGGCGTAAGCGCAAGCTTCAATCCTGCCAGCACCACAGGCAGCAGCACCTTGACGCTCACCGCCAGCGGTACTGCAACTACCGGAACGGCAACCGTCACTATCACTGGTACATCGGGTAGCTTGAGCCATAGCACCACAGTTACTCTCACTGTGAACGCTGTTGCTACTCCGGACTTCAGCCTATCGGCCTCGCCAACCAGCGTTACTGTCACACAGGGTGGCAGCGGAACAAGCACCATCACAGTTAACCCGGTGAACGGCTTCAGCGGCAGCGTAAGCCTGTCAGCTTCCGGCTTGCCCTCTGGAGTCACCGCGAGCTTCAACCCGGGTAGCACAACGACCAACAGCACTTTGACGCTCACTGCCAGCAGCACGGCGACTACTGGAACAGCAACCGTGACGGTTACTGGTACGTCGGGCAGCTTGACCCACACCACCACAATTAGTCTTACTGTGAACGCCGCTGCTACGCCGAACTTCACGCTTTCGGCGTCGCCCACCAGCGTTTCTGTCACGCAGGGTGGCAGCGGAACGAGCACGATCACAGTTAACCCGGTGAACGGCTTCAACAGCAGCGTAAGCCTGTCGGCTTCCGGCCTGCCCTCTGGAGTTACTGCGAGCTTCAATCCTGCCAGCACCACCGGCAGCAGCACCTTGACGCTTACTGCCAGCAGCACGGCAACTACGGGAACGGCAACAGTCACGATTACCGGAACGTCCGGCAGCCTGACTCATACAACCACGATCAGTCTCACTGTAAATTCCAATGCTGCGCGGCAGCTTCTGGGCAATCCAGGGTTTGAAAATGGGACGAACACAGCTCCTTGGACCCTTACGGCGGGCGTGATCAACAACTCATCTGCTGAGCCTCCACATAGCGGCGCATGGGACGCCTGGCTGGATGGATACGGTACAACTCATACCGACACTGCCACCCAGACCGTCACAATTCCTGCAAACATAACCAGCGCTACCTTGAGCTTCTGGCTCCATATCGATACCGCTGAAACCACAACTACTACTGCCTTTGATACTCTCCAGGTCCAGGTGCTTAACTCTGCCGGCACCACTGTTTTAGCTACCCTGGGGACGTTCTCAAATCTGAACCATGCCACTGGATACCAGCAACACTCGTTCAGTATGCTGCAATTCAAGGGGCAAACGGTCCAGATCCGCTTCCTTGGCAAGGAAGACTCAAGCCTGCAGACATCGTTTGTAATCGATGACACAGCGCTCAATGTTCAATGATCCTGATTACTTTCACTACTCTCCGGGGCCTCACGGCCCCGGATTTTTTTATGGGGTATTTGAAGCTCTTATTCGTGATCAACTTGACCTGCGATAATGCAACGAGTCTTTTTTCACGAGAATTCCCCGGATACGTTTCCGCGTTGGAGAAAATATAAGAATGCCGAAATCAGTCTTTTTTCTTGTGTGTTTTGCAACTTTGTTCATGCCGTTGCGGGAGAGTACATCCGCTAATCATCTTTTTCCAGGGCATGTAGGTTTAGTTCTTGTTGCTCGCACACCCGATGGCTTTGCGATTGCCGCCGATGGCTCACAGTCCAACGCCGATGGGACCGTCAGTGAAATCCAAAAAATATTTCCGGTTGGCAAGCAGGGAGCAATTCTGTTTGCAGGGGCTGTCTCCATTCAGGACCCGGTGGACCGGCCATTCAGAGAGGAAGTGAATGTTCCAAGAATAGCCAGCGGATGGTTGGGTTCTCATCCGGACGCCGATATTCAGACAGCCAATCGCGAAATCAACTCTCTCGTCTTGAAAACCCTGGCAAAGTTTCTTTCTACCCGTGGTCCTGGAAAGCAGGCCGGCAAGTACAGCTTCGCCATCGTTTGTGCAGGCTTCCAGGATGGCAAGCCCTGGGTGTCAGGCTCGAGATATTTTTTCCCGAGAGCCAAGGGCCAGGCAGTGCGCGTCGAGTCCGTTCCGAATGCCGGAAAATCTGAAGAGGTATGGATATTTGGCGATTCGAAGGTCCCAACAGAGTTGATAAGTGGAAAATCGAATGCTATGCCACAATTGCGGGCCAAGCCACCGGTGGAAAAATTTCCTCAAGATAAATCTACTGCGGAATTTATCAAGCTGTTCGATACGATTCTGCAGGCGGCAGAGTCAGAGAAAGGCAACAAATTCGACCATGCTCATGCGATCGTTGCCCCGCCAAATCGCCTCGCAACCATCACCATCAAGGACGGATTCCAGTGGAGCAAATAAGCCTGGTTTCATTCGTGTTCATTCGCCTTTAGGTTTGTTTATGAGCACGATTTTGATCAGCGTTAATCAGTCTAAATCAGCGTTATCAGCGTTAAAGTTTTTGTTTTTGTTGCAGTGAGGAATTTGACAAGGCACATATCTCTGCATAATACTCATATTGTGATTTCAATTCGCCAACTCAACCTGTGTTGTTGTGCAGCCGAGGTATGTCTGGCGGGTTGTTGTCCGGCTGTCTGAAAATAGCAATCATTTTCTAATAAGTCCGAACCCACTCACCAGATGTCAGCGTGAGTGGGTTTTTTATTTCTCCCATAAAAAAGGATTTGAGTTGAATGCCTGCCAAGAACAATCCGGCCCGTATAGGCCACCTGAAGGTACTGGAAGCGGAGAGTATTGAGATTCTGCGTGAAGCTGTCTCTGAGTTCCAGAACCCGGTGATGTTGTACTCGATCGGCAAGGACTCTTCCGTCATGCTGCGATTGGCGCAAAAGGCCTTTTACCCGGCGCCCATTCCGTTTCCGCTGCTGCATGTAGATACCGGATACAAATTCCGCGAAATGATTGCCTTTCGCGATAGCTTCACGCGGCAAATCGGGGCCCGGCTCATCGTCCACAAGAACGAGGCGGCGCTGGCCGAAGGCGCGAATCCATTTCGCCTTGGTACACAGCGCTGTTGCCAGCTTCTTAAGACAGAATCTCTCTTGTCGGCCCTGCAAGCCGGAGGGTTTGATGCCGCTTTTGGCGGCGCGCGGCGTGATGAAGAACGCTCTCGCGCCAAGGAACGCGTCTATTCATTCCGCGATGCCAAAGGCCAGTGGGACCCCAAGAACCAGCGCCCGGAGATATGGACACTGCTGAATGGCAAGCTTGGTCCGGGAGAAAGTGTTCGCGTCTTTCCGCTCTCCAATTGGACCGAGCTGGACGTGTGGCTTTACATCCACGTGGAGGAAATCCCGATCGTGCCGTTGTACTTTGCCCAGGAGAGATGGATGGTAGTGCGCGGAGAATCCCTGGTTCCGGTGGAGCAACCCTTTGTTCCACTGGCTGTAGGAGAGAGACCGCAGTTAGTGCGTTGCCGTATGAGGTCGCTGGGATGCAGTCCATGCACCGGCGCGATCCGCTCCGATGCGGACACAGTTCCGAAGATCATTGAAGAGCTGATCTCCATCCGGCGGTCGGAGCGTGAAAACCGGGTGATCGACTACGACCAGGATGGCTCCATGGAAAATAAGAAACGGGCAGGGTATTTCTAATGGCCACAATGGCAGCTTTTGACATCGATAATTTTATCGAACAGGAGAACCGCAAAGATCTCCTGCGCTTTACTACGGCCGGAAGCGTCGATGACGGCAAGTCCACGCTGATTGGCCGTCTGCTCTTTGACTCGCGCAGCGTATATGAAGACCAGTTGCGCGCCGTTCGCCGTGTCTCTCTGGACCGGGGCGCAGGCCAGCCGGACCTGTCGTTATTGACCGATGGTCTGCGGGCGGAGCGGGAGCAGGGCATCACCATTGATGTTGCATATCGTTACTTCAGCACCGCCCGAAGGAAATTTATTCTGGCGGACACCCCCGGGCATGAACAGTACACGCGCAACATGGTGACCGGCGCCTCAACCGCTGATTTGGCCATCATCCTGGTGGATGCCCGCAAAGGCATTCAGGCGCAGTCCCGCCGCCATGCCTATGTCGCTGCTCTCCTGGGAATCCGATATTTCATAGTCGCGATCAACAAGATGGATCTGGCTGGGTATCAAGAAAAAACTTTTCTGGACATCAAAGCGGAATTTCGACAGATGTTGCTAATGTTGAACGTGCCACACTCCTACTTTGTCCCTATCAGCGCTTTGGAAGGCGATAACGTCGTGGACAGTAGCGACAATATGCCTTGGTTCTACGGGCCTTCGTTGCTGGAATATCTGGAGACCATCGAGATTGAGGACACGCGATCGGAATTGCCTTTCCGTTTCCCTGTGCAGCGCGTGGTGCGTCCTAATCAAGACTATCGGGGCTATGCGGGAAAGATTGCCTCTGGCATGGTTCGCGCAGGCGATCAAGTCTTGGTGCTGCCCTCGGGTAAGAAGACGCGTGTGCGAAGGATCGTTTCCTACGATGGAGAGCTGCGGGTCGCGTATCCTCCTATGTCGGTCTCGCTGGCTTTGGAAGACGAAATTGATATAAGCCGGGGCGACCTCATCTGCTTCGCAGGGGAGGAGCCGCCAAAGGTGGCCAGCCGCTTTTTCGCTACGCTGGTGTGGTTCAATGATGATCCGTTGAAGTTGGGTAAGACTTATTTTCTGAAACATACCACACGAACCGTGAAAGTGGAGGTAAGAGCTCTGAAGCATCGTGTGAATATCAATACCTTTGAGCAGGAGCCTGCCACAGCTCTTCAACTAAACGAAATTGGAGTAGCCGAGATTGAGGCCAGCAGTCCTCTGTACTTTGATCCTTACCGTCAGAACACCGTAACCGGAAGCCTGGTTCTAATTGATCCTGCCACCAACGCTACGATCGCCGCAGGTATGATTCTTGAAGTTAAGTCCGCCGATGTGCGGCCGGGACAAAATCTTCAGGCCCAAAGTCTGCAAGCCCACATTAATCCAACCCAGGTTGTGCAGGCAGTCTCGCAGCAGGTAACGCCATCGGAGCGCTTCCTGCGCTACGGGCATTTCGGAGCAGCGGTGAATCTCGAGCATCGTCCGGAAGTTGCTTATTGCCTGGAACGCATGTTGTTTGACCAAGGTGCTGCCGTGATCGTTTTGAATGAATCGAATTCGCACGCAGCCTCAGCATTTGTACTAAACGGTTTCCTGGTGCTACTAGTAGCTCCTCAGGACCTCGAAGGAACACTTCATCCGGGCATTCTTCCAGAAAATGACGAAGAAGCCGCGACCGCTGTTTACGATTTGCTCATAAGGACTGGAACGCTGGTAGCGAATGGAAGGAGAATCCGTACGCTCTAAATGTAGTTGTAACAGCTCCAATTGCGAGGATGACTCGGCTATCATCCACCCGGTGCTGCAGGTTCGAGTGTTATCCAGCGACGGCCCTGCTGGTCAATGTACACGAGACCGTTGCCAGTTCGAATCTCCCAAATTGGGCTAAGAATCGATAGCGATGCGCGCGAAGGGCGCCACACGAGCCGGGGTGGATTGAGTGGAGTTCCCGCAAGTTCGGTTGCTTTGGTAGCATTCACTGGCAGATGAGGCGTAGTGCCAGAAAGATGAGCATGGCTGCTGATGTCGGCGGATTGGGCGTCTACGGCGGCAACTGCTATCGAAGCATTTTCAGGCCCAAATGTAGTTAGGTAATAACCCCTGCCCGGACGATCGAGTCGTGCAACGTAACTGGCGTGCGCGGGTACAGTGTCATCAAGCGACAAGGCCTCCCGCGCACGCCGAATTGCACTTTCAAGCGGAATATCCATCGTTTCTCAGAGCCCATGGCCGGTATCGTTTAATTGCGTGAACACCGCGCCATCCGTGCGAACATAAACACGGTGGGCGCCGACCGTGAACATATAGAAAGGATAATACGGACTTAGCGATTCACGGCAAGGTTTCCAGACCAGGTGTGGATAATGACACAGCGCATCCGGTCGCACGCGCAGCCGTCCTGCCTGATTCGGCAGTTCGATTGTCTGATCCGTGAGGGTCTCCAGTGCGCGTTCACGCTTCATGCTGACAAAGACTCCGCCCTCCTTTCCCGAACGAGTTGCGGACTCCCTGTATACCCCTGTTAGAGCATCCACTGTAATGGCCAAAGATGCTGTTTCGCGGTTCTCTTCCACTGGAACAATGTAGTAGAACTTGTCCGGATGATCTAACCGCTGGACCAAGACGGGTTTTCCGGGCCTTCCGCGCTTTAGGAGATCGCCAAACTCCTGGCGTTCGTGCAGACCGTATAGCTTCGCGCCCTCAAAGGCATATTTCGTTGCTTCGTCCGCTTCGATGAGACTTCCCCGCCGACGGCTTGGTTGCGCGAAGCCGCGCACTCCAACCCTGGTGGGTGGAGGATCAGGGTCGCAGACGGCAACAAACTTCCCTGACCAGTGGCCGAACTCGACTCCGGTCATGTATGTGTCCTGCCACGCTGTGTAGCTTATGTGTTCGTCCGCGACACCGCGGTTACCACCTGTTCCGCATCCATCAGCAGCGCTGTGCGGTGGAGGCGGCGCGAGAGATGCGTCTACGGCGCTGGGCGTGTACGGCCACGGGTTATTGATATCGAATCCGGAGATCGAATAGGTGTGATCGCCATAGCCACTTGGCACAGCGCTCGCTGTGTACCCACGAACAACGATCCAATGCTGAGAATGGTATACAAGCGCAATAGGAGCTACACGCCAGTTGTGAATGGTCCACACGATCTTACGCGAGACCGTATCCTCGCTTAGTTCCTCGTCCAAAACGAAGTACGGGTGACCGTGAGGCAGGCCCGTTGGGTTGCCCGGCGGGGTCCTGTCATTCATTGTGAACCGCAGGCCGTCTGGGCCGGTTGCCCAGCCCGGTTCAATCACACTGTGACTATGGTTTTCGTTATAGAGATCATCCTGGCTCAATAGGCCGGCCCCAATCTGGTCAAGGATCATCTGCGCGCAGGCTGCTCCACAGTAGTAATCCGTATCCTGTTGGTGATAGGACACGGCAAGATCTTCATGAACTGACATTAAGAGTCCTCCTCGTTTTCCGGTGAAGATTCAGGTCGCCCGAAGTTCATCCGGATTGCTGTTGCAAAAACCAACTCCACTTTGCGGGTCTTTGCCGCAATCGAAGCGTTGTCTTCGTATGAATTAACAGCTCAATAAGACATAACGGGAACAATCTCTTATTCCCTAAGCGTTAAATGAATTTAGTCTTTGTTGGTCTCCGAGGAAGAAGCACCAAGATTCGGGTTGCACATGGCAGTGATAGTTGACTTGGCCGAGCCCAGCTAATATTGTTTGGCTCATGTACACAATACACAAGGCCAAAACGATGCTCTCGCAATTGGTGAAGGAGGCCGTCAGTGGGAAAGAAGTCATTATTTGCCGGGGCAATTTGCCGGTAGCTAAGCTGGTACCGATCAAACCGCCAAAGCATCGTAGACCGGGCACCTTGAAGGGAAGGTTGATAGGAAAGCGCGGCGCCTTTGATCCACTCAATGCAAAGGATCTGAAGATGTGGGGCATGGATTGAAGAAAACGAGTCGAAGGACCCGATCAGCGTTCCTCCGAGCAAATCCGCGGTAAGGGTTCCACGCCGCACACTGGCCTTGGCTTTACTCTCCCGCCGCCGAGATCATAGGCAACAGCAGCACCGGTTCACGCATGAAGTCGAATTCATTGATAGCTTTGACCGCCCGATTCACCGTAGGTTCGCCCACCGGCTCCAGCGTTACAACAAACGAAAGTTTTTCTTTCGATGCGTAGGGCTCCTGGATCACCGAGTCAATATTGATTCCTTCGTGGGCAATCACTTCGGCGATGCGTGCCAAGATGCCTGGACGATCGGCGACCGTCAGCCGCAAATACCATTGCACCGGCTTGGCGCGTTCTGCCAGAGTCAGCTTAGCGGAGCTGTGAAAGCCGGAAAGCATGTTGGGAACAATCTGTCCGCGGGCAATGTGCTTGGCTATCTGCACGACGTCAGAAAGTACTGCGGTCCCGGTGGCGCCTCCTCCTGCGCCGCGTCCGTAGAGCATCTGCGTGCCGACTTTTTCGCCGACAACAAAAATTGCATTGTTCGGGCCATCGACTTTGGCCAGCATGGAATCGCGCCTTACTAGCCATGGACCAACCGAGACATGAATGCCCTGTGGATTCTGCTCTGCTGCCGCCACCAGGCGGACCGTCGAATTCAGGCGTGAGGCATAGTGGAAATCGGTGGCTGTGACTTGCCGGATGCCGGTCACTCGAATGTCGGAGGTAGATAGAGCTCCATGGAAGGCCAAGCGGGTGAGAATGGCGATCTTGTCACGCGCGTCCAGGCCATCGATGTCCAGGCTGGGATCGGCTTCCGCGTAGCCTGCTGCCTGGGCCTGGCTGAGGGCTTCGCCAAACTCCATCCCATGATTTTCCATCTGCGTAAGGATGAAATTCGCAGTTCCATTTACGATTCCGTAGACTGCCTGGACGCGGTCGGCCGCCAGCGCTTCAGAGATTGCGCGAATGATCGGCACGCCACCGCCTACGCTGGCCTCAATCCCAATTGGCAATTGTTTCTTGTCCGCTAAGGCAAATATCTCTTCTCCAAACTTCGCAATAAGCGCCTTGTTCGCAGTAACAACTGCCTTGCCGCTTTCGATGCTGGAGACGACCACCTCGTAAGCTACATCGGTACCACCAATCGCCTCGACTACGATGTCAACATCATCGGCATGGACGACTTGCCGCCAGTTCGAAACCACCGGGACGCCATTCACCCCTGCCTCGGAGCTACGCGCGCCTTTGCGGCAGATTCTGGTCACACGGATGGAGACGCCATCGGTGCAGCGGCGGATCTCCTCTGCGTTGCGCGCCAGAATCTCCGCGGTTGCATGCCCCACCGTGCCGTAGCCAACGATGCCGACCCGCACCTCTTTGCTCTGGATCTGATGAAGAGGGATAGGTTCGATGGATATAGTTTCTTCAATTGCCCGCATAAATTTTCTCCAGTGTTCTGACTACAGCTCCAGCATTCGCCTCTAAAGGTCCAAAGAATTGGTTCTCCTGGGCCTGGAGCATGTAATCGATATCTTTCAGCATGTGTCCAGTCAGGATGAGAACAACCGAATCGGACGTCCTTACAAATCCCGATTGGACCAGCTTTTTTAAACCAGCCAGCGTAGTGGCGGAAGCAGGTTCACACCCAATTCCTTCAGCGCCTAGCTCCGCTTTGGCGAGTGAAATTTCTTCTTCGCTCACTTCCTCGCACGTCCCACCGGTGTTTTTCAGGACAGCCACAGCCTTTCTCCACGAAGCCGGATTTCCGATTCGTATGGCCGTGGCCCTGGTTTCCGCATTCACCCGGACCAACTCTCTCCCATTGTTTTCCCGCATGGTGCGCACCAGTGGATTTGCGCCTGCCGCCTGGATAATGGAAACTTTGGGAACGCTCGATATCAGCCCCAGCTCCAGAAGTTCCAAAAACCCTTTTCCCAGGGCGGAAGAATTTGCCAGGTTTCCGCCCGGGACAATCACATGGTCGGGAACATTCCAGTTGAGCTGCTCCATCAGTTCGATAGCGACGGTTTTCTGGCCCTCTAGGCGATAGGGGTTTACCGAATTCAGCAGATACGCCGGGAACCGCTGGACAACCTCATGCAGCAGCCTGAGGCAGCCATCGAAGTCGGTGAGCAATTGCAGAACAGTTGCTCCGTACTCCAGGGCCTGGGCGAGCTTGCCGGAGGAGACTTGGCCCGCCGGAAGGAAGACGATGCTTTTCATCTCCGCATGGGCGGCATAAGCAGCAACAGAGGCGGAAGTGTTTCCGGTGGATGCGCAGGCCACACAGGAAAACCCTTCCGCCTTGGCCATCGAAATAGCTGCGGAAATGCCGGTATCTTTAAACGAACCTGTAGGATTCAATCCCTGATGCTTCACCAGCAGATGAGGAAGCCGCAGCGCGCGGGCCGCCTTCTTGAGCAGCATAACCGGCGTATTGCCCTCGCTCATCGTGACAATGTTGTGCACCCCAACCCGGGGAAGCAGTTCGCGATAACGCCACACCCCACTTACATCTTCGGGAGCAGTCGACAATCGGCGCTCTTGCCAGATTTTTTTGAGCCGCTGGCCGCAGTCAGCAATCGCTGCCGCCCAATCCGGATAGATGACCTCCAGCAGTTCGTTGCATTCAGAGCAGCGGAACAGCCGGTCAATCCTGTCTTGCACCCGGCCGCAATGAACGCAGCGCAGCACGTGCGCTCCAATCATCGTATTGGATGGAGTAGTCGTCATCGCACACCAGCCACAAGCGAAACGTTGGGTTGAGCCGCAGCGCTCAGCGCAAAGTCTGCTCCTTCACAGAATTGACTGTGGACCGCTTGTACCACCTCGGCTGAACTCGCGGTAGGAACGGCGAAGCAGATGCTCAATTCGCTTGCGCCTTGGGCCACGGCGATCACGCTGACCTGCCGCTCGGCCACGGCGGAAAATACCCGGCCCAGGATTCCGCAGGTGCCGCGCATGGACTCGCCCAACACGGTGATGACGGCAATGTCGTTCTGCACCGAAAGAGGAGCCAGTACTCCTTGCCCTAACTCAATCCGAAAGACGTTATGGATCAGATGCAGTACCCGCGCCGCATCTTCTTTGCGTACCACCAACCCTAGGGCATGTTCAGGGGAAGACTGCGTAGCAAAGAGCAGATCAACCTGCTCTTGTCCCAGGCGCAGGTACAGGCGTCCGAACACCTCGGCGGAATGGACATCACGCCCGGTCACCAGGGTAATGAGGGTTGCGTGACTGACACAGGTGACTGCCTTTACCGGCGAGTTCATTGGGACGGCGGAGTGGGTAATCTTTGTCCCCTGCGTTTCCGGGCGGAAGGAGTTCTTGATCCAGACCGGGAATCCGGCATCCAACGCCGGATAAGCAGCTTTCGGATGAATGACCTTGGCTCCGTAATAAGCCAGTTCGATGGCCTCAGCGAAACTGATCTCCGGTAGCGTCGTGGCATCCGGACAAATGCGCGGATCGGCGGTCAGCACGCCATCCACATCGGTCCAGATCCACACCTCATCGGAGGCCGTTGCTGCGCCAATGATGGTAGCGGAATAGTCTGACCCGCCCCGCCCCAAAGTCGTTGTTTGTCCATTTTTGTTTGCGCCGCAATACCCGGTAACCACCGGTATTGCTCCGCGCTCGACGATCGGCAGAAGAGAGTTGCGGCAACTGGCCGCGGTCGCCTCCATGTCCGGAGCGGCGTTGCCAAAGTTGCTGTCCGTCACGATCACATCTTCCGCTCTCACGAATTGGCTGCGAGTCCCGGTCTGGCAAAGATAGTTGGCCAATACCCAGGCTGAAATGCGCTCGCCCAGAGCAGCCAGAGAGTCCTTCGCTTCAGCCGCGATCTGCGAGCGAAGCGCCAGCAAGGCATGGCAGGAGTTGTGAAGCTGTTCAAAAATTTTGTTGACGAAGTCCAGGACCGCGCCTGCGTGCTCGTTGCCAAACAGGTCGGCGATGAGCGCTTGATGGATGAACTCGAGCTTTCGCAAGTTCGTTTGTGTTGTCTCTCCATCGTTCTCCCTGGCCGCCTCGATCGTCTTGAGGATCAGATCGGTAACGCCCGCCACTGCTGAGACCACAACAATGATTCGGTCCTGGGCCGAGGCCTGCCGGATGATATCAGCGCATTGCCGGAACCGATCGGCGTTGCCCACCGAAGTTCCGCCAAACTTCATTACAATCAATCGTTCTCTACTCATCTTCTGTCCCCAATTGATTTGAGTGCTTCCGCAAGCGTGACCACCGATCCCTGGTTGTCAGCCGATGTAATCAGAGTTTCGGCTTGGACCCCCTCTTTCGCAAAGATCTCCTGCAAGCATTCCGCGATTTGAGCTTCGTTGGCTCTGACCATGGCAATCACCGATGAGCCAGACCCGCTGATGGCGATTCCCAGAAGTCCGTCGTGACGGAATGCAAGGCATTGCGCGATTCCCGGCACTAGCTGCTGGCGATAAGGTTGGTGCAGCCGGTCATCGAACAGCTCAGGAAAGAGATCGAATTTTCCTGAGAAGCAGGTCGCAGCCAGCAGCGCCGTTCGCTGGAGCGTATGCAGAACATCGCCCCGTTTATAAGACTTTGGCAGAACTCGCCGCGCCTCATGAGTTGGGACCGTTATGAAAGGAGTGACTACAACCAGCTTGATATTTTCAGGAAAGTCGGTTTTGAGAGTGATTACGCGATCGGTGTTGTTGCAGAGCGCAAAAACCAGTCCGCCATAGTAGGCAGCGGCGGCATTGTCGATGTGGCCCTCAATTTCTTCAGCCCAGCGCAGGATCTGTTGGGCTGGTACATCTTCGCCGCAACATCGGGCGCCCAGCAGAAGTCCAGCGGTCACCGAGGCTGCGCTGCTGCCCAACCCTATACCCACCGGAATCTCGCTTTCGATCTGGATATGCCCGGAAGATGCGGCCACGCCAAAATGGGCGGACACATGACGGAAAGACAAAAGCACCAGGTTGGAGTCGTCGAGAGGCAGCCGTTCAGCCGTTCTGCCATGGTATTCCAGAGTCAGCCCGTCGTTCTCTGAAGGCAGGTAAGTTGCCTTCAAATAAAGTCTTAGGGCCAGCCCGCCGCAATCAAAAGCACAGCCTAGATTGGCGGACGTGGCCGGCACCATGACCTGCCAAGCTTGACCGTCTGCTTCGTGCCGATTTGCGTGGCTCATATCTGCTCTGTCTGCCTTGGCGCCAAATAACAAATTTGCTCTAAATAAAAAACCCACCCGCCTTTGGCGAGTGGGTTTGGTTAACTTTTACTATGAGTGCTTTAAACCGCCGACTCGCCAGAATGTCGCATGCATGTGCATGTGTTTGTTGTACACATGGCCATGGCTGTAATCATTGCGATATTCTGGGAACCGTGCATTACAAGGTAACTATAGTCGCTGAGACTGCCTAACGTCAAGGCAGGAATACCATATAAGTAACTTTCGTACTCTGCCTTGCTAACAATCAGATTCGTGCCAGGCTCGCGATTCCCGACTCCCTCTGTTTCCTCTGTTCCTTCGTGTTTCAAAGATTTTGTCTTGGTTACGGCTAGGCCGCGCAAAGGGTTCCGTGTTTCAAATTTTGTTATCCGCGTCGATCCGCAAAATCCGCGGTAAGAATTTGGCCTTTGTTCAACGCACTTGACAGAATGATCTCCACGAATTAAGGTTGTGCATTATGAGTTTAATTAGCCAGAACATGTGTATGTGTTGCTGCTGTCTAGCGACCAGCGTGTCTCTGGCTAACCGTGTTACCTAAAACGCAATCATAAGATTAGGAAACAAGGCCCATCGCCAGAGAAAGCGATGGGCCTTTTGCTTTTGGCAGGATTTCTTGATTTGAAAGATTCCAATGAGCGTACAAACAGAGCCACAAAAAGAGACTAAGGCGCAACGGGCTGAACGGCTCAAGGCGGCCAAGAACCCGTGGGAGTGTCTGGACGAGATCCGCAATTTTGCCCGTCACGGGTACAGCGAGATCCCCGATGAATGGATCAAGACCTATTTCCGCTGGTGGGGCGTCTACACCCAGGGTGACGGCGCCGGCGCGATTGGCGGATCCGGAGGCGAAGGTAAAGCGTTGCCATACTTCATGGTGAGGATCAGGCTGTCCAATGGGTTCGTTCGTTCGGAACAGTTGCGCGCTATTGCCGAGCTTACGGAAAAGTACGCGCGCGGCATTGCGGATATAACCGTCCGTCAGAACATTCAATTGCACTGGATTACGATTGAGGAGCTGCCGGAAATCATTCAGACACTTTTCAGCCATGGCCTTACCACCATGTCGACCTGCGGTGACGTTACCAGGAACATCACAGGCTGCCCGCTGGCTGGCGTGGACGCCGGCGAATTGTGCGATGCCTCGCCGCTGGTCCTGCAAGCGACGGAATTTCTGGTTGGCAATCCTGAGTTTTACAACCTGCCACGAAAATACAAGATCAGCATCAGCGGATGCCGCGACTGGTGCTCCTATCCAGAAATCAATGATGTGGCCTTTACTCCGGCTGTGCGTGGTCATGAAGTCGGTTTTTCGCTTCGCGTGGGCGGAGGGCTCTCCACCGAGCCGCATTTGGCGGCGCGTCTTAATGCTTTTGTCCGCTGGGAACAAGTCTTGCCAGTGCTGAAGGCACTGACCGAACTGTTCCGCGAATCAAGTTCGTTGCGTGAGAACCGGGAACGGGCACGGCTGAAATACCTGTTCCTGCAGCACGGCTGGACGGCTGATTCTTTTTTGGCGGAACTGGAGGGACGGCTCGGCTTTAAACTCGACCCGGCAGTTCCTGAGCAGGTGCCCGCAGACATATTTCGAGACCACACAGGTGTGCATCCGCAAAAGCAGCCTGGGTTGTTCTATGTTGGGGCGTCGGTGCTGCGCGGAAGGATCACTCCCGAGCAGATGCGAGTGGCAGCCAATTTGGCCGATCGCTACGGCAATGGCGAGCTGCGCACCACCAACACGCAAAACCTGGTGGTTGTAAACGTCCCGCGTGAGAAGACCAAGGCCCTGTCCCTCGAACTGGCAAGCGCCGGTCTGCATGTGGCCGCCTCTCCGTTCTGGCGTGGCGCCGTCGCCTGCACTGGCTCAGAGTTCTGCAAGCTGGCGATTACTGAAACTAAGGCTTTCACACGGTGGCTGGTGGAAGAGCTGGAAGACCGGCTGCCTACGTTCGACCAGCAGCTAAGACTCAACGTTACCGGATGCCCCAACAGTTGCGGCCAGCATCGATTGGCCGATATCGGCCTGGAGGGTAAGAAGATCAAGGTCAATGGCCGCATGGTGGATGCTTATTACTTCTGCCTGGGAGGCTCCGTCGGGCAACATGCCGGATTCGCGCGCCCGGTTGGATATCGTTGCGCGGGGAACGAAGTTCCTGAGGCAATCGAGCGGATCCTGCGCAATTACCTGATCAATCGGAGTCCGGAAGAGAACTTGCGTCAATTCTTTGCGCGCCACTCCGAGGCTGATCTGCGGTCTTTTCTCGCGGGAGAGGCGGTGGCCGAGGTTGCGCGTGATCCTTCGCCCGGCAAACCGCCGCACCAAGTGGAAGCTTATTGAGGCAGGGTTTATTGAGGAACGACACGATGAAGATGCTGATTCAAGATCGAATGATTATGGCTTGTATGCGCGCCGGGCCGGCGTAAGGCAAGGATATTGTCCTTACCGGCCCGGAGCAAAATATCCGGGTCTTTTATTTTTAGGATGGTTGCCGATGAAATTTGATGAAATCCAAATTGTTGCCGAACCGTGGAGTCCCGAGGAGGTCCTGCGTTGGGGCTTTGACCGGTTTGGAGACACCATCGCGCTGGCCTCCAGCTTTGGCGCAGAAGATGTTGTGCTGATCGACCTTGCCGCCAAAGTGCGGGCGCATTTTCCGGTATTCACCCTGGATACCGATTTTCTTTTCCCTGAGACCTACGAGTTGATCGACAGGGTCGAGAGGAAGTACGGCATCCAGGTTGAGCGTCGAAAATCGCTGCTCACTCCCTGGCAACAGCAAGAGACGCTCGGCTCCGAACTCTGGAAACATAGCCCTGACCAGTGCTGCGAAATCCGTAAAGTCGAACCGCTCAAAGCAAAACTAGCCGAGCTTCAGGCATGGATCACCGGTATCCGGCGCGACCAAACGCCATTTCGCCGCACTGCCGGGAAGGTTGAATTTGATATCAATTTCGGACTAGTAAAGCTGAACCCGTTGGCCGATTGGTCCTGGGCCCGTGTATGGCAGTACATCCGTGAGAACCAGGTGCCATATAACCCTCTGCACAATCTTAACTATCCCAGCGTTGGCTGTACGCACTGCACTCGTCCGGTCAGCGATGGCGAAGATCTGAGATCAGGACGCTGGGCCGGACTGCAAAAAACCGAATGCGGACTGCACTTGAAGGAGCAGCCATGATTCTCTATCCGGTATTTCTAAAACTTGAAGGCCGCAAGGTCTTGATTGTGGGGGGCGGGCATATTGCAGAAGAAAAGATCTTCGGCGTGCTCCGCTCGGCCACCGATGTGACTGTGGTTGCCCCGCAGATCACAGACAAGATCCGTGGATGGGCAGATCAAGGATTGTTGAAGCACGTTTCCGGCGAGTACCGTTCCGGCATGGTGCACGATTACTTCCTGGTGATTGCCGGCACGGATTCCGAAGCCGTAAACCGGGCAGTCTATCGGGAGGCGAAGGAGGCGGGCATTCTTTGCAACGCCGTGGACGATACGCAGCACTGCGACTTCTATGCGCCGGCGGTCGTAAGCCGGGGCGAGTTTCAGATCGCCATCTCCACCGGGGGCAATAGTCCGGCTCTGGCCCAGAAGATCCGCAAAGAATTGGAACAGCAGTACGGGCCTGAATATGAACCATGGACGGGCTGGCTCGGAAGAGTTCGCTCCGGATTGTTAAAAGCGTTGCCTCGCAGCGAAAGAAGAAAAGAACTCCTGCACCTGCTGGCGCATGCGAAAGTGGGACCCAAGAATGGAAGCGCTGGGCTTTAAGTCCAGCGACAAATGGTGGAACAACGATGAATCACGATGCACAACTCGCCGCACGATTAAGACAAGTCCTGAAAGATCACCAGCGCGACGGCCTGAGCATGATCGGCAATGTCGACAAGCTTGTGGCCAGCCTGGTCCGCGCTGTTCAAGATTGGGAAGAGGAAACCAATGCCAGAAAAAGCGCATAGCGCAACCGCAGGCAAAGTTTACATTGTCGGGGCCGGACCAGGAGCGGTGGACCTGCTTACCGTGCGGGCTACAACCGTGTTGCGCGCCGGCCACGTGGTTCTCCATGACGATCTTGTGCCTCAATCAATCCTCGATCTGGCTTCGCCGGAGGCCGAGGTCATCAGCGTCGGCAAGCGCTGCGGACGTCACGGCATCAGCCAGAAGCAGATCAACAGCCTGCTGGTGCAATATGCTCAACAAGGCAAAACCGTGGTGCGGCTGAAGGCCGGCGACCCGGCAGTCTTTGGCCGGTTGGGGGAAGAGCTGGATGCCTTGCGTGAATCCGAAATTCCGTTTGAGATCGTCCCCGGAATCACCGCGGTGGCCGCAGCCGCAGCGGCGGCCACGGTCACGTTGACCGACCGACGCGCGGCATCAGCGCTGGTATTGCTGACCGCACATAACTGCCGGGGTCGGGCTCTGTCGCGTACTTTGCTTGATCCGGAACATACAACTTTTGCCGTCTACATGCCCGGTCCTGATTACGGCAAAACGGCAGAAGAGCTCATGGAACTGGGCGTGAGCGGGACTACTCCCTGCGCGCTAGTCTCCAACGCCTGCCGTCCCAATCAGCAAATCCGTTTTCTCACGCTCTTTGACCTGCAATTCACCTCCGGAGTTGGCGCTCCGGCGGTGTTGATCGTAGGCGAGGTGGCGAGGCCCGAAAGTTTTACAGAATCTACATTACTCCTGGAGAAGATCAATGAATCAATTGGCAACACCACCCAGAATCCCGCGTATCAATGAACCGGCGCCCGACTTTCAAGCCAAGTCAACTCACGGCGTGATCCGGCTCAGCGATTACACCAACAAAGGGAAATGGGTCTTATTGTTTTCCCATCCGGCCGATTTCACCCCGGTCTGCACCACGGAATTCGTGGAGTTTGCCCGCAATTATTCTGAATTTGAAAAACGTAATGTCCAGCTTATCGGCGTCTCTATCGATTCGGTTTATTCCCACATTGCCTGGGCGCGTAACATCGAACAGAATTTCAACGTAAAGGTGGATTTCCCCGTAGTGGCCGACCTTGATCAGAAAGTAGTTGCGAGCTATGGGATGGTGCATGAGGCCGTGAGTGACACGGCGGCCGTGCGCGCAGTATTTTTTATCGATCCTAAAAGCGCAATTCGAGCGGTTCTGTATTATCCGCTCTCGCTGGGCAGGAACATCGCCGAGATCATCCGGGTGTTCGACGCCCTGCAGACCGCCGATGCCAACGCCTGTTCTACGCCCGCCAACTGGGTGCCGGGCAAGCCGGTCATCGTGCCGCCGCCCCTCTCAAAACAGGATGCCGACGCGCGCGTGCAGAACAAAGGAGAGCTGAAAGTTACAGATTGGTATTTCGCGCAGAGGGACCTGGCCGTGCCCGCCGCAAAATGATTCAGGACCTGTAGTTTCCTGAAGAGGAGTTTGATCAATGAAAAGCCGGAGAACAGAGATGTGTTGTTGTTGCGGTCAGCACATCTGTGTTTCTGGCGAAGCGCGTTAAAAGATTCCGGGTTTATCAAGTTCTCCCATCGCCAGAAATCCTGGTGATGGGTTTTTTGTTTTGGAGGTAGCGCGATGAACGAGATCACAACAATCTTAAATTTCTTGCAGGACCATCCTGAAGTCGCATTTTTTCTTTTTGTGGCGGCACTGGCAGGCTGGTTCATGCCTAATTATGACGGAGAGTTGGACACTTACTAGCTGCTGGTTTCTGGACGAATGTATCGCGATGGAAGGTCCAATTCCGCTTCTCCATCAGTGTTAATCAGTCAAATCAGCGTCATCAGTGGTAAGGTTTTTCATCTGCCTTCGCGGTGAAATCTTCATCCGCCTGCAATCGATGGCACCAACGTTACCTCATCGCCTTCACTAAACTTGTAGTTTGCGCCCAGAAAGCGGATGTCTTCGTCGTTGACGTAGATATTCAAGAAGCGGCGTACCTTGCCATCCTCATCGCGAAGGTGGGGTTTCAACTCCGGAAACCGTGTTTCCATGGCATCAAGTAGCTCTTTTAGATTTGTGGCCGGACAATCGTATCGGTCCAGGCCTTCGGTATGCCGCCTGAATGCAGTGGGAATGGATACTGTAATGCCCATTTTCTAGTCGCCTCCTGCCGGAACGTTGACCAATTCTCGCCCGATATGCTCTTCAAATGCGGCCAATTTTGGCGGGATCGGTTCTGCTGTTTCAAACCTGCCAGCCAGCGCGTCAGTCGTTTTCAAACCGTTGCCGGTAATGCAGAGCACCGTGGTCTCCTCCGGCTTGATGCGTCCTTGGGCATACAGTTTGCGCGCCGCTCCTACGGTCACGCCCCCGGCGGTCTCGGTAAAGATGCCTTCAGTCTCCGCCAGCAGAGTAATTCCCTCGACAATCTCGGGGTCGCTCGAATCTTCCGCCCAGCCTCCGCTGGCCACAATGGTCTTGGCCGCGTAGAAACCGTCGGCAGGATTGCCGATAGCCAGCGAACGAGCGATAGTATTGGGCTTCTGTGGCTCAATGTCGCTCCGGCCGGCCTTCACCGCTGTGCTGATTGGGCTGCATCCGGTGGCCTGGGCGCCAAAGAACTTCACATTCTTGGACTCTACCAGGCCCAACTCTGCCAGCTCTTTGAATGCTTTATGGATTTTGGTGATCAGCGAGCCTCCTGCCATTGGGACTACCACGTTGTCCGGCAGACGCCAGCCAAGCTGTTCGGCAATCTCATAGCCTACGGTCTTGGAACCCTCGGCATAATAAGGACGGAGATTCACATTCACAAATCCCCAGGGATGCTTGTCCGCAATTTGCGAGCACAGGCGGTTTACGTGATCATAATTTCCGGCGATGCGAATGATCTTTGCTCCATAGACCTGGGTGCCCAGGACCTTGGCCGGCTCCAGGTCAGAAGGAATGAAGACGCAGGCCTTGAAGCCCGCGCGGGCCGCCTGGGCCGCCACGGCATTGGCCAGATTGCCGGTGGAAGAGCAACTTACAATCTCGAATCCGAAATTTCTGGCCTGCGCCAAGGCCACCGCCACCACGCGGTCCTTGAAGCTGAGTGAGGGGAAGCAGACGGCGTCATTCTTGATGTAAATCGACTTGCTATGGAGCGACTTGCCAGTGAAAACCTCGCCCAGCGTCGTGGCCTTCACCAGCGGCGTGAAGCCCACCGGCAAGGACGACTCGAAGCGATCCGGCAGCGGCAGGAGCTCTTTGTAGCGCCAGAGGTTGGCGGCGCGCCGGGCAATCTCATCTTTGCTGATCTCCTGGCGAATGGTTGCCAGATCGTACGCGACCTCCAGGGGCGCAAAACACTTCTGGCAGAATGAGACCGGCTGGTTTCCCCAGGTGGTCCGGCATTCCCGGCACCTCAATTCATAGCGCACTTGTGTGCTCATAATTTCTCCTTAGCCGCAAAAATCAAACCCGCTGCCGTTGGCAGCGGGTCTCATAATGGCTTGATTAAGTCTCGTTATGAACCTGTCTGCCTCGGCGATAAGACACAAATACACATGCGAATAATGCACATGGCCATGTTGGAGACAGACAATAACATCGAGTCAACACTATATCGCAAAGCGCTACGGAGGGCAATGCAAGAAGCAACTATTGTAGAGATATGGCGGAGCCGGTCTTCCTTGCTCCGCCATAGCGGTCTTAAACAACGAAAGTTACAGGTGGTGAGGCCGCTGTTGCTCGACTACGTCGTCGCGGCGACGGGGTGTTGACGAATCACGGCTCGCAGGTTTGCCGTTTGGATCAACGTGCTTGCCCGCCGGCAGATCATCCAGGAACTGCGGCACGATGCGCGCCCTGGTCTTCCTACTTCGAGACTGCGTGCTGAATGGCGAGATTGTCCCTGTCTGTCCCGACGAACACAAAATCATCTTCGGTGTAACAGGCCAATGTTGCCCCCAGGTCGGGGCCGGCGCTGTAGCGCCTGACTTCGGTGCCAGTGGAGGCATCCACTACGGTAATGATTGCCATATCGTTATGCTGCATTCCACGAAACATCTCACGGAAGAGGATAGCCAGCTTGCCCTTCGCCAAGCTCATGGAGACTGGGTTCATTTTGGGTCCGGGGGCTTGAACGTTAAAGGAGCGCTCAATTTGTCCGCTGGAATCAAATACATCGACGGTGGCCGGATTGGTGCGGAGAAGCAGATAGAGATTTCCGTTCGCGTCAACTTGCGCATCGCTAGAAAGCGTTGCCAGAATCGGCGCACCCTCGCGGACATCGTTGCCAAGGGTAATACGATTCAGGGTGATGCGGCGATCCATCCGGCCATGTTCATTGAACAGCGCAATCAGGGCCTTAGGAGGCTGCGTCAGTTTTCCCTCAGCCGGCAGCTTGGGTTCCGTCCCAATTACGAGGAAAGACTTGTCGCTCAGTGCAGTCAAGCGGGCCACCCAGAATTGCTTTTCCAGCCGGACCTTTCCCTTGATCTTCCCCTCGAGATCGAAGGTGACGATGTACACATCTTCTCCAACCTGCACTGGCTGATAGAGGATACCGTTGGGCAGCACGGAAAAGTCATAGGAGGTTCCGCTTGCGAGGGTTGTGTCCGCGTCGAGCATGTATTTCACGGTCCGGCCGTTGGCATCAGCCCGTATCACGGGAACCCGGCGATCATCAGCCTGATAGCCCCGGAAATAAATATTGCCTTGAGCGTCACATCTTGCAGGCTTGTAGACAGGACGATTGGCTTCGGAAGGAATGATGATCTTGGTCGTGAGACGGAGGGGAACCGCATTATCCATGCCGTGATCAGTGGCATGAGTTTGCGCCAGTAATGGAGTCACAAGGACGATCAGGGTGAGTGCGGTTTGCACAATTGTCAAGTGTTGCTCTTCTCGGGGGTGCGCGACATGAAAATGACGGTTTGGAGATCTCCCTTTTGATTAGCGCATATCCTTGCGTACTCCTACGCTGAACAAATCCGGTGTACAAGCAACCTAAAAACCCCACTACGGAACCAGCGTGATAGCCAGCACAACCACATTGCGGTTGTTAGGCAATGTAATGCTTTTGACCGTCTTAGTGCTATTGACGGCGAAGCTGTAAGCAAACAGATTGACGGTTCGAACCTGCGTGGTGCCGTCGCTGATGTCACGGTGGGCCATAGTAACTGCGATGGACTCGCCGGCAAAGCTCTGAGGGTGGGCCCAATCGCTAACGCTCTGCGTAAACGACTGCGTCGTGTTGTCGGTGTAGGTCACGGTGAAGGTTTGTGAGGCCTGATTGCCGTTCACACCTGCCGCCAGCATCTGCACCGCCGAAAATCGGCCTGCCGGTAGAGAAATGATCGCGTTGTCTACAGCGTCGGCTGCATTGGCCGGCCCCAGGTTGAACTGGACACCGTTGAAAGTCTGTGTAGACCCCAGCAGGTTCGCCGAATAGGACCGGCCGCCGCCGTCCAAACCACCGCCGGTGAAGGGTGTGCCATCGGTTACGATGCCGGAGGAGAGGTTAAATGCTGAAGAGAGATTGACCGCCGTGTTGCCTAATTTTACTGTGAGGCTGATGGTGGTCTTGTGAGTCAAGCTCCCGGAAGTTCCGGTAATGGTCACCGTAGATGTTCCTGTAGCTGCGGTGCCGCTGGCCGTGAGCGTCAATGTGCTCGTACCGGTCGTGCTGGAAGGATTGAAGGATGCTGTGACTCCGCTGGGCAGGCCGGAAGCAGACAAGTTGACACTGCCGCTGAAGCCGTTCAATGGACTCACCGTAATGGTGCTGCTGCCGTTCGAGCCTTGAGCAACCGCCAGACTGCCTGGCGATGCCGACAGACTGAAATCCGGCGCTGCAATCGAACCCGGCGGTCCATAGACCTGGAACTCGTAGATGCGCGAGGCAGTGTCGGTGGTTCGGGTCGGTGTGGTCACGTTCAGCTTGACGAAGCGCGCAGTCACCGGGGTGATGTTATGGGTGGTGATGCTCTGGATATTGCCACTGGCGTTCACTACGGTGGTGAAGTTGGTTCCATCGGTGCTGACTTGAATGTTATAGGCGCTGGTGTTGATATCGAAATTCGGTCGCCCGCTGGAATCCAGACTTCCGCCTTCACCACCGGCGCCCGCATGTTCCACCACGATCTGATTAATCGTGGAGTTGGCCCCCAGATCAACCTGGAGGAAGCTGGGTGTAACCAGCGAGCACCACTTGTCGCTGTTGCCGCCCGAGTAGCTGCCATTGACGGCCTTGTCGGGTGTCTCATTGGCGTTGCACGACGTGCTGCCGGTGGCCGCCTTATTCAGCGCCAGATTCTGCGAGGATGCCGACGTTCTCAGGCCATAGACGGAAATGATGTTGGAGAATGAAGCCAGATACACCCTGCCATTGGCGATCGTGGGAGTGGAACCCTTGGAGTAGTTAAAAGTATCGTCGCCTGGGTTGGTTCCCGACATCCAAAGCTGGGCCAGCGTCTCGGCGTTATAGGCGGTAAGGACACCTGGCACTACTTTCTGGTTGGCGTCGCCCAGGCGCGGCGTATAGGACCACAAAACGCCTGTGCCGGACTGCGATCCGTTGGCGGAGAGAGCCAACATGCTGCCCGGCATGCCACGAGGCGGTAGGAACGCGCCTGTCGCGAAAGCCGGCATGGCAAAGGTCTGCGTAGAAGGATTGAAGCGATAGGCGCGCACGTGGTCGTTTTCGCCCGAAATGTACAGGTTTAGTCCCTGAGGGCTGTTCCAGGCTACAGAGCCGTTGTGAATGTGATATGTCGCGTTGGGAACTACAGTCGGGTCGACCGCCTGAAAACTTTGCAAAATCTGGGTGTCGCCGGTTACCACTCCTCCCAGATTATTGCTGTTGATGACGAAGATTTTTCCTTCCTTCCCTCCAGTTGCGATTACATTGGTGCCCGGCAGGAAGAGCGGCCCACCTGAACCGAAGTCGGTATCGCCGCCGTTCAACGTGTTGAAGTTCGAGGGCGTAAACGAATCCAGATGGTTGAGCGTTCGCGCCGCCAGCTTCAGCAGGCTCTCGCCGAAATTGCTGCTGCCGTCAAAAGTTCCGTTTCCGGTAGAGAAGTACACGTTCCCATTGGAATCAAAAGCGGGCGCGATACCGCTCATCCAGATCCCACCCTGGCTTCCGCTGGCCGTGGTGTTGAACACGCCAAGCTGCGAGAACGAGCTGGCGTCGTAGGACATCAACCAGCCGTGATAGGCGCCGGTGTCGCAAAATGACGCCCACCCGATATAGAGAACGCCGGAGGAGAGAGCCAGTGATGGGCGCTGGTTCTGAATGGTGGGGTCGAATCCGCTGGCCTGGATGACCACTTGAGCATTGGTCGGGCGGTCGGCTCCCGTGATGACGTTGATGGCTCGCAGCCTTTGCACGGTGGAGCCGTTCTCAACCGTGCGGGCAACAAAATACATGGTGTTCGTGGTTGCGTCGATTACCGGTGAGCCGACAATGCCGACGTTGCCGCTGAAGTCCAGGTAGGGATTGCAGTTCCCGCCTACCTCGGTGTGATTGGTCGGGCGTCCGCCATTGTTGAAATTCCGTTGCCACAATGGGGCGGCTGCCGTGTCGGCGTCAAAGGCATAGACGGTGTTGTTGGCGGTCGCAATAAAAATTACATTGTGCGTGCCGCCCGCAATCGAAAGCCCAGGCATGTAGAGGACCTGGGCGAAAACCTGGTCATCAACCTCAAGCTGGAAGAGCTTGCCAAACTGGCTGGCATTCACATTGGATTGATTAAGGACGGTTTCAGAGAGGTTGGCGCCGGTGCGCTGGTTGTCATAGTTTCGAGTGAGTACGCTTACCTGGGAGAGTGCCGGCAGTGAGGTGGCGAGCGCTAGAGGAAAGAAAATGAACCAACCAAAAACGTGCGAACGGTGTTTCATGACCTGAATCCACCCTTCCTCCCGCGCCAGGCTTCTCGCGGAAACCCAGAGACGGTACAGCAACTCTGGATTCAGGTCAAGTACCGTTTTAATAAATAAAATGCTACGAATCGGCCACAGCTTATAGCGGTTCCACAGTTGCTATATCCCCAGTACCGGTGGAAGAACGGCCCTTTAATTAGGACCGTGTTAGAGTACGAATACAAAGGACTTCTAACGGAACAAATGGAGAAGCGACTATGAAACTGATGAGATGGATGATGGCCTGCCTGATAATTTGTGCGGCCGCCTGGGCCTCTGATGCTCCCAGGGGGACCGTACCGCGTGCGGCACCCGACAAGTACGATGCCCACGCAGAGCAGAACGGCGTGGCCATTGGTGCGACAATGCTCACGCCCAAGCAGGCACGAAAGATTTTCACTACTGACGTGGATCGCTGCTGCCTTGTTGTGGAAGTGGCGCTATATCCGCAAAAAGAGGGCCCCACCGAGGTATCGCTCAACGACTTCACACTGCGCATCGTGGGACAGGACATTGCCGCCAAGCCTTCCAGCGCAAAAGTGGTGGCTTGGCGCAGCAGCCGCGACCAAGACCGCCTTCGGCCGACGCTGATTACCGCCATGGAACTGGAACTCAGCGAAAAAGGCCTGCCACAGGGCAACACTGCCACGCCGGTGAGTGGCTACGTCTATTTCGCTTTGTCAAAAAATAAGAATGCGACGTATCAACTGGAGTACATGCACAAAGACAACAAAATAGTGCTGGCGCTGCACTAAATCGACATCTTCTTCGAGAATGCCGGCAATATCGCGAGGTTTCTCGACGCGCGAATCCAATCGTTATAGGGCAGGAACATGGGCCTTCACGACAACTAAAAGTTGTTGCGCCGATGCAAACCACACATGTATTGTCATTCTGTCTTTGCTTCGGACCAAACCACAAAAACCTATTCAATGAACCCCCGAACACTTACATTCCTTGTGGCCGCCGCACTCCTGGCTGGAATTGGCCTCGCGCTTGTCTGGGCCAGACGACGTGGCCGCCCGTTCTTCGATACGGCAGAGGCCAGCTTGCAATCCTGGAGTCTTCCGCGTTTTCTGCTTGCCAGCTTTCTCACGCTTTTTGCGGAGCTGGCATTCATTCGCTGGATCGCGGTAGAGGTGCGTGCCTTTGCTTATTTCAAAAACCTCGCTCTCTTACTCTGCTTTGTAGGCTTTGGTTTGGGATGTGCGCTGGCCCGCCAGGCGCCGCGCTGGCTGGCTGCTATTGGAGCGTTCGTAGGACTGCTTCTGGTGGTGCGCCTGCCTGTTCAAAACGGGAGATGGCTGGAAGGGCTCTCGCAAAGCCTGGGCGCTGCCACTGACGTAGAAATCTGGGCCACAGGGAGCTCTTGGCATTGGGCCCGCTTCTTGGGCGGAGCGCTTCTGGCTGCCGGTCTGTTCCTGCTGATCGTGTGGATCTTTGTCCCTCTGGGACAGACCGTGAGCCGGCAGATGGACCGCGCGCCCAGCACTCTGTCAGCCTATTCGTGGAACCTGTTCGGCAGTCTTGCCGGCATCCTGGCATTCTTAGGCGTCAGCCGGCTGATGCTGCCACCTTCGTTTTGGCTGGGCTCGGTGCTGCTGGGTTTCGCGTTTCTGCAAACCACCCGGCGCAGCCGGTGGATGATCGCAAGCCTGCTGGTCCCCCTGGCGCTGTTGTTGCATGATCCTTCCACGCCAGACAACTATGCCATGTGGACGCCCTATCAGCAGATCCAATACACGCGGCATTACGCTTCCAACGGAGATTTTTGGGGAGGTGAGGTGTGGGTGAATCATGCCGGCTATCAATACATTGTCAATCTCTCCTCTCCATTCCTGGAGCGCCACCCAGGGCTGGTCAAAGAAGCAGTGGAAGATAACCCTTACAACCTGCCCTTCCGATTTGCCACGCCCTCACCCAGCACCATGATTGTGGGGTCAGGAACGGGCAATGATGTTGCGGCAGCGCTACGTCACAACAGCCGCTCCGTGGACGCGGTGGAGATCGATCCTGCCATCCTCGCTTTGGGCAAACGCGAGCATCCGGAGCAACCCTACGATTCATCCCGGGTTACCGTTTATTTGACCGATGCACGGGCGTACCTCAAGCGCAGTCCACAACGCTATGACCTGGTTTTGTTCGGACTGTTGGACTCCCATACTCAGTTTTCCGATTATTCGAACATGCGGATCGACAATTTTGTATACACGGAGGAATCGTTCCGCGAAGCCAGCCGGCATTTGAATCCGGAGGGCGTCCTATTCGTGAAATTTCACGTCGATCACCCGTGGATGGCGGTCCGCCTGGCGGAGATGTTACGGCAAACCTTCGGCAAGCCTCCTCTAGTCTTCTATGCGGATTCCAGCTATGGCGCAACCGCCACTTGCTTTGCGATTTCTCCCTCCAGCCGTGTGGAAGATGCCCTGGCGGCCGATTCTCGCTTGGCGGAATTCGTGCGTAAAAACCTGGCGCCGCAGAATGAAAGGCAGATCGCCGTCACCACTGACGACTGGCCGTATCTTTATCATGAAGGCCATTGGGTTCCACGCCTCTACTATTCGCTGGGCGTGCTGGTAATTCTGGTTGCCCTCGGCCTCTACGTGCAGATTCCGGAAGCACGCCGCCAGCCGCCATCGCTGTTCTTCTTCTGCATGGGCGCCGGCTTCCTGTTGCTGGAAACCCAGGTCATCAGTCGCCTGGCGCTCTTTTTTGGGACCACATGGCAAGTGAACGGCATTGTGATTTCTGCCCTGCTGGCTGCCTTGTTGTTGGCCAACACTGTGGTTGAACGCATCCGGGTGTCGCTGCCACGGCTCTGGATTCTGGTGGCCTTGCTGGCAGGACTAGCGCTGGCCTATTTGCTGCCGCTGAATCGCATTCCAGGACCGCCGGCAATTGTGGGAGCGGTTGCCACTGCGGTCTTCGCCATCCCGGTTTTCTTCGCAGGAATACTCTTTGCCCTGGAGTTTCGGATGGTTCCGTCCCCCAGTGTTGCTCTGGGGGCAAACATGCTGGGCGCCGTGGCCGGAGGATTACTGGAGAATCTTTCGCTTCTTTATGGCATGCGCGCGCTGCTACTCGTGGCGATGGGACTCTACTGCCTGGCCGGGATAGGACTGTGGTCCCGGCGGGAGCAGCCGGCTTGATGAATACATGGTAGGTGCTCCGCGCCTAGCGCAAGGCGATCAAGCTCGCCTTCCACCAGACCCAGGGCATGCTGGTGAGAGCGACAGCGTTCCAGGCAAGCATGGCGAAGCGCATTTGCGCGGTGGTGTAGGGCCGGTTGCGCCACAACACGATTGCGTCCAGCACAAACCAGAGAGAGCTAGCCAGCAGAAAGCCACTCAACATCGGATCGCGAAAGAATACATAAAGGAGAGCGGTCTCGACCCCGAGCAACATCGCAATCAGCAACTTGGCCGGCACACGTCCGATTACCACGGCAGTCGTACGCTTGCCGCTGCTGCGGTCCGGTTCAAGGTCCATGATTTCGCCAAATACGTGAGAGTGCATGGCGAAAAGCGCGCCAAAGAGCACCGCGGGCCAGCGAAGTTGGGGTACGTAGTTCACCCAACTGCTCAGCAGGAATACGAACAGGTATCCGGCCTGATTGAGAATCTCCAGAGGAGGTCTGCTCTTCAATCCGTAGCGTGGCCAGTTATAAATGGCGGCAGCCGCTATGATCCCCGCAAAACATAGCAACATGCGCAGGCCGCCTAAGTAGCAGAATGCAATGAGAAATGGAAGCTGCACTAGGGCGATGCGCAGCGGCAAGCTGCGCAATTGCTCGATCGAGCCGCGCGCCCCGAACAGAAACGATCCTTTGCGTGGATTTTCGCGGTCTACCTCGAAATCCACACAGTCATTCCAGCCGTAGAGCAGAAGTCCCATCGGAAAGGTCACATAAAACAGTCCAAGCCAGAACGACCCCGAGGTAAACAGGTTCCTGCCTCCTAACGGCAGCATGTAAAACCATACGGAGGTCAGCCAGAGTCCAGGCCGGGAAGCTTGCAAGGTGAACATCAAGTCTGAAAGGAGAGCATGGGGAGCACTTTCGCGACCAGTCGTCGTGGCGCCAGCCGTTGTGGCAAATGAGGGCACTGCTTATCGTACAACGGCGGTGAAAAAACAGTGACCACTTTTCCCGGGAGAGTATTGACCACCTGTACTGCGGGTGTTAAAAGGCCCGCTTATACTGCGGACCAAAGTTCGGGCTTGCGCCTGTCACATTTAAAGCGTTGCCCCTGTCGCTTGGGCGAAGATTGCATCAGCGGCCTTGAGCTTTCCCACCATGATTCTATGGACGAGGCCGGGGATGTTGTCTTTGTCGTAGAGCCCTACGATGAGGTTGTATCTCTGACGCATCTGTTTGGCCCATTCTCGCTCTGGTCTTTGGGCACGACGTGATGCCTCATCGCGGACAAGGCAGGCAATAAGATCGGCCACCTCCAGCAAGGGACAGTCCTTCCGCGATTTGAAAGTGATTGTGCCCATTCGGTCGTGGGTGTCTCGCAAGGACTTCAATTGCAGGAAGGTTCCTGCAGCCCTTTGCATGAATTGGTTTTGGTCCAGGACGAAGGTCAATTTCCGATCGGGTGGCAGCGGAGGGGCAAGCAATCTCTCCAGGCTTCCCAGGAGCATGTCAAAAAATAGTTGAAAAACAAAGTAGTAAGGATGCTCATTCTCCCGTTTGAACCAGTCAGGGACGCATCGTTCGTAGTCCTGAACATTCAATACACCGCCCATGCCGAAAGCTGTGTGGTCACGGACGATCTGAAACAGAGCTTCAATGAGGTCCTGGCGTTTCTGCTCCTTGACGAATCGGAATTCCGGCACTCCGTAGAGATCAAGGATCTGTCGCCATTTTTCTTGTATGCCCTCCCAGTCGCCCTCCGAAGCGGCATAGCCGATGACGGCAATTGCGTCAGAAGGTTCGTGCGCTCCGCTTTGGTCCAGGTAGATAATCACTTGTTGCTTTCCTCTTGTACGACTGTGATTCCGGTTCGCGTTTATTCGCGGTTCAAAAGATGTTGGATCTCTGCTTCTCCCCTGTTTCAAGGGTGTTGCCTTCCTCTGCAACACTATTCGTGAAAGTCTTGTCCTGCCGCGAAGATTTTCTTTGCTTCCTCCGTGTCCTTCGCCCGAACATCGTGTTCCTTCTTGGTTAGGTTCCTCTGCGTTCTCCGCTCTTTCTTGCGACCTCTGCGGTAAAGTTTTTGACTTTGCTTTTTGGTCGCGGCTATGCTGCGCTGTGATTTAAGGGTTTTGGTTTTCCTCCGCTTCCTCAGTTCCTCCGTGTTTCAAAGGTTTTGTTTTATCAGCGTTCATCTGCGTAAATCAGCGGTAAGAAATTGATTTCGTCAAGGTTTTCCTCTGCGCTCTCTGCGACCTCTGCGGTAAGAGGGTTTTGGTTTTCTTTGGCTGACTGCTGAGTGCTTCTTTTGGTTGCGGCTTTTCACTTGCTGGTCATCAGTTCGCGTGCCCGGTTGGTGGTTGTGATTACGGCGTTAATTAATGTCACACGCAGGCCGCCTTTCTCCAGTTCGATCAGGCCGTCAATGGTGCATCCGGCAGGAGTGGTGACTGCGTCTTTAAGCAGGGCAGGATGGTGTCCGGTTTTCAGGGCAAGTTGCGCCGCTCCAAAAAGTGTTTGGGCTGCGAGGGTGGTGGCCAGCTCACGTGGCAGCCCCACTTTCACGCCTGCTTCAGCCATCGACTCCAAGATCACAAAGACAAAGGCCGTGCCGCTGGCGGAGAGCGCTGTAATGGCGTCCATGTGTTTTTCATCGACGATCGCCACACGGCCCACACTTTCAAACAGGCGTTTGGCTGTCTCCAGATGTTCATGCTGGGTCAAAGCCCCGGCAGCCAGGGCGGTCATGCCGGCTCCTACCATGGCTGGAGTGTTGGGCATGGCGCGAATCGCGGCCACATCTTTTCCAAGCTGCTGTTGAATGAACGGCAAAGTGGCGGAGGTGACGGCGGAGATCACCAGCGTGTTGGGCTTGAGGGCGGGCGCAATTTCTGCCAGAAGCTGGGACATGACTTGCGGCTTGACGCAAATCAAGACAATGGGCGCATCAGCCACGGCCTGGAGATTGTCGGTGCCAAAGCAGACGCCTCCGAGCTGGTCTGAAAGCGCCTGGCATTTATCTTCATGCTGGACCGTGGCTATGACCTCGTCTTTGCCGATCAGGCCGCGCTCCAAAAAAGCCTGAAGCAGGATGGTGCCCAGCTTTCCGCAGCCCAGCAAAGCAAGTTTCTTCTGCGCAGGCAGCCGGGTTGATGACGATGTTTCAACTTGGGTGGTAGTCGTGCTCATGATCTCTTCCTTTCAGGTTCAAAGTCAGGGCCAAAAACAAAACCCGCTGCCTTGAGGCAGCGGGTTGAGATGATTGCTGTGGTATGGTTCAGCGCATATCTTCTTCTAACCCTCTCTCCTCAAGACACACCGGTGCGCCCACGGGAGCGGGTATGCAGCATGTGCCTGTTTGGCGAGAGAGGTACGCATCGAAACGAACTATAGCCGATTGCCGCCGAACATGCAAGTTGGATTTGAAGTTTTTACCGCCAAGGACACGAAGGGAACGCCGGGATAAACCGGCATGAAGTAGGGAATGAAAGAGTCCTACAGGAAAGGAATAGCGAACCATCCTGACCCCGAATCATGCGTAGGTGTTTCCGTAAGGACGCCACGAAGTATTGATCAGGGGCACAAGC